>Ga0307517_10008104_pt1 | contig 15128 bp, 15 predicted proteins | sample 23_EM_MG_FD_194515 | JGI IMG/M metagenome (GOLD analysis project Ga0307517, IMG submission 194515) | Populus trichocarpa ectomycorrhiza microbial communities from riparian zone in the Pacific Northwest, United States - 23_EM | ecosystem: Host-associated > Plants > Roots > Unclassified | place...
TGGTCTTTTCTGTCGCATTCTCTCCGGATGGGCAGCGGATCGTCTCTGGCTCGTCTGATGGAACTATTCGTGTGTGGAATGCGACAACAGGAGAGGGAAGCCCATTTACTGGGCACACTGGTTGGGTCAATTCTGTCGCATTCTCTCCGGATAGGCAGCGGATCGTCTCTGGCTCGTATGATGCAACTATTCGTGTGTGGAATGCGAAAACTGGAGAAATGGAGGGAAGCCCATTTACTGGGCACACTGGTTGGGTCAATTCTGTCGCATTCTCTCCGGATGGGCAGCGGATCGTCTCTGGCTCGTCTGATGGAACTATTCGTGTGTGGAATGCGACAACAGGAGAGGGAAGCCCATTTACTGGGCACACTGGTTCGGTCAATTCTGTCGCATTCTCTCCGGATAGGCAGCGGATCGTCTCTGGCTCGTATGATGCAACTATTCGTGTGTGGAATGCGAAAACTGGAGAAATGGAGGGAAGTCCATTTACTGGGCACACTGATTCGGTCAAGTCTGTTGCATTCTCTTTGGATGGACAGGATGTTTCTCTCTTTACTGATTCTTCAGTGATAGAGAATGATGGTTGGGTATGTGCAGGTTCAGATGGAAAACTTGTATTATGGATCCCATCAGTACATAGGCCATGTCTTCACCGCCCAAGCAATCTCTGGATTGCTGGAAAACATGAGGCACTGCTTGATTTCTCTAAATTTGTTTATGGGCAAAAATGGAGTGCTTGCTTATCTACTAGTATTCTTTCTCTTGAATAGTTGAATCGTATACTTCATTGCAATTCCTGAAACTTTGTTCTCGCTGTGTCTGCAACTACAAGTAATTTCTGTATTCAAGATTTCTTATGGCATATGAGGGTCAAGTCTCAGCAAGAAAGAATCAATTTCTCTCCTACAACTATGTGCTTGTTATATCCTCTCACAGTTGCAGGTTACTCTAAGAATCTCCTGTGCTTCTTATATGTTCCGATACTATTATGAAGATGACATGAAATTTATGTGTAAACGTGCTGCGTCTCGATCGCTGTGAAAACAGGATGCCCCAACCACGACATCGCTCTTGAAGCCATCCTTGGCCTGTTGAATCGTAACCTGCTAATGTATTCAAGTCTGGGTCAGAGTGAGTATGGTCAAATCAATGACAGACATCAAGTAGACGTTGTCCACCATCAACGCCAACGTTTTTGATTCTCTGAAGGGCACAGAGAACATGACGGACGTCAAAACCCTTTGCGCCACAGAAATGCGACCCGTTCATAGATAGCTGAAGGCACGTTCCAAGAACAAGAGCCTGGCGTGCCGCAACATCATAGCAGTATGGAGCATAATCATAATACAAGGCCGCGATGGACTGCGCTGAAGAGCGACAAAGTGAATGCTCCATGACTACGGCGGAGAGCAGTGAGGCGATGAGGTATTCGTTCAAGGGAGATATAAGCGGGCGAATTCGCTGCCGAAGCTCCTAGTCGAGGGTGAGCCAAGTCTGTGATAGGAGACTAGGGTTGATCTCTGTCGAGCTTTTGAGGTTGACGATAAAAGCTGTGAGCTTGTCGACCTGGGGTCGGGACTGTTGAGTTGTGGTTGGGCAGCTTCCGTCGATCATGAACAGACCGTGAGACAAATATTGGCCTCATCGATGTTTTGCCTTCCACCAGAGTCGACGCGGAATTGCGACTAGTACTGCCAGACTTCTAGGATTTTTATCTCTCATCCTGCACTAGCAAGCGGAAGCGGAACATTGCAGCACTCAACTAATTCTGCTCTGGATGACCTTTACTGGTCATTATCATACTATCTCAGGCTGGCCACTGGACTACCGATTTCTCTGAGGACGATGTTCTTTCTGTCTTTCCCATCCCGCATGGCCTAGATATGCATATTTTATTTGGCTGGAAGTCCAACGATGTTTGTCGCCTATGGGTGGATGTGATTCAACGACTGCAATGCGGCCTTTAAGCGTGATAATTTCTTGGTCTGTTCGTCGAACTTGAATCTATTGATGTGCCACTCCCTTGCTTGCAGATTACGATGTCCCTTTACGTCAAAGAATTCGACCTCCGAAAATCATTGTCATCAGTCGGTGAGCAGTCGACAAGTGAAAAAACTATAGGTGCTCAGCTCTGGCGACCCAAAATCTCGGTGCAACCCTTTAGAGAACAAGGATATCGGCATTCCACTTGGACCTAGTCTCGCCAACGTACAAGGCATGCTAGATCGTGCTTGGAGGCTTGATTAGGACATGTATACGAAGCGCCGCAGTTTCGCCTGCGATTGAGGCCACATCGCAGGACCTGGGTTCACGGAAGTATCATCTGTGGGGTCGCGTATGATGGGGATGGGCTGAGCCACTGTAGGGAGCATAGCCTTCCATAGGAAGCAGCTGGACAATTGTCTGGAGACAGCGAAGCGCCCAGGAGGCCATCAGGGTTCCATGATCTTTGATGGGTCCCTAGCTACTGTTTCTCGTTTGGCGGACTCAGAAACACGGGTGCAATCATTGTGGGGTTTCGGGAACAAAACGCCGACCGACTTGTAGTTTGAACTTTTTGGAAATATGATTTGGAATGAGCATTGTCGCAAACTAACTCGATTTTATTCACTCTCACACTCATATCATTCTCACCAGGCAACCAGAGGGAACTCCTTTTGGCGGGAGAGATCGATGACTATTATATGGTCAACACCATTATTCTACTTAGAGGCCACTTTGTTACTCATTCTGTCTATTTTCTCCCAAGGTCACGACATCCTGGAAAGCCGACAGTGCCGAGAGATTCAGCCCATTCCAAATGGGTCAATTGATAGCCGATTTTGCAAATTGAAAACGTTATTTAACAACAACAACCGAGGGGCCATGATATTTTTCTTCTTACCTGACGTGGGCCAAAGGGAACAGGGTGTGGACCATATGTTTTTGTTTTCTAGCGCGTTGAAACCCTGATTTTGTTCTGCAAAGGAGGCTGTCCGCTTGTAAAACGTTATAATAGTTGCGTCAGGAGCCACATCAAAGCGGCTCACTTCCTATAGCTATGGATACCTCCCACCACACACAACTGCGTGGCCCCCCTTCTCTGAATATTTGGTGAGCTTATACGGTCTGTTCTATATTCGACCGTGCTGATTCAAATTAAAGTTATGCTCATCCTCCCACCCCGACGTTGAGTCCCCCCGGCTTCTGCAAACCTCTCATAGAGGATTTCGAGGTCTCGTATGTCAGAACCATCATAGAAGACGGCCCACTTCAACTTTCGTCCTATAAGCCTGAAGGGGGGCCTTCCAGCTGTATCAAGGTCGCAGACGACCGTGACTCTATCTCAAATGGGGACCTTTCCGAGGTCACCGAAATGGAAGAAGATGACGAACCCAGCGTCCCGGAAAGCGGGAATATATTACGCTTGAAGATTACACTGTCGTCCACTCAATCTGATGGGTCTACAAAGGGAGTACCGAACATCGCGGACGAATACTGGGACGAGCACGATTCTACGAAAAAGTGGCATTTCGACGAAAAGGCTTATTCCAGAGTCAGCAACGGCAAAGAACACTTTTATTGTCAACTATGCGAGGACGACGGAAACACCCATCACTGCTTCAAGCGGCGAGAGATGGAGCGGCATTTGCGAAGGATGGATCACCTTCCACCGGAGCTGTTCTGCAAGGCGGCCAAGGCGGTGTGTCCCTGCCCAAAGAATAGGCCCTTCACTCGGATCGATGGAAGGAAACGCCATATCAAGATATCGATAGAACATGCCAGGAAGGACGCACAATCTCGCAGGGCTCACGATGAGGTAGAGAAGTGGCAGAAACACATGAGATTGTTGGAGGCTTCTCGTGGCCGTTAATTCACAAATGACAACCATATGTTTGTATTCATACATACTCTCGAGTCTCGTAAATTAATTAGGACTTGACCCAATCTAGTCAACTAACTTGCCCACACGAAGTTTAGTTCGATACCCATGTCTGCATGAACATTGGATGATGATAACGCCTTTGAAGAGTGACCACGACTTCCATGGCTGCGGGACACCGAAAATGCCACCTCATCATTCTACATGGAATACCCGACCAGGTATCGCCAAGGAGCCGGGAACTCCTTAGGATGGACAGAAAAGGGTCTCAATCACTTCCTTGAGTAATATAAGTGAAGAAAAAAGCAGTTCTCGTCGGCGACCAATCCCACTCTTGCTACCCTTATAAGTATGATCAAAGCAACGTACATTCAGAAGGGTCCTTGTAAAATTTAGAACGTGGTTTTTACGGACAAAGTGAGCTCACCTGAAACATAACCAGAGACATCCAAACAACTCAACGAATGAGTGGAACAAATTCCAAAAATTAAAACCTGCCACCAAGTACAGAAATTGGCGATGAGACACCTCAGTCCGAGCACCAGAATAGAAGTCGAGCATGCAAAATTCATCCACTCCCTCGTACTACGGATCTCCCCATGTCCACCCCGAACGCATCGCAGAGCATGCATGTCATGAACAATATCATAGACGTCGATTTTTGGTCGACGGTTACAGTGTATGAGCCCGCGGATCCTGTTGTCCAGGTGAGACGCGTTAACCGTTAACGGTTTGAAAGTTGCTTTCAATGAGAATACCACGACTGTGTGCCATGAGGCGCTAAGGTCCTGTATTCAATACGCCAACACCGAATTTCTCGGTGTTGTAGGGCAGTCATAAGGGAGACGGCAGGCAAAGTAAGTCTCGCCTCAGCCAGGCCAGAAGGCCCATACAGCGATAGGAGTGTAGGATGCTCCGCAAGCTCAAGACTTCCAACGGTCAAGGACCAGTCGCAACACCTCTCTCGCGATTAGGAAGAACATACGCCTTCTGTGCGAAACAAGAGTCCTGCTGATGACAGTGTAGAAGAAAGGAAAGATGTCGGAGTGAACTTTTATAATTGTCATCTTTGTGTATAACTGCTTGTACATTTCCTTTCATGGCCTTGTGATTCGATTAACAAGATTAAAATTACAGAAAATTATGCGAACGATAGCAAAGTTGACTCAATCATTTATGAAAATCAAGAAAGAAAGGAAATCACATCAGAATGCTACGCCCCAATTGATCGTTTGCGTCGAGTCTTCTCCATCAGAGTCTGGATAAGATTCCTCCAATTCGGGCCCCGAGTAAGTGGAAAGAGGCTCTGGAGATGTCAGAGACTTGGTTGGCGTGCTCTGGAGTTTCTGAAACGCGTCCAATTCTTCAAACTTGGGGAAACATGAAGCCGTGATCGTAGAGGTCGAAGTCGAAGGAGATTTGTAAAGGGGCAATTCAGGTAAAGGAAAAGGTGGAGGAAAGCCAATGCCGATACGATTGGATTGTAGAAGCATGTCAGGGGTCCTTTCGAAAGAAGTGTCTCCAGTGTTGCTCGAGTTGTGTGTCGCGACGCGCATTGGTAAGACTAAAGGCCGAAGAGCGGATCCGTGCCTCGATCCGTGTCGAGAGGGGCTCATCCGTCGTACTAAGGCAGATTGGTCAAGGCTTTCTCCGGAGTTCGATAAAAGGGTGTCCTGAGCATCTGGAGTGATCATGGATGGAAAAAGCGGACCGTAGATGGCAACTGGTCGTGCTCGTCGAGTGTTGACTGGAACAGAAACATTTTGGACGGTATCACAGTCAATGGAGGCCACGCCCATCGCTGGATGGGGCGTCAGAGAGTCGGTGACGCGGGATTTTGATTCAGAAACAGGAAGAAAAACACTAAAGTTCGCCGGCGAAACAAAAGACCCATGCAGAACATCAACCCGCCGCAAGAGTGAAGCCATCCGTAAATCACAAGCCGTGTCATGCCCTTCTTCGCAAGGCTCACTGTTCTGCACATTAGAATCTGGAATCTCCGAAGTAGACGAAGTAGTCGAGCCAGCAACCAAAGATCTATCAACAGCAGGAGACAAAAAGAAGACCGGACGATCCTGGGGTGAAATGGGCATGGCAATCCCGTCGCGAACCAGATCGTCTCCGGTATTCACAAAGTTTACAGAAGATGGAAGATTGCCATGTTGAGAGTCCGAACAGGACAGCGTCGAAGTGATACCGGGGGACTGAAGAGGACCACATTCCAGAAAGCCAACAGCTCCCACGATGTCATTAACTGCGCAAAGAACTGCTTCCTGGCGACTGAGTGAGTGAAGAACGTCGAAAAAGTCAATCTCGTGGTCATGAAAGTCCTGGCCAACGTCCCAAGAAATACTGTCTTCCAAGCTAAATGGAAAGATTAGCGATGCATACAGAGACCATCTGCTTGAGACGGTCCATTCTTCATCAACCTCCGCTGCAGGTGGAATATGTTGCTCATTACCACTCTCCGGATCCCGAATTGAAGGGCCACCATCCTGTACGTCCAACACATGAGGAGGGATCGAAGAAGGGACGGCTAATGCAGGAGAGAGTGGTCTGTCAAGGATGCTAACTAAAGCACCAGTGTATCAGTAAAATTGACAGAAAAGGAAGCGGAAATGGTGAAGGTACCCGAAGAGTTCCCCATTTCAGACGGGTGGGATGCACCAGAAAGAGCTCTTGTTCTCACACGCGAGGCATCTGTTACGCCCTTCGCAAGGGTTGGCTTTCCATAGTTATTGGTTGCCATGCAGAATGAAATACGTGACAGTTCGGGGGTTGCAACCGTACGCTTGCGTCTTGGAACTTGAAGATTCAGTGTAGAATTTGCATCGGAATATATGCCCAAGTCGTGGATGTCGAATTCTGGAGGGCAACTAAGATGATCGTCCACGAAGAACGATTGAGACTGTACAGAAAATGGACTGGTCTGAATATATGCGGCCTGCGATTCTGGGGAAACCACAAGCGCCTCTCGAGAAACAGTCCTGGAAGGTGTGTTCGTGGATGCGCGTACAAAATCGGTAACAGCCGCAAGAGCTGATTTGGGACGGTACAAGTTTTGTGGCATACGCCAGTCCGTAGGGGTTGCACTACCATGCGAAAGGCGAGTAGGAGGAAAGGGTAGGAACTCTCTGGAGATATTTGTAATGATCGGGGGTCCTTTGAAGTTGCGTCGTTTGGCCAAGCCATTGAAGTCTGGTGATATATGTCGGGGCAAGGGAAGCTCGCCCTGAGAGATCGAGGACAAATCGGAGATTCGTGGTTCTCGCTGAAGTCCGAAATCGAATGAAAGTCTTGGATCGTCGTGATGAGTGGTATCGACCACTGGTCCAGAGACAACGATGCAAGGCGTGTGGAGCGAGGAAGATGGAGACGATGGAGGGCTTGAATATAGGGAAGGCAAATCGGAGTCGATTGGAGTGACCAGGATATCAACAACATCAGTGAGAAGCGAAAATCCCGGAGAGGGGTCCGTGGAGGATAAAGACGCTATGCGGTTCATGTTCGGTGGAGCGGTTCGCATTTGCTGAACGGCGACTTTGTTTCTGGCCAAACGAGATGCCTGAGATGCGTTGCTCAATTGAAATATCCTCACTACATAAAACGTTATTTCTGAGCGGGCGGGGATAATGAAATTAATCTACTTACTCGCATCGATGTTATAGTTGGGTTCTTGGGATTGAATAAAAGACGGCGTGGACGGAACAACTGGTGACGCAAGTGGAAGTTCTGTAGGGTCCGAACGACGTTGAAAGGGGCGAGCTAGGAGGCACCAAATCTGCAATATGGTGCCGTATATCCATTGTATGGCGGGCCAAAGGTGACGCATGAACATGTTTCAAGGTCAAAGGTTGTGCCAGACCAGTGGCTGACCAAGTCGTGACATACGATCGAAGATCAATCACAACAGAAAACATGTTTCTCACCGTCAACGATGTGCCTTGTATCAACTTCATATTGACATAAAAAATTTGACTTCTTTCCGTCGCCACCTATTCAGCGATCTATAAGGCAATCGAAAGTTAAAATCTCCTTCCAACGCCGCATTATGGGCCGTTTTTCTGCACGTTGGATTTCATCTTACTGTGACGGGTTGGACTTTTCCGCCACAGAGATGACCCTGATAGAAGGTCCCCGTGGGTTCTAACTTTTCTCATCCCCGGATAAAGTCTGACCGGTGACCTTTAAGTATTGTTTTCTCCTGCAGGTTCTTCACACTGAACTATTTTCCACTCCAAGTCGATGCCTCCCAAAGCTTACCTTTGGATTTCACTCTGGTTCCTTATCACAGCCCCCATTATTCTTTGGGATGTGGGATATGTACTCATGAGGTCAACTTCAATTTATCGAATATCCAACGTAGGGGCTTACTTTCTGTTTCAGGCCGCGCTCCATGGAAGGCGGCGACTTACGCTGGTTTTGGAGATCTTTTGAAATATACGAACGCGTCGATGAGGTTCGGACCTCTCTCCTCTTCCAACCATTATGTTGACAATCTCTCAGGTTTACAGTGTCAAGGCGTATCTCCAGAAATCTGGATTCGCCCCAGCTGCGGGTACGCGCAACTTTTTGTTTCCCTTTTTTTTTTCGTTTGTACTAAATGGTTAACAGCTATTGTTAACTTGATAGAAAACTCCTTAAATGTTCGACCTCACGCCATTTGCCATCCCACAAGTCTAACCCAATCATTTCCACAGCTCCTCTATCTCTATTTTATTTACGTTGCACCCAGCAATATTGCCCCACTTTTCGGATTCTCAGGGGCGATTCTGACACTCTGCAAGACGACTCTCTGGGTTTTACAAGAATACTTTTGCGGTCGGTGTTCCTATTCCGCTGGTCTGACTGACTTTGGCGAAACGTTCAAACATTGGATTGCTCCCAATGTGTGAGTTAAATCATATTTATTTTCCTGCTTCATGCTGACCATAATGAAAAGCGTATGGTTTACCATGTGTTCCATGATTGTTGCCCGGCTTGGCGCAGATATCGTACTTTCTCTTAATCAGCCTCTCTCCCCCCAAGTGCGTAGTGGGAAATCACGTTGATTGGAGCATGACGTCCGGTGGACTGAAGCATAGAGAAGGGTTCTGGGTTTCATTGCTTTATCTCTGTATGACGGGATCCATATCCTTGACCCACTTAGGAAGGCCTCTTTGTGCATCCTCCAATTTAGCAATTTATGTTTGGTTTGATTAGACTATTGAGTGGTGGAGGCCGAACAATCTGCCAAGTCCGTGGTTATTCAGGACCTGGGATTTCGTTATTTCCATCATGGCTCGGAGCACAACGCCTCGTTCGGAGCAGAGTATCACTCAGCGCCAGCACACCCTCCTTCAAAGCTTCAAAACTTCACACTTCAAGGTTTTATACGTTATTGAATCAATGATATATATCGGCAATAAATCAAATTTGATGGCTCAGGCTATTACTAGTTGTTTGGCCCTGACCTTGCCTAATCAATATTACGTCACGGTTCTGTTGTTTCCACATGAACGCTGCTGGCCCACAGCTCACTATCAATACTCATCTTCGTCCTTTTGATCTCAATAAAACCGAGGATCAACAAGAGGTTTCGCGTTTTGTCCGACTTCCCCGAGTATCCCCAGCTGGAGGTGGCGCAATTTCAAGGAGCGAAGATGGTAACCGGTGCGTTATCACAGGTAAAGAGAGTGAGTGGACGTTAGTTTCTGTTCTGAACTAATGGCTGACGTGTTTTTTTTATAACAGCTCTGAGGATTCTCCGAGTATCATCGTCACATACACAGAGAGGCGAACATAAGTTAACAACTGGTGAAGGGGGGTATCGGATTGATGCCTCCCGTAACTTTTGGGATGGCAGCGGACTGAAGATTGACAGCACGAGTACTGATGTGGCATGGGGTTATGGGTGTAAGTTGAACAAACTTGTACTCACTTTTCTAATCCACACGCTAGTATTTAATAACAAGATTCTAACCTGTGCGAGAAATGGGGAGGTCATTATGTGGGATCTCGGCAAGGCAGGAGCTTCTAAGTATGGTGCGTCTCTACTTTGATTCCATTTGAAATAAGGTATCAACAAGTGATTGGCAGAACGACGATCTAAGGACCACAGTCGTTCCATCAACAAATTGTCCGTTTCACAAATAGTTCACCACTATTGCATTACTGGATCTGCAGATGGCGATTTGCGCGTATGGGTATGATTTCTGGTACACCCCCCCTCTGTCGAAATGGTTGACAGGTTGTAACAGGACCTTCGTGATATGACCAAGTCCATCATGAGAGTCTTCCATCCAACTTCCGTGAGAAGTTTGGTGTTTTCACCAAGCGCATGGCAGCCATTGCAGGCTTTAGTAGGACTCGATAATGGTAGCATCTTTAGGTACGTTTTTGGGCTTCTCCTCCGCTCATACTAGACGATGATTTTAAGATGGGATTTGAAGATGGGCCAGCGAGGACAACTTGATAGATTGCACGTAGCCCACACCGCCCCAGTCACTTCCTTGGACTGGTGTCCCGTAGGTGGCATAAGCATGTCAAACGCCACATCAACTACGTCAGCAAGAGATGATTCATCTAGTAGTGGACTAGGTTGGATCGTAAGTGGTGGACTAGATCGAACTGTAAAGGTGGGATCACATCTTTCGCTTCATGCTTTGTGCTGAGAAAGTAAGAAAGGTCTGGGACCTTACTGCTCCAGGACAGAATACACACATACCCCATAAACCAACATACATTCTTCACCCTTCATTCCCTGTTCGTCGTGTTGCGTGGAGACCAGATCATCAATGCGAGCTCGCAGTGGTTTCAAATGCAGAATTTGGGGTTGTGGAATCACAACAGACTTCTACTGTAGGAATCAACAGCCCTATACCTAAATCTGGCAGTATGATTGGTCTAGACTCTTTATTGAGACCAATTGTTAGTCTTGCCAAGGAGAAACCTGGTTCGAAGGAGACAACTCCATCGAAGTTTGGTGACTCTATTGAAATATGGGATGTCCGACGTGGTTGGATTGCGAAGTGGTCCGTATCTGGCTCAGGAGCAGATAGCGGCGTTAGTGGTACGTTCAGTTTTGAACGATCTTGATGTTGGTGTGGTACTCAATGACGAAGATGTCGCTTTCAGTGGCTCACATGCTATTTGGGCCCATCATACAAGTGGCGCATTTACCCAGTTTGATTTGCAGGAAACTACTAAACCACTTGATGCTATTCCGCGTGCTGCTCTGAGTTGGGAAGCAACGGGGTCTATGGCTTTTGTTGTCGATAGGAAGGACAGTTGTGAAATCCCATATGACGATCTGTGAGGTTTATTCTAAGATTTACCGATCTCTTTGTCCTTACGTAACTCCTTAGCAAGTCAGATGTTGGAACTGACATCAAGACAGAGGTTCGAAAGTCAGGTTCGAAAACTTTGGGTGATCCAGTGGTTAAGATCACCTCACAAGTGGTTGCAAACTATTCACACGATTTCCTTTTTAATGATATCGATTCATTCACAACGCTTGCAAGGGGCTACATTTTTGAGGGAAGGAGTCGAGAAGAGATTTGTGCGTTCAACTCTGGAGTAGGTCATTTTTTCAATCGGTTTAGTGCTTTATTTATAATTCATAGGTTGCTCTTTCCGCTGGAAACGAATTAGCTGCTCAGGTTTGGTTGCTCCTTGGTGCATCAATTGCCAATTACCTTCCCAACGACTCTCAAAATTCACGAAGTTCGTCACGTCACGACTCGGGGCAAATCAGGTCGAGTTCGGAGGGTGCTTCGCATCTGACGGAATACGCTTTCCCCTCACTCGTTTCCAGAAATGTTTCATCCTCTGCTTTGCAAAAAAAAAGTCCTGGTCAAATATCTATTGGTAGATCGATCAAACGCATGTCGAGGTCTGCATCGACGTCGCGTCATATAACACCTGCGTCATCCGCATCCGCGTCCCCCAGAAATACGCATATCACATTGCCACCTATTTCACCTCGACGAGCATCATTTTTCAGACGTGATTCAGGAGACCGTATCTCGACCATTCGTCGACCTTCATTGGCCGTCTCATTGGGAGCACCAGTTAGTCTTAATAATAGTAGTGGGAGTCCAGGCGATAAAAGTTCACCCAGCCTAAGACATGTTGGCGAAGGTGTATTGGATGATGATTCGGACTCGGGTGGAAGTGAAAGAGATGGCGAAGGAGAGGGCCTGCACTCGACCGACGACGAACCTGCATCAAAGACACGTGAGTCTCCTGGGTTTGGTCGGGGGATTTTATGGCCTTCAGAACCTTCGAGCCCATCGCAGATAACTCGTGGGCAGCCGTGGAGGTCTGGGAGTGGATCGAGAAAGGAAGATAATGGTGATGACGCTGACGAGGATACCTCTCCATCTCCTCAGTCAACCAGCGACCCGGAAATTGGCTCGCAAGGATTTGTTCTGCGACGTAAATCAAACGCATCGCAATCCAGGTCTCGTGTGAGGAAGGCGAGCAACGGAAAGATTTCAAAAACGAGAAGCCGAAGTTCTACAGTCGCCTCCCTTGCTGCACCTGTGCTTCCACGACCAAAATTGCTAGCTCATCAAGATTCACATAGTAGCATACGCACCGTTACAGCTGCGGAAACGTCGGTGTTGGACCCAAGCTCAGAGGCTGGGAAACCCTGGCAGAATGGTGCTGGTGTTGAGCAGGACAACCGGCTTGGCCACACGAGACAACGATCGGTGCCCGTGTCAGAGTTTATGTTTAACTCATCGGCGAAGTTGTTGAATTTGAACGATCATTGTGTTGAGTTCGCCCCGGAAAGCTCAGTGACGGAAAGGAGGATCGAAATTGTTCGGGCAGAGGATAAGAGATATCGGGAAGTAACTTTAGCGGAGTTGAAGAAAGCGTTGGAGGAGTACTCTGAAGAAGTCTTGCACACTCTCTCAATACCAGACAGTGGATTGACCTATTTTTTGATTTTTAGGGTGATGTTCAGATGTGTTCAATGATGTCCCTAATTGCGGCGGAGGAGCTCGGCATTTCGAAAATCCAGGCGGTTAGGTTCTTGGATTCCTACATCGGTATGTCATGATTTCGTATTCCGTGAGAGCGAAGGTTCGACAGATTTCAGAATTACTTACACGCCTTCGTTTGCACACTTGTGCTGCGTATCTCCGAAAATCCTGTGGAATGGAAGATGTACGAAACAAGACACTTGTACGACTGACATACCTTCTATGTTATCACACAATAACCCAAGCAATATATGCAGATCGGAACCACTATTTACAGCTCTTGTGGCAAATGCAGGAAACCTATAATACTTCCAGCAAAGACCTCAGAAGCTAACAAGGGACGATTCGCATATTGTTCAACATGCCACGCCCCATGTGTACAGTGTTCAATATGGTGAGCTTTTTCCCTGTTCTCCAAGGCGGTGCCATTAACACAGTAATAGTCACCTACCAGTTCAAGCCCTACTCTTCCAGTGTTCGGTCTGTCATCATGGAGGACACCAAGCCTGCTATAGAAATTACTACCTGAATTTTCCCATGGTGGATTTGCCCACCACGTTTCTACCTCCTGCAGAAGATAAGGAATTGCCAAGGCCCCCTCGTAGCGCTCCCATATTTGACGATGATTCTGCCTCGACTGTCAGTCTGCAAAACATTGCTACTGAGGTCTCGCCGTTTGACATCCCAGAAGTTGGTCGGATGACCAAGTTAAAAGGACATCCGTGTGCTGCTGGGTGTGGACACTTTTGCTGGGCTGCGAGTGGTGAGACGGATGATTTATGAAAATTTTACTGTTCATTTTTTATACTAATCGGTTGTACTTATGTATTATGTAGTTAATGGTAGCTCGCGTCACAAACAATTACTTTGGATCCTTTGAAGCACTATAAGCATCGTACAAGAACACAGCTTGAAAGGCCTCATGGGATTCGTGAACGGTTCAGCTTGCTTGTCGGGTGAAGTGACCTCACCACAAAAGTTGTTGAAACAATCTACAATATCATAGAACTGAGTTTCAGATAGGATGTAAGCACAAGAAAATACTGTCTTTACCTACGTCAATCTCCCCAGTCCAGCCCCAATCCCTGCTTTCCACCTCTCACAGCTTCTTCGACCGCCTCGGCCAACTTCCTGAATGCAAGTACATCCTGACCCACTTCCCTCTTCTTTCCACCCACTTCGAACTGGTCGTTTAGATCCGCTGGAGTGACGCCGAGGGCCTTCTGTAATGCAAATTCTCTTTCTTCGCCTCGGAGTTTGTCAATAGAAGTAAGAAGTGCCGGTGATTTTTCCTGAGAGGCGAGGATCCGACGGATTTCAGGTGAGGTTGCTATCACAGGTAGCGTGGTTAATATATATAATTTTTGGGAAGACAAGGTCTCAACCGATTGCTTCGTAGTGTGACAGCTGAAGGGGTTTGGGGTCGTCGCGCTTAAGTGGGTCGGGAAATGAGGATTCTTCAGGTACGTATGGCCAGCGTAGGGAAGTTAGAGGACGGAGGGGGTCTTGGTCTTCTGGTTCAGCTAAGTTGGAAAGGGAATTGTCTAGATGAAAAGAAATATTGAGCCGTGGGTTTTCATATATGAATGAAATATACCTCCAATGGCAGCCTGGCGATCGTCGTTACGGTCGTCGGGGGTACGCTCATTGGTTGTCGTTTCAGGACAGGGCACTCAAGAAATGTTTTTATTTTTATTGCAATCGGAAATTGAGCTGCATCACACACCTATGTGCAACTTATAACATCCCAACGAACAACTGAGCAATTGAGCGTAGCCTTTCAGCTCAAAGAAAAAGAATCAAGATGGTGAACGGACTAGGTCATAGAGCATCGTGGGCAGGTGTATTTGAAGGGCTGCTCAGTGCAGATCTGACATAGTGCACGACCTCGACGTTTGGACATTGAAGGGAATTGTTGACCATTGTTGATAATGTTGTGTGATTGCATGTTTCGCAAGCCAATGATCATCAATGGATCATAGGCTACACACTCTCTCGTTTTTCTAATTTGAGGCTTGCAAAAGGGTTCTTCGACGGGAGTCAGTTCGACAACTTCCACTGGGTATGCAGGACCTCAGTTCTGAGTTCCTTGTAAAAAATCCCGAGTTGACGAATGGTGAACTAGTGCCAGTCAGCCTGACTGCTCCGTATTTGACGAACAATAAAAGTTCCTACTCTACTCTGCTTCCGCCGTCTTGTTGCACTTCATGAGAGCTTCGACCCAGGAACGACTGGTCATACACTCATGCAATCGCGATCGGAATGGCTCTCAGTTCTCTGTTAAAAACACTAAC
>Ga0307517_10008105_pt1 | contig 15126 bp, 12 predicted proteins | sample 23_EM_MG_FD_194515 | JGI IMG/M metagenome (GOLD analysis project Ga0307517, IMG submission 194515) | Populus trichocarpa ectomycorrhiza microbial communities from riparian zone in the Pacific Northwest, United States - 23_EM | ecosystem: Host-associated > Plants > Roots > Unclassified | place...
AAAAATATTATATTTTAATATAGATATATATATATATATATAGAAATATAGTAGTATTTCTATGCCAACCAGCGGTGGAGATGGATTCTTGAAAATGCAAGGCTGAGATTCTTTTACCTGACTCTCTCTCTCTCTCTCTCTCTCTCTCTCTCTATCATTTAGATATATAGATATTTTTTTTTATCATAAACACAGAAAAAAAGGGAACGACGGGACTAAGCTACATGCTAAAACCCAAATCCAAAAATGCTTTCCAAAGTCACATTTTCTCCCCCAAATTCTTGCTCCCTTTTGTACAACAAGGTTGGCTGTTCTGCAAGGATTGGAAGCTCTAGGTTTAAGGTTGCCAGTCAGTTTCAAGGGGACAAATGGAAGATCAACGACATTGATCCCAGTGAGAGATTTTTTTTGCCTGATCGAAAGCACTAATTTTTATTTGGTTTGAGAAAAAAAATCGTTGTCTTGTCTTTCTTTCTTTAAGTTCCTAGGCAGTTGCTAAGTAGGGTTCAGTAGTTTTTGCTTTGTCTTATTATGTCATGTCTTGACAGATGCAGTGCAAGAAAGATTGAATTCATGGTTTTCAAAAACCCAAAACTTTTTGAATGGGGTGACTTTAACTTTAACTTCACCACGGGTAAAGTCTGGTGATAGTGGGAAGCCTGATAATGGAGCTACAGTTGATGCTCAACAACTTGAAGAAATATTTATGGCAGAGCAGACTATTCACAGCAGCACACCAAATGGGATTCTTTCAGTACCAGCTATTGTATCTATTGAGCAATTTAGCAGGTGACCACAAAAAACTCATTCTTTTCCCGAATTGTTATATTCGATCATTTTATACTCTCCAGTATGGAACTGTAAACTTGTCTTTCTATCTGACTGATTAAGGAATTGTGGTTTGACTATTGAAAAACTAAGCTTTGCAGGATGAATGGATTGACGGGGTACAAGTCGCAGAAGATATTCAAAGCGCTTGTCAATGAATCTGTTAATAATGATGCACGTAATTTGGTGGAGTATTGCTGTTTTAGGTTCTTGTCTAGGGATAACTCTGCTATCCATCCCTGCCTCAAGGTTTGTGGACTTGGTACAAGTAATTTACCATTCTTTTGTGCTGTCTTTTATCTAAAAACTAGTTAAGTGGGTTTGTTAGTTTGTAACGGAGTGGAAAGAAAATACTTAGTATGAAAAGATGTAGTTTGCTTTATAATGAGATTTTTAGTGAAGAACTTTGTTCAAATCAGCAATTTTTAGTGATTACCTTATTTTGTCAAAAGTGTGTACATCGTTTTTTATTTAGTCTCTAATTTTGGGTTTGCCAAATGATTTCCCATCTTAAGCTGTTTTCTCTAATGATTGGTGTCCTTTCTTTCCCCTTCTGTTACACCTCTTTGATATTGTACCTAAAGTTCTATAATTCCAACTTGGTATTGATGCTCGTTATTTATTTTAGTGGTTCTTGAATATGTCTGGAAAGGCTCAGTGATAAGTTCACGTGTAGGCTACTTTACTGAAGCAAATTTGTTGGATTTGGTCCTAGAAGGATTATGACGACATTCATGTCATACTTTGTAGTATTTTGACTCTGAGAATAATGCATTTTCAGACTTCTACTAAAAGTTCATTAATGTGGTTGTGTTTTTGAACTATATGAACTTAGTCATCTTGTGGTTGAATTTTTTTCTTTAAAGCTAGTTGGATATTGGGCACCATTATTTACTCCATTTCATGAGACAAGCTTGATATGTTTACAGGAGCCAGCATTCCAGCGACTAATTTTCATCACAATGCATGCATGGGAGAATCCTTACCGCAAAGAAAATGATTCTGAAAAAGCTTCTTTTCAGGTTTTTTTTTTTTCAAATTCCCTTTATACTTGAATGAACAGTTGTAGCATCGTGAATACAGGACTCTAAATTTTATCATGGCATCGTAGTTTTTGTTCTTAAATTTGATTAAACACATTAAAGTAGTTCACTATGAAAAGTGAAAAGCTGGTGCCTTTGGAGTTTATTATGGCTTGATTGAGGGTGATGAAGAATTTATGAAATTGGCGCATTTCTTAAATATAAAATGCTATGGAACCCGTGATCAGAAAAAAAAAAAGTAATGGACTATGATGTATGGCAATGTTTAGATGGGGTACAAGTGACCTAGTTTCATCTTTATTAGCACAAATGATCAACGTTGTGGCAGAGGAAAAAATAGTATAAGAAAAGCTTAAAACAAATCTTATCCAAGATAAAATAAATCTTGCCATTGAAATTCAACTTCATTTGTCATATAAATTTGGATAATAAAAGGGAGGGAACTTATTGAAACGATCGGCCTATGGGGCCAAAAATGATCACCTTTTTTCTTAAATGAAAATGTGATAGTAGGTATTGATCTTTGAACACTTGATCCTTCACATTTCTGTTCAAGAATCATTAACAATATTTTTTTTTAAGTTTGCCATTGATCCTGCACATTTATGATACTTGTGTTTACTTTTGGTCAAAGGTATATTTGTTTAAATAATGAATCACATGAAAAAATAATTCTTCTCTTGAGTTAATAAGTAAAAAAGAAAAAAAATTGCACAATATTTCTGTAAGAAAGAAAACTAAAGTAACATCTAAAAAGGGAAAATGTATACGAATACTCTCGTATCATAAGTCATTTTGATAGATACTTCCATGGTTTTTTCACATTGATTGACATCCTTTTCTTTGGAAAATTGCGAATAGACCTCCTCTATTAGGTTCCATCCAAAATTTCCATTATAACTCACGTGCAGATCACATGTTTCCTTCAAATGTCATAAAATAATTCATCAAAATAATGGTTAATAAACTGAAACTAATATTTTCTTTTCCCAGAAAAAGGGGTGTCATCAATCAATTCAAAGGCACCATAAAGGGTGTCTATCAAAATGGCTTATTGTATAGGAGCCTATAAAAAGGATTTTTTTTGTTTGTTAAGAATATGAGATGTATAAATGATATTTTTACTCTCTCAATTTCCTATGAGAAATAATCAAAATGTCACCGAGAATTGCAGATGATCTATTGTGAAAATGAATATTCTACTGTAGATTGTCTTATTGAAGACTGCACTTAATAAAAGCTATAGAAATTCGTTCTAAATTTTGTCTTGATAAAGCGTTATACAATCAGTGGAAATTCAGTAGTGGGTACAGCTCAAAATGAATTTACTTTCTTATTCTTTTCACTGAAAAAAAAAGGGGTCAAACATCCCCATGCAATTTAGTAAATATACTGGCCAAAATATTTTTTTAAATAATTATTGTAAAGTCCATGTGTCGAACCACTTAAATAATCCCAAATATTTTGTCCGTTAAATCTGTTTAATTTTGCTAACCAATCATTTGAAGGGTTTTTTTGGGCCTCACTACATACATGGAATAAAGTTCCTAAAGCTTGGTTTGAGTACTTCATTTTCAACGGGAGGATTTTATTTAGTCTTTAATTGCATGTAATTGGGATTGACTAGCTGAAATAAAATTTTCACTTGTACTCACTATATATAATATGGGATTTATTTACACGGAACAGGTGAAAAGCTTTAGTGTTTGCTTGTACACTATTTATCTATGTCTTGTACACCACTATGATCACTAAAAATATAAAAAGGAAAGAAATGAATGGAGGAAACGTCACAAATCAACTATTTAGTGTTTGCTTGCATCTTTTCACAACCACAATTGATCCATTGTGAATGTATCAAACTCTATACCTACTTAATTGTGGTTGTAGTTTTAAGAAGCTGCCAGGTTAATTTTTCTCATTCAGTATCTTTAACTACAGTTGAGAATGATGGTTTGAAAACCTTAACACATTCGTACTGGCATTGAAGGGGATGCTTGTTGGAGAAGAAGCTTTTGCACGTATTGCTCCTGCTATTTCAGGCATCGCTGATCGCTCCACGGTGCACAATCTTTTCAGGGCGCTTGCTGGGGATCAACAGGGTATCTCTTTGGGAACATGGGTCACATATGTTGATGAACTTCTCAAGTGAGTTTCATCATATCCCTTATGATGATATAACCTCTGTACTTTATAATTTCTGATATTTCTCACGTGAAATTATTTAGCAATCAATACTATATTGTTTGTGGTCAACGTGAAAAAAATGATGTTTTAAAGTTTAAAAATTATATATTACTGCATGGTTAGCAAAGAACTTGACTTTCTATCCATAATTCGAGTCCATTGAGATAGAGAGATCACTGGCAATTATGGTAATATAACTGCCATGATCTAAGACTTGATAAATGCATTGAACGTATGCTAACTAAAGCAGAAAGTGAGGTTCTTGTAGCCAATATCTAGTCAAGTTAGCATAGTGCATCGGAAAAATTTGGTTAAAACCCATTATTTGCACCTTGTTTCTTTATCAATTCACCAAAAAAACCCTTTGTTGTCAATTTGGTCAATTGAGCACCTGTACTTTTGATTTCGACCAATTAAGTAGTACAATTAAATATGATTTTCTGAAATTGAAAATTTATCTCAACCATCTAGGCAGTCCTCTTCACTACTTGAGTTATTATCATCAACTTTACTTTCATTCTTGCTAATATGATTACCCCCCATCCCCTCCCTTCTCACCGAGTAGTTTCTTTTCAGATTTTTGTAAATTATACTTAATTGGCTGAAATCAAAATTACAAGTGCTCAATTGACCGAATTGATAATAGAGGAGGTTTTTTGAGGAATTGGTGAGGGTACAAATAATGGGTTGGCTAAAACTATTATTTGATCAGGAGCTGTTCTTATATGTACACGTAAGGAGGTGGGCGGGGAGCTTGATTAGTTTCAGAGATTATGATATAAAATACAATGATATTTTAGTTTTTTTGTGTTTTATTGAATTGTATAATTCAGGGGTGATTTTGTAATTACTAGATTGGCTAGAAATTACCTAGAATTAGGATTTTATTTTATAATTTAGGCGGTGTTAGTCCTTAGTTAAGTTGGGTTAATTAGGAATATTTGGTTTTCTTATTTAAGAGTAGTCTTTGTTGGGTTCGACATCCACCAACCTAAAGCTATATGAGTATTTTGAGTCTATAAATACAAATGCTTGTAATGCTTAATTTTCAGATTGAATTTTCCAAGGTGCCTGATGCAGTCTATCTTAGGTGCTCTTAAAACTTTGATGTGATGCTTATGTTTTCCTTCCTCTTGGTGAGACTCTTAGAAAACCTACTAGTGTGATTCATGTAGCTTTTTATGTTGATTCCTTATTGAAATTTACAAACTCTAAGGGTGTGTTTGTTTCACTGTAAAGTTTTTTCTATTGTTTGGCTGTGTTAATGAAAACTAGTTGAGGATTACTTTCTGATATTGTTGTATAAGGAAAATAGATGTTGAGGATGAGATAGTGATGACAAGTGGCTAAGGGGTGGGGGTGGCGGTGGTTGTGGCATCATAAGTGGTGGAGTAATGGTGTTGATGATGGTGAAGGTAATGGTGGTTTGTTTGAGCTGAAATCAGATTGCATTGTTGAACCTGATATGAGATTCTATCTACTAAAAATGGATTTGAAGATCTTTCTTTTCCGTGCCGTTAGCGTGGAATGAAAAAGATAGCTTAGGTGGTTGCAGTGGTAGCGGTGGTGGTTATGTTGATGATAAAAGTGGCGGCGACAACAATGTTGGTGACAAGCAATTATATTGGTAACAAGATGATGGTGCTAGCAGCCATGGAAAGTGGCGGTAGTAGTAGTGATTGACATTGTTAGGTGGTGGTGTTAGTGAGATGTTGTGAGTTGGTAATTCCCCATAAAATATTTTCCCCACAAATATTTTGACATTTTCCATGAAATAAACTCGGTTTAAACTCCTTTATTCCTTAATCTATACCCTTAGATCCCCTATGTTCCAAGCTCTAATCCACAATGAAGCACCTGTAAGATAGAAGTTCAAATCTGTCCTGCCTCATACACCCTGGTGCCTCACTTCTCTTCTATCCTTTCCTATTCTCTCCTCTTATGACCTGATATATTTTATAGTTGGCAAGATTATGTCTGTATACAGGGCACTTGTTCAGAAGTAGAATGCATCACTGGCATCATTTGCACAGTATCTTTGGTCACTGTTAGGCAGCTGCAGCTGCAGCTTAAGGGAAGTGTTTGCTTTTGTTTTGTCCTTTCCCATACTATTCTTTAAGCCTCTACATTGTGGAGTTTGGCTGGTTACCTCTAATAAAATTGTATTTAACATAACGTATGCTAGTTATCTTTCTGTGCATAGTTATTTCATGCATGAAATGATTTTTCATGAATTCTGGACTGTTCCTACTGATTTTAGTGTAGAGTTCATGGAGCACGGAAATCATATGGGACTCGTGAATCCACTTGGATTTCAGATGAGAAAATCTTATGCATCGGCTCTAGCAAGAAGCGGCCTGTTGTCAAGTGGGAGAATAACATGGCATGGCCTGGGAAAGTTATATTAACTGATAAGGCACTCTATTTTGAGGTACATGTTCTTATTATTTCCATCATGCCTCGTGATTTTATGTTCAAGTTTGGCGTTTCACTTACATAATAAAAATCCCCAATGCATTTGGCGGTTAATATATCATAAACAATCTCCAACATCTTCCTCCCACTAACAGTTTCTGTCGATAATTAAAGCCTTTCTACTGAAAACATTTTCAAATGTTTCTGTTCTGAAGCATTTCTTTGACTAATGCAGGAGTCTACATGTTCATTTAGACATCATATTCAAGTTATCATATTTGCAGTTGGATTTCTGATTAGTGGCTGATTATTAAGAAATAAATTTATTGTTGTGACAATTGGTTCAAGTCTTGACTTACCAAACTGTTCAACATCACTTAAAGCATGCACTTCAAAACTCTGGTTTTGGTTTGTCACTGCTTGATGCTTGCTACTTATGATTCCCCATGAGATTTTAGTTTTCTTCATTTTGGATCACTGGTTAGATTTGGATAATTTCTTTCAACTTGAGAAGATAAGTTTAATTGAATTTGATCCAGCTCAAAAAGCTCAGTACTATACAAGAATTTCTTATAATAAGATCCCTAACTATTACTATAATTGGTTTCCATATTAGCATCATCCATATCTTATGGGGTACTTGATTTTTTTAGAATTAACAACGGCATGTTTGGTTTATGATGGCATAAATTTCAAGAACATGATGTAAATTCCTACAGCAATGTCTACCACTAATTCTCTACAATAAGCACTGAAATAAATTATGCTACTGGAAGTGCAATTTTATAAACTTGGATGCAGTTTTAGTTTCATATGCTTAAATTATGTCCTCTCATGTATTGAAATGGGAATCTCAAAGAGCATAGAAAGTATGTGACTATGGGTGTCATTCTCTCGAAACATTAGAGATAGGTATGGGTGATTAATTTAAGATAAATGTGGTGCCTTCACGTTGACAAAGGGGCATAACAATGTGAAAGGAAATATGCTAATCTTGTATGTGTGATGGGATCTCTAGTTCTATTCTATTCCTTATTGATTGCCTCTTCTCCATGCCCCCTTCTTTATCTCTGTTTGAGCCGCATGTATTCTTATGTTAAGATGTAGCATTGCAGTTAGAAATTTAAATTTTACTTATGCTGCTAGTGTCAAGTAAATTTTATTTGTTTTTGTTTTGTCCTTTCTACTCTTACTTGTTCCATGATTCTGCATTCTTTGGATGTTAACATCCCTAGATTTTTGTGCATAGGAAGTGTGTCACATCTGTCTTCTATTGCTTGACAGCTATGAACTAATGATGCTATTAGCCATCGTCTAACACATTTACTAACGTCGGAAATCAAAATTTTAATTTATACCTAGGAAATAATAACATCTTTAGATGCTTGGTGCTTGTTTGTATCATTACTTGGTAAAAATGATTTTGTACCCGACAAAGAGAGTCCTTACCTGATTAAAATTTTCATTTAGAATCTTTTTTTTTTACTCTTGAAATGGATTTTATAGTACTAATGTGCAGAGTAATGAAATTTTTACAGCTCTATATATGCTGTGGTGATCTGTTTTTTTTGTGCATTATTATTTACCTTATCATGTCTTATGTAGGCATTTGACTTACGGGGGAAGAAAGATTCTACTAGGCTCGATCTTACAACAGACAAAATGCAGGTGGAGAAAACAAAAGTTGGACCTTTTGGTGTTGTACTTTTTGATTCTGCAGTTTCCATTTCATCTGGTCCTAAGTGAGTAAGCTTCTCCAAACCTGTCTCTTGTGTTTAATTATTTAGGTGTGGTTCATGCTTTGAAGTTTTCATTCATAAACAAGGACTGCTATCTTGTGTTTTTATCAGCTTGCTGTAATTAATACATTTGTCTAAGCAAATCTCTGTTGCTTAGAGGCAGCATTTTGGCTTTCTTGCTCTTTTCTTTCTTCTAATCTTCACGCCAGCTTGGGGGTTAGTCTTTTTGCCATTTTGTCCCTGTTTTCTGAAGATTTTTCTGCAGTGTCCATGTTTGATTCTCTATTTTCCATCCATCATTTGTCATTTAATCTTGTTATGTTATGGTGGAACAAGCCCACATTTGCAATCATTAAAGGCAACATTTCATGTTGTTATGATGAAATGAATCAGAGAAATGATTCAGAATTTCAAAATCAATAAACATTATGTCTGCATGCCAGGGATTTAACTGCTAATGTTGTTGTCTTGCATAAAAACTTTACTGATAACCTTGTAGGATGAAACTATACCCTTTTGGAGCACATGTCAAAGAACGAGAATTCAGGGAGAGAGAAGAAAAGGCAAGAAAACATTAAATGTAATCGAAGTAGACAAGAACACAATTCAGGTTTTCGATTAGTTCCAATGACGCAGGACAACTTAGGGGCTGTCTGGGGACTGTTTTAGGAGGCTGTGAACACTAACGTGAATAGGGGTTTGGGTTGATCTTTTGATATCTAACGGTTATAGGATTGATTTGTTATGAATATGGTAATGTATAGGAGTTCAATGGAGGTTGAAGTGTTGTTTGTTGGAAACTGTAGAAGGATGTAAGGAAGATTTCTAGGATTACATGTAAAAACCTTCATACCCATGGTTCTTCTTAGGAGTCACATCTAAGAGAGAGTGTATCGCTCGTTCACAAAGCACAACTGCTGGAAATTTTATTCATAAACTCTGATTCTTTATTGAATGATTTTGCATACATTTATATAGATTTCTGAATACTCCTAGTCAAACAAGGACTTAGCTTCCTATGCAAGAAGATACTGACAGTCCTATTTAAGATAGGAAAAACTTAACAAATCCTAATACTTTAGGACTAGTACATTTCTAATTAGAAAATATAACCTAGATCTAGATAATTTCCAGCAAATATTAAAATCACAGATACCCCTGCAAACCTGAATCTGCAAAACTACCCATGGATTTTGTTTTCTAATCCTTTTGTTTTCTGCACCATTCTCCACTGATTAGAGAAAGCTCGACCTAGAGTTTTTTGTAGAATCGAAATAGCAAAAACTACCCCTTCCACGCTTTGACCTGTCACTTGAAGCCACTCCCCTGAACTTGATACCAACCTCTTGCCACAAGTAGAGACAATGAGGAATGCATGCTGCTTTTCTCTACAATTGAATCGTCAAACTTGTTTAGAACAATGATGTCAATTGAATTGACTTGTACAATTTGCTTTCTCTGTCTTGAGCATCCAAAATGCTGTGCTCTTGTTCCTTCATGATTTCCAACGTCTTTGGCAGACTTGTAATGATCTCTTTGACCTCTTCCTTTAATTGTCTCTTCGATCTCTTTCCTGCATGCTTATTGTCAGTTTCTATTTACTGAAATTTCTCCAGTTCTTCCAGTCTCCCATTATTTTGTTTTTACCTTCCTTTTATGGCACTAGGTTGCTGAACTTGTTCTTCAACTTGTTATTCAGGCTGAATGACAGCGCAGGGTTTGCTACCAGTTTTGAGATGTTTTGTGCTTCTAAAAGCTGCTGACTTGCTTCTTGTTGCAGCTGCTGTTTTGATTGTTCCTCTTGTTTCCTAAACTTCAATGCGTCAAAATTTGCCACTTATATAGCTTTTAGCAAGCTACCCTGTTGTAAATTTTCTTGCATCTTTGTAAATAATTGGTCCGCATTCACTTCTCTATAAGCTTGGCTTTCATCCCCTTCCAAGTAGTAATAGGTTTTGTCCTAATCTTTCCAAGTCATGCTCAACTTGATACCACCAATTCTTAGCTAACCTCATAATTTCATATTTGCAGACCTTACTCTTCATTCATACGACATAATATACTATTAAAGAGAGAGCTAATCCAATCAGGGAATTCTGTTCCTTTAAAATATGTAACTTCTAACTTTCTCTTTGAATGGCATTACTAACCATGACTTCTGGGCAAACTCTATGTTTGTGTGAGCTTATTGGTTTTTAAAACCTTTTTTTGGAGAAAGCAATGAATATTTTCCACACTTTGTTGCTAATTTATTTACCCTGTGTGAGACAATGTTTGCATTTCTGCAACTTTTGTATTTATAGTAACTCAAAAAACAGTCACATGACTGATGATTTTTGAAAGCTTTGCCAAGTGATTTATCTTTATTGTTGGTCTAAAAAGCTCTCATGGAAACAAAGGGACTAAATGGAAAAATGAATGCCACCTAACTTGAATATGCTACTTTGTTCATGTTTATGCTACATGGATTGTGTTTTTGAATGCTAGTATCTCTTAAGTCGCACCACACGACTATTATTTTCGTTTCATTCTCCTGTCTTCCGTCTTCTTGCTGTATTTGACTTGAGTTGCTTAGGTTCTGTCTCATTGATCTACATAAGATACAATCTCATGAAATCCTGTCTGGTTGATCTATGTAACATGATAACTCATTATTAAGCAAATATGGAGATTTTCTTCAGATCAGAGACATGGGTGCTAGAATTTGTTGACCTGGGAGGTGAATTGAGAAGAGATGTATGGCATGCATTCATCAATGAAGTAATCTCTTTACACAAGTTCATTTGTGAGTTTGGACCTGAGGAGGGTGATCAATCAATAAATCAAGTGTATGGTGCCCAAAAAGGGAAGGAAAGGGCTACCACCAGTGCCATTAATAGTATTGCTAGACTTCAGGCCCTTCAATTTACAAAGAAGTTGCTGGATGATCCCATCAAACTTGTTCAGTTCTCATATTTGCAAAATGTACCCTATGGTGACATTGTTTACCAAACTCTAGCTGTAAATTATTGGGGTGGAGCATTAGTTAAAAAGTACACCGATACAGATTATCGACCATCTCAAGTGGCAGGTCCTTCTGAAGAGGTACTGGAAATTAGTAATCATGTTTATGACATTGACGGAAGTGTTTACTTACAGAAGTGGAAGAGGTCTCCATCCTGGGAATCTAGTGCTTCCATCAATTTCTGGAAGAATTCCTCAATAAATCAAGGGATGGTATTGAGTAAAAATCTCGTTGTGGCAGATGTGACTCTTATAGAGAGAGCAGCAATGACATGCAAAGAAAAGTGCCAGTTGGTTGAAATAACTCAAGCAACAATTGACGCTGCAACACTTAAGGGGATACCGAGTAACATTGACCTTTTCAAGGTTTGACTGTTTATTGCTTTTCTATTTTCTGCTTCTTTTCTACATGGTTTTTCCCATTTTCTGGATTACTTCACTGCACTTTTGACAAGCCAGCTGTTGGATAACCCTGTAACCTGTATCGTTTGGTTGGGCATGCTGTGAGAAAACATGGTTTTGCACTTCCATGAGTTGTTTTCTCTTCTAGATTGACCTAAGTTACACAGGGAATTGACAATTATAAAACAACCATTTTTATGAATTGAAACAGTGGATTGATATTTCTTTAATGTTATATTGTTGGCGTGTTAATTTTAACCTTTTTAGCAACAATGGCTCAATTCAGAGGTGATCCCGTTCATGATGATGAAAATTAAATGTATACTCGTATTCTTGTCTAGGCAGCTAGACCATATGACCCAAGATTGCGGCTGTCAAATTCTGTTCTGACCAAAATATTTCTCTTTTCTTCCCTACCTGGCCTTGGATTCCTTTTTTCTTTCTTTTAGCATCTTTTACGTGATATGCACAAATTTTGGAAGTATGAGATTGCCATTTTTGGAGATCAAGAGCAAGGTTGAGAGACAAAATGTTCATTTAATCCAAGTACCAAGAAGACTGAAATGTAGTGTTATCTCATTTTGTTTTTTCAGTAACATCAATTTTTGGTTAATGAAATTGTGAGTTGAACTAGAATTGCATTTTTTTTTCCTTTTGTAGGAACTGATGCTTCCTTTGACTGTGATTGCTAAGAACTTTGAAAGACTACGACGCTGGGAAGAGCCACATCTGACCATCTCTTTTCTTGCATTCTCATATTTAATTATTTTCAGGTAGATCCATTACTTGAAAAACTTATGTATGAGAATTATTTAGTTTTAATACTATGACTGCATCAAAATCAAATGCATAACATTTTTTAATTTTATTTAATGGCTTCTAAAATTTTTATGTCTGAAACTATTTCTCCTTTGATAATCAATTTTTAGTTTTTTTCATTGAACCAATTTCTCATATTTAGAATTGTTGTTTATTGTTGCATCTATTGACATGAAGTACAGTGGAAAATTTAAGGGTTCTCAAGCCCTAGGGACCGTAGAGAAAATTCTGAACTCTAAATTCTGAAGAAATTTATGAAGCCAATAGTATTAATCTTAATCTCTGCCATAAAATAATACTTGAGGTTGTTTATATAATAGCCTAAACCATCCCTTTTTAATTAGTAAAATCTAAACAGGAAAAACCTAAATAAAATAAAACTCTGCTCCAAACTAGGAAAATCAAATTAAAACTTTGGAACTTAACTAGCAATAAAATAAATACAATTCACAACTGGATCTTGGTCGATTATGATTGATGGTCAATCGTGGTCGATTATGTAGAGGAAACTTTGATCTTGGTTTTTTATGACCAATTATGACCAATGGTTGATCGTGGTTGAATATCAGAAGAAAACTTTGACACGACCAGACTTCTTGGATTTTGCTTTGTTTATCTAGTCCATAACTAAAACTACCATATGTTCCATGTCATCTCTATCTTTCTTGCATCAGTACCATGATGTTGTTGAACCTTATTTTGTTCATCTTGTCATCACATGTTTTCAGATTGTGCCAGCAAGATTTGAGTATTAAGTTGCTTGCAAAATTATTCTCTGTTGCAATAACAAAAGCTACGTTTGATTGGTATTCTGAACCAGAAGATGATACTTGGAACTTTGCTCTGTTCTTGTTTACTTTTTAAGCAATTAAACTTTCCATTTTATGTTTAAAATCTAAGCTTAGATAGTGACCATCTTTTCAGAAATTTGCTCCCCTATATATTTCCGATGATGCTGATGGTTTTAGCAGCTGCGATGCTGACATTGAAGAGGCTCAAGGATCAAGGACGCTTGGGGAGATTGTTTGGAAAAGTTACTATCCGTGATCAACCACCATCAAATACTATTCAAAAGATCATAGCTCTAAGAGATGCTATGCAGGATGTGGAAAATTATCTCCAGAATATGAATGTCACTCTTCTAAAAATACGCACGATTGTTCTTGCAGGTTATCCTCAGGTATGTTGTAATGACTCCTGAAATATGCAAACACAAGGCGTGTTAGTTTTAGCATGATGTGACTTCTAAATATAATTCTTCTTTGTGGAAACCTAGAATCAAAGAGAATGGTTGTTGTGTAGACCCAGTCTACTATCTCACCCAAGAACTAGGCCATTAGAGACAAGACACATGAACAAAATCATGTATCATCATGTGGGACCATTGATTTTTTTATCCGCGTGCCTTGTCTCTCTTGGCCTAGTCTATGGGTGAGTTTGTAGACTAACTCTACACAAACTTTTTAGAAAATAGTATTTATCACAAAGAAAGCAGACACATGAAAATTGTATTTTTATCACAGAGAAAAGGGAGTGCAAACCATGTTTTGATATCATTCATTTTGAATATGAAATTGGTTTTGTATGATCAAACACCTCAATAACCAATATCAAATACGCTGCGAAACAATTAAATATATAACAAAAAATGTTAGCAGTTCTGGCATTCCATGTTTGAGATGAGTTGGTTTTTCGCTTTTAATCTTAGTCTTCTCTTATTCCATGTACTAAAACTGTAACTTATTGGAGATAAGAGTTGCTCAAAAAATCATTGATAGTTTGAAATTTTTTTTTGTGTGTTTCATTTTCTATATGGTGATGAATATCTGACATCCTAATATGAAACTGTATCAGATAACTACTGAGGTTGCTCTGGTGCTATTTTCTTCCGCTGCCATTCTGCTTTTTGTCCCATTCAAGTATGTTGCTGCTTGTCTTATCTTTGATCTCTTCACTCGGGAGCTCGAGTTCCGGAGGGAAATGGCTAAGAAGTTTGTTACCTTTCTGAAGGAGCGTTGGGACACGGTACCTGCAGCTCCCGTAGCCGTATTACCTTTTGAAAGTAATGTCTCTACACAAGGTAATCAACAGAAGAAAATAGATGAGCAGACAAAAAAGAAGCTATAGTAGTGGCAAGCGTAGAGGTAATCATGTATATAGGATGGCAAATGGTTATAATGAAAAAGCCACCTGCAGCCTGCTGGTCCATTATCGAGTGGACTGGAAGACATTAATGGAAGCAATTCAGAATCTTGTTCAGGGAATTTGTACAACTCATTCCTCTTAACATGGTTCAGCATGTAAACTGTTGATTCTCCCTAAATGCCCTCAATGCCAATGCATCCTTGCCAATGAAGTTAAACGATCGAAATGCCCAGGTAGTGATGAATAAAAAACTTTTCCACTGGTTACATCTTGGTCTTGGTTACGAGCTGATTAACATCTGTTCCTATTCTTTTCTTGTTTTATATATATATATATGATACACATGAAAAACACCATTTTCTAGATGAAAATGGGGCAATTTTAAACTGATAAACAAACAAATTTTTTTTTTTAAAACGAAGGAGAGGTTCAAACTCGAGAACTCTTGGAAGAGAGGGGACACTAATATTAATTGAGTTGAGCTGCAATTCATTAGCGACCAACCCATAAGTTGGCCTTGTACAGAAATTGCTAGAACTTCATTT
>Ga0307517_10008106_pt1 | contig 15126 bp, 6 predicted proteins | sample 23_EM_MG_FD_194515 | JGI IMG/M metagenome (GOLD analysis project Ga0307517, IMG submission 194515) | Populus trichocarpa ectomycorrhiza microbial communities from riparian zone in the Pacific Northwest, United States - 23_EM | ecosystem: Host-associated > Plants > Roots > Unclassified | place...
CATGATATTTATAGAGGGGGGGGGGGGATCTTACAAAAATCTCTCTTGATCCTCCGTAGAAGAATCATTTGAAGGGTTTTCATTTGAATCCCCATTTCTCCTGCTACCATTAAAAGCAAAACTAACCCAAATCTCTCTTTCAACTCTCCTCTCTCTCCCTCCATCTCCCTCATCTCTTTTCTTCCCCAGTTCCTCCTCGTCAACAGGCATCTTGTACCTACAAACAGGGCAATTCCCATGAATCTTTAACCACTTCTCTACACAACCACCGTGGAACCTATGCTTACAAGGCATCTCCTTTACTACGCCACCAAGCTCCCACTCCTCTAAACAGATAGCACACTCACCATCTTTATTATCTTCCCCTATCTCCACTTTTGGCATGGCCTCTATGGATGCTTTGGAGGCTGGTGGTTGGCCCTTCTTGTTACCTATGTCTCTAAGTAAAGATTCAAGACTTGCGGCTCCTTCAATCACCACCATGCCTTGAGTGAAAGGGTTTATAAGGATGATTCTTTCATTTGGGTCTGTTGTTTGTGGTGCTTCTTGATCTGGGTCACGTTGCTCTGTGGTGTTGGTGGAGGTGAACCCTAAAATAAAAGGTAAGAACAAAGAGAGGTCCCTATGCCTTAAAAGCCTCTCAAACATAGAAGAAAACTCGGCAGGAAATTCAGTCTCAGAGGCCATGACGAACTGCTACTGGTAGTTAGATTTGGAGAGAGAGAGAGAGGAGATTTAGATTTTTTTGTGAATAGTGTGAGATATTGGCAAGGCTCAAGTGATGGAGCTTATAAGGGAAAAGGGAAAACAACGGTGTGGTGTGCCCACAGGAAAACAAGAAGCTTGTAGAAAGATCTGGAGCAAGACATGTTAACACGTGATGTTCATCTTCTCACCACCTAAAAAAGTATGAAGTCCTTAGTCAATGAAGAATTTTAAACAAGCGGAGATTTTTTATTGTAATTAGTCCCTCTATTATGTATATTATTTAATAATACCCTTTAATGTATAATTCACCCCCCAAAATCAGCTCTGGACAAGGGATTATTAAATTATTTTTCAAACTAAAGAGAGTAATCAATTCATTTTGATAAATTACAGGTACTAATTAATATAATTGATTCGATACAGTAGTAGTGAGGCAAAGGCAAAAGTATCAAGTATCAATCATTCTTTCCCTTGCTTTTCTTTCTGTCATTTCAGGGATATCTGGGAATGCGGTATTTTTTTAAAATTTAATTTTTTTTATTTCTTAAATATTGTTTTGATATAATAATATTTAAAATAAATTTAAAAAAATAAAAAATACTTTTAAAAAATAAGCCCTGTATGGATTAGAGAATTTCTGGGCAAAACGAAAAGGCTGTTACATTGCTTCTGATCATTGTTTTTGCAGGAATTGCTGCTGAATGTCTTGGCGAAGAGCTCACTAATTAACGCCTGTATGGATCTTAAGATCAATGAAATATCATCTTATGATCGCAATGGTTTTGCTCGCGGGGAGAGAATTATGCAAGCTTTTGAGATGGCAATTTCTCGTCGTGGATTCTTACCAAGATCATAGATGTATATATGCTTCAAGTTATTTCCTTTTGTCATATGAACATAATAACTTTGCATCTGTAGAAACCGGAACACTATATCAGAAAATCATGGTGGGTTTTCTTCTTTTGTTCATCCATAAAAATCATTTGATCAAATCTCCAATAAGATCTTCCATTATATTCTTCTATCAAGTTTTTTTTTTTCAAACTGACATAATTATATTTTTCATTCTAAAAGTAAGCTTGAGTTCTAAAGGATGTATAGAATCTTGATCTAAAAGAGCTCTCTCTTTTCCTTTGAATTGTAGCTGTTTCTCAGAATCCAAATGATAAGCCAACCGATTAAAAGAGCTCTCTCTTCCTTCACTCCAATTCAATCTGGTCTCTAACGTATTTAAGTTAGGGTTTTTCTTTATTTTTTTACATCAAGTGTATTAATTTCTGGGAACGGTGTGAAACTGAATGGCAGCCATTCGGACTGGAGAGGCCGTTGCTAACCGTTTGACTGTTAGAAATTGAAATTTTCTTACAGTTACTGTCAAACTCCTATAAAAGCCCAAACCCATTCATTTTTTGTCGATCTCTCAGCAAGATTTCTCTCTTTATTCTCCTCTCTTGATCCAGATAACACTGTTGTCATCCAGCGAAAATGGAGCAAACTCCTGGAGAAGAAATTGGAATCAGAATCTACACTGCATCCCCGCAAAATGAACCTAAATTAAACAAAATCTCCACTGGATCCCATCAAGATGATGAAACAAAACCATCAAAGCCATTATGCACCCTCACCAAAGCCCCTAAAGAACCAGGCAGCAAACGGAGAGCCGTGGCTAAAGGAATGCAAAAAACAATCTCCAAGACATCCATGCTTGTTAACTTCCTTCCAACAGGCACCCTTTTGACATTTGAAATGCTTCTTCCATCAATATCCAAGAATGGAGTGTGCACACCTGTTACTGCCCTAATGATCCATGCCCTTCTTGGTCTTTGCTCTCTTTCCTGCTTTTTCTTTCATTTCACCGACAGTTTCAAGGGCCCAGATGACAAAATTTACTATGGCTTTGTTACTACAAAAGGGTTGGCTGTTTTTAAGCCTGGTCTTACAGTTGACGTGCCTAAAGATGAGAGGTACAGAGTTGGGTTTACCGATCTTGTTCATGCAGTGATGTCGGTGATGGTATTCATGGCAATTGCGTTGTCAGATCATAGAGTGACCGGATGCTTGTTTCCTGGGCATGTTAAGGAGATGGGTGAAGTGATGGAGAGTTTTCCTCTCATGGTTGGTGTAATTTGCAGTGGCCTGTTCTTAGTGTTCCCTACTAGTCGACATGGCATTGGATGCATGTCTAATTGATTATGAGTGTGTTTTTGTTAGTATTATTAATTAATTTTAGGGTGACTTTTTCTTTAAGGTTTTCAGTTCTGCCATTTCAGTATCGATAGAACAGCTTTTGTTAAAACTTTTTATTCATTTGTTGAGTTAGAAATTATTGTATTTGCTAACAAGATATTTAGATAAGACTGTAATAATTTCATATAAAAAACAAGATAAAATAAATTATAATAAAATATTATTTAAGACTACAATAATTTCATAAAAAAAATAATAAATTATAATAACTAGTTCAAAATCAATAAAAATAATAAAAATAAAAATTTGAAAGGCAATTGTTTTTAAAAAAAAAAATTAAAAATCAAATAACATGTTAATAATGACCGGTGATTCCCTATTCATATAAAGAATGATGGCCATTCAATTTTTTTAGTTTTTGTTAATGTATCAATTGATAATCATATAATAAAATTGATTGGGTTTTTATTTCTAGTTTTAAACACTATTTCTATTTACCTAAATCATCTAAATCATATCAATTTTAATATAAATATAAATAATAATATCAATATGATCACATAAGCTAGGTACTCTTAAGTATTGTTCAAAGAGTGAAAGGCAGTAAAAATTTTAGAACACATACACAAGAATTGCAAAGGGCAAAATGACTATATTGCGACAAAAAGAATTTCTATAAACTGGTTACAAGACAGAAATCTTCTATACAAGGCACCAATCTCTCCTACGTGCATCGCACGTGACATGATGTAACAATCTAAAGTACAATATATAATAATAATAATTATACAAAGGCAACTACTTTTGTGGAAGGCCTTGAGCCAAATGCCCTCCTCTAGTTCTAAGCAGAGACTCTATTTGCTCAATCTGGTAAGCAAAATTTTCAATTAGAAATTGGTTAAGGAGATTATTGTATTAATGCATGTGGTTTTGTGGAGCCCTAATAACAAAAGGTGATCAGTCAAACTTATCGATCACCGCAGCATCTAGCAACATTCCCTTCTTGAAGTTTCTGCCACAGACAAAGCATTTCCCTAGGAGCCTGGTAGTGGGCTACAACATAGCCATCCCTGCACCCTTCATTATGGACCCTCCCTTCCATCTCATATTTGACTTCTAAACCCTCCTTTTTCATCTCAGCAATCCAGATACCCATTGCTACATCCTCTAGCTTAAACATCTGTCACATCAACCATAAACAGTTTTCATTTTGAGATATATAGAATTGACTGCGGCTGGTTTGGAACAATAAAGTACCAGACTGCAATTCGTTCTCATACCTTTAAACGGCCTTCTTTGTATCTCTTGTAAACTGCCTTGGCAATGTCACGAGACACAACGTAACCAGGACCATGTGCCCAGGGGGGGTAGGTCTCTTCAGACCATTCCTTTTATAACATAAACAAAAAAAACGAGGATAAGGAAATAGAAGAAGATCAAAAGCACTTGCTTTACAGTTAGATCATAAAGCTTCATTAAGGAGGTCGACTTCACATACATCTATACCAGGTAACCAAACCTGCATCTGAGTTAAACCAACCTAAAATTCTAGGGTCCTGCTTGGAATCCTAGCGATAAGAGTATTCACCAGATCTTTTGTATATGATGGGTATTCATTTGTGATGTCTGTTTGGGTCAATCTGCAAACAATTGCGTTTATAGCAAATCACAAGTTTTGGTTGAGCATCCACATGTGGAACTAACATGACAACTGTGCTACATTAGGCGAAGTTGAATATTTTTTGTTATAACATAGAATAAGCATGATCTCTCAAATTATTCCAAATCGGCAAAGTTCAAGGACAAAAAAACATTTGAAAGAAACTAGTGATCATTTGTGAGTGGAGAATTACCTCAGGGCTAATATACCACTTGCTTTCAGTACTCCTATGAGGCCGAGAGTCTGAATTGATTAATCCATAGAGCAACCCATGACTCACTTTGATCCTCTTTAAAGAAGCTAACACTTCATCCACACGAACAAACGCATCGTCATCTGTCTTCATGACATACTTAGCTGATGCAACCTCTGTCTGTTAAACAGATGAGTTAAATGTGGCAAAGGTCCAGTCATCCATGTATATCTAGAGAAGAGACAGATACGTACCCCAAATATGCAGATAGCTAAAGTTTTAAAGGTGATGAGGTTATAGTAGTCAACAAAAGGCATCAGCTGTATGTCTCCATATGTCCGTGCTTCATTCCAGAGTTCCTCATTCACTATTTGATTTTTATGCTGCAGCACACACCTCAAATTTGTAAGTGGCCCAGCAAACAGATTTACATAATTATAACCTCACACCTTAAACTTTTGGTTTGTTCCACCAGAACATGACATGCACAAAACCAGTTATTAAAGGCTGTAATACAAATTGATGTATCACTACTGAGACCACCATCCCAAAATGGCTCACATAGAAACTCAGGTCCTGCTATAAAAGCAATGCTCCTTTCATGGCAGGGTCAACAAATTCTGCTTTCAACGAGGTTGCACAATCCTTAATCAGGAATCCTTTTTCTTTTCTCCAATTTTTTGATCAATATGAAATACTCCCATAAAAGTTGATGCATGAAATGAAGGATTTTATATAAGTCTCACCAGACCAACAAAAAAGCGCACTGCAACTGCCCCTGATCGCACTGCAGCATACTGCATCCATGTTCTTCGAACAGCCATCCTCCGCTTAAAATTGTTTGCCGTAGAAAAGACACCAATAAAGAGATCCAGTGTTCTTTTTGGAGAGAGAGGAACTGATTTGAGTACTTCTAGATCAACTGCATGCTCTGAATCCTCTGATGTAGGTAGACCACTAGCGACAACTGAAATTAGATTTAGGTCCCCAGAAATCCTAACTTCACTAACTAGCCATGGCTCCAAAGTCTGAACAGACAACAAAGCAGCGTGTGAATGAATCTGAAGAAACTGGCATGCTAAACTAAATTCCAAAAGTAGCACAAAAGTCAAAGCAAGGAAATTACTTCACGATATGCAAAGGATGTTATGTGCTTTCCATCAACAGTCATCTGGATTCCTTCCATTCCCACTCTAAGCGTTGCGACAGATAGCTGACCTTGCTTAAATGGAAAATATCTTCTTGCTTTAGTTCCTTCCTGAAGTGATGACCTTCTTGAATGATCAGAATGCATGCTAGTCACCCGAGTATCGTTTCTGCCCACCATCTTATTACATTGATCCAACTCGTCCACTGGCATATAAATCTAATAGAGTTATGACCACATAGAAGACTTAATAACCATGTCACTAACTTTAACTGACTTAGACTGGACAAAAGGTATAAACGACAGCAGCCAGATACCACATCACAAACCTCTAGTTCACTCACTTGGAAAGTTTCATCTAGATACAATTTGATTAAGTGATCAATGTGTAAACATCCACTTCATTTCATCCATAACTGAGCACAAAGTAGTTACCACTTTAGCTTTCCACATTAAAAGTGGAAAATTACAGGAATCTCAGGGCGGAATTTAATTGCTATTAATAGGATGATGCAATATATAAAAACAATTTTACAAATGGACCAGAGGAGAAAAAACAGAAGGCAATAAAGAACTGGCAGATCAGGATACAGAAGCTGACCTTAACTGCTATTGATGAGCTATTAAACTTGAACAAACACAAAATAAAACTGCAAGCATAAACTTACTTGTGTTGCATTGGATATAACAAAAAAGTAGCTGAGGTTTCTACCTTTCTTATTCTTTTCGGGAGATGGAGAAGGACAACGCTCCTCTTCACCCCAGTCATGAGCCGCATTCCAGGTGTTTTGGACAATTACAGGATCCTCTGTAATCTTATCACCATGAAGCCTAACATTGTAATGTAAAATGATGGGTGGATCAGGCTCCCCTGGAAGTGCTTCCCCGGTTAAGTCGATCCGAAAATTACCGAGAAGACCATCTGGAATGCTGATAATTGTGATGGACGAACCCTGAGTCAAGCCACAAGGAAGCCACAATTTATAACCACTATTATCAAGCTCTGTGGCATTCATTTTGTTAAGAAAGTGAGGACATTGTTTCTCTTTCACTTTCCTACTTGAACTTTCATTTGTATAACTAAGTCTTTCCTCTTCTGCTGAAGCCATCAGGCTGCTCCACGCATTTCCAGCTTCCTTAATAGCTTCTACTCCATTTGCGAAAACCTGAGCATGATCAATCAAGTGTTTCAGTAGATTCCATGTCTGCAGAGACTTGTGCTCTTCATTGGAAATATTTCTCGGAGCAAACAGACTGGAGACTATAGTATCTGTAGAAAAAACTTGAGAAGAAGTCTCTGGATTTTGAACTGCAGGTGGAAGAGCAGGATGCACCCATTCAAGAGGCTTGCTTGCATTGGAGGAGGGATTCAACAGAATATTTCCTCCGATTGGATTTTTCAGGAGACCATATCTAAGGATCAGTAACATGAACAAGGATGCAACCAGAACACCACCGTACCACTTCTTCATTCTGCTATTCAGACTGAGGCGCCAAAAATCTTGAGGCCTATTTCTCTTGTGGTTGAGCTTAAAGGAACATATATCCCACAATTGACGATCTTCATGTGAATGAATCTCTTAAAACTAAATTTTGCAATGGAACTCCAGAAGCTGAGGTGCTAAGAAAGAGGAAAAGATTGATATATCCAGAACAAACAGTTGACAGCTGATTTTCAGTGAGAAAAAAAACAGAATCTGAGATACAATTGTAGAAGGATCATTTCATTTTCAAAGAAGTTCTAGTTCCTCTTATTCTCAGTCAGCTATCTGGTAGAGACGGCAACAAAGCATTGCAAACGTATACTTCAGTCCTGACAAACAACAGCTGGATCGCTCAGGAATCAATGCCAACTCCACCACACAACTTCATTAAATGTTTCGCACAAGACTGTCAAGCTGCAGGAATCCAAATTCATTAATCTGTTAACAAGTAGAAAAGTTTGCTAAGAAAATGCTTAAATGAATATGCATATGCATATGCATATGCCAAAAGATTAAGTAAAGCTACAGTTTCCATAAATGACCGTGTCATGCAAAAGTTTAAAAGATAACCAAAATTTAGGAAAACATGCAGTCCATATGGTATCTACGAAAATCAATTCTAGTTTTGAGGTAAGGCACACACAGAAACCAGTTTTAATGGAGCACGTAAAGGAAACTTCACCTCGCAGGAAAATGCTGTTTAACAATAAAACTGGATGCAGGGCTTGCTTTTTTGAGCTGAGTTTCCTCAGAAAGTTTCAGAAAGCAGTATCAAACTGATCACAAGTAAATCAGTACTACACAACTCGAATCATTTCCAAGATCAACAATCAAAACAAGAACCGCAGTTTTCTTTCGACTTCAAAATATCCAAAACTCACCATCTCCTTTAACTTTGATAAATTTCCCAAAAAAAGTGACTGCCACAACATTTTTCATGAAACCCATCATATTTATTGTACAAAAACACGAGAATAAGGAATAAGTCAGCAAAGTCAATGTCTTCCCTAGCCCACTGCTATTGGTCCAATAGGAGGGAGCAGGTATTTTTTAGTGGCTCTATTATAGTATATCCCTTGATGACCAAAAAAATAAACAAGAAAAAGCATCCTCCATTTAGAATTGTGTGATGAAAATTCTTTAACTTCTAGACCTGGTAGCGGCGAACAGTTACAACCGGGTAATTACAATTACAACAGTTAACAATAAATACTAACCATGGAACCTAATGACGTAAGGACCCCTTTAGATTTAATGCTTGATTATAAAACTAATACTCTCGTAGATTTTAACCAAATTTGAATTTGCCAAATCGCTTCAAGATGGTCTATTAATTATGTTTCTTTACTAATTATACAAACTTGGCTCATAAATATCAAAGCGCATTTCCTTTTAGAATTACCAAAAATGCCATTGAAAGGCTTGACCAAAACAAGTCAAGAAGACACCATTGACACGGCAAAAAATAAAAAATAGAAAGCCAGAAAAAAAAAATCCAAGATGCTTGTATAGTCTAGAAATCTCACGCACTGGTACAATCTCCCCGTTTGTTTCCCGGGGAAAAAACTAGAGAATAAAATCACGAATCTCAAAACAGAAACACCGATTAGTACACATCAAGACAGCAGGCAGCTTTCCTCAAAGAGTCTTTTCAAACTCCAAACAAAGAACAGAGTACCTTCTCGGCTGCTCGATTGCCTCAGAAACCAGGTAGACTTTATACAGACGAAATAAAAAGGAAAGAGAGAGTAAGACAGATCCAAGGAGAGTGCAGCAAGTCAAAATTAAAGCGAGTTTTGAACTAATTAATCGATAATGTAAAGAAATGAGTAATAAACAGAGCAACGGTACAGTAGTAACCGCTTCGAGTAACTGAACAGAGTAGTAAGCTTAGAAGAAAACAAATAAAAACAAACCTGTTTTTTTTCCTTTATAATCTTGAATCTGCAGAAGAAGAGAGAATGCCGAGGGAGGGATATGAAGGCGGTTGTGTTTTATTGTTAGATCTTTGTCGCTTTGAACTACAACTAACCATGCTTCAACGGAGGGAAAGGAAAGGAAGATAATAAATTTCACTGTGTTAAATAAATAGGTTTATGCCGTTATGTAATGTAATTTATCAGGCTGACTAGTCAACTACGGAAAGATGTGAGAAAATACTCCAACTACTATTTACTTATTAATATTCAATATGGAGGCTTTATTTAAATGAACGGAGATTGAACCGAACCCTAAGCTTTCTCCTCTCTTATCTTCTATACTCGGATATGAAACGGTCCGGGTATTCATGGATTGGGATCCCAAACAACCCCTAAGGGGCGTGGACTTTATAAAAAAAAAAAAAAAAAAAGTTAGAGTGAAGTTTAAGCGGGGAAGCGGGGCCCGGCTATTGACCGTGAAATACAAAGGGCCAATGACAGACAGCCGCGCAATGTGATCGATGTTTCTTTTCTTGTTGTTTATATAAGCTTTCTTCTTCATTTTATATTCCCATTTCTCTCCCTTCTTTCCTTTCCTTTTCGCGTTTACCGTTTAGTGTTTTTCTTTTCTTCCGTTCTACTCGAGGTGATGCTATTGGCACGCAGCTGTCAAGCCTTGTGATGACAGTCATTATTTTCTAATGGCAAAAGTAAGCATGTAAAAGCAAATTTTGAATTTTGAAAACGTGGATTTGTATAAAACTGTGAGCGTATAATTATTATTATTATTATTATTATTATTGAAAACGTGGATTTTCACGATTTGTATGCTCTTTCCTCTCGATCACACATCAAAGGTTGATTTTCATGCATTAACGGTATGAAAAAAATGAGTTCAAGATATTTTTTAATTTATTTATTTTTTAAATGAATAAGCAATAACACGTATAGCTAGTAATCCATTTGAGATCTTTAAAGAAATGGTCTGGAAAGCAAATCCAACCATGAAAACAAACACTGCGGCCTTGACATGGTAATTAGTGAACGCAGGACATGCCTCGGCCAGCTGGGAACATTCTGGATTATTATAAAAAACATTGTTAGTTACTTGGCTGAACCAATGCTCCTCTATTAAATCTAATTAATTGATCTTCTCTTGCGTTTGCTTAAATTAAAAAACCAAAGGACAGTATAGTCCTTTGTGCAATTTGTTTGTCTTCACATTCTCACGTTGTGTTTTTCAAAAAGAATTGTTTTTTTTTTGTTTTTTGAAATGTTTTGAATTGGTTTTTGTTAGAACTAAATTTTAAAAAATAAAAATAAAAATAAAAATATTATTTTAATATATTTTTAAACAAAAAATATTTTAAAAAAACAATTAATAACATAATTTCAAACACCACCACGTACGCCAATAGATAAACTAAGAGCAGGCAGGGGGCGGCCCTCAATATTGCTGTTGAGAACATCTACGCGTGAGAAGGACCGCACAGCTAACTGTGCAGCCTTCAAGTTCACTCACAGAGAACCTAACGGCAAGAGGCTAGCTTTTAATTTTTTATATTTCTTCGGCAGCAAGATTTGTTAGTGATTCCTGGATTCGACAATATTTACGCCATGAGTGCCGTCTCTTGAATGAGATGGCAGAGATACAGAGCTATATTTTAATTTCAGATTTAATTAGTATTTATATAAATTTAACAGAGTTTAGATGACGGTTTATATTGAAGCAATATTTTCCTCTCTTCCTTCTTAAGCCGTGTCTTTGAAAGATGAAGTGTTAAGCTCTTCTAGATGGTCAGTAATAGCTGATATATTATTTGGAGGTTTTTTTTATTATTAAAGAATTGAGTATACAATTCAAATATCATTTTATAGTTTATTGAGTATTAATTTTACAAAACATAACTATAATTATTAATTTTATAGTTTTGATTATATTAATTTTACAAAACATAACTATAATTATATAAATTATAATTTTACAAAACATATCAATTTAATACTGGTCTAGTTGTGGGATGATTTACTTGTGACCGTCATGGTTTTAAAAAATAAACAAAAAGAGATTAGGATTCTTCAGCTATCTTTTTTTTGATAACCCGGGGTGTCCGGGCCAGCTTACGTGCACCACAACTAATCTCCGAACCCACTGAACACCCTGCAAGTCCAATAGGCAGGTAAGACACCGCGGGGGTGACAGGCGTGCATGTTGAGGCTCGAACCCAAGTGAACCTTGACTCTACCGCTGGGCCACAAGCCTCGATACATTCTTCAGCTATTTTATTTAAAGAAGATCTAGTCAACAAGTAATTAAGTTGACCCGTCAAATAATACCATGTCTTATAACTAGGGTTAATCCAACTATACAAGCATATTCCATTGATGGTATGCCATTTGGATGGCGATACTGAAATTTCCTCGCTACTCCAACGATACTGAATATCTATTTTAACTAATATTTATGTATTTGTTTGCAGTCACGCTAATATTTCAAAACTTCATTAATTGCCGCCTAATCAATGGTTATAGTAGGCTGAGTTGGCAAGATACCATTTGCTATTATTTTAGTAGATATGTATAAGGAATGGTAGCTCTTAATTAAGACCCCATTGATATTATATTTTTTATAATATTTTTAGTTTGAAAATATATGAAATAATATTTATTATTTTTATATTTATTTTTAATAATAATATATTAAAAATATAAAAAATATTTTATATAAAAAGCTTTCGAACAACCACTGGTAGGGTGCAAGTATCATGATTGTATTAACGGGTCAATTTCCCAACAACCTACCGAGTTAATTACAGACAATAAATAACTTTCAGCTTCTATACATATCGAGGTGGTGATTAGTAAGCAAGTACACGACATTTATTAAGCACTAATTAGGCGACTGATCCTATAGAGTACGGGGTATTTGAAAATACAGTAGTTATTATTTTTGAAAGTATTTTTGATTTTTAAATTTTTTTTTTGTTATTAATATATTAAAATAATCTGGAAATATAAAAAAAAATAAATTTTTAAAAAAACATTAAAAAAAACCTCAATCTCTCTCTTTTTTTAATATATATAAAAAAAAAGCGTTCGCCCAGCCATCATCAATGCCTGTCGTCGACAACAACTTGGACTTTTTTTCTTGTTCGTGTTTTTGTTGTGTGTGTAAATCTTGATCTTAGATCTAGATCTATGTGGTCCAATGTTAATTGTTTATTCTTCTCTTGTTTAATTCTTCCTTTTAAATAAAGGTTTAGTGTTTGTTTTAGTTATATCGAGGAATTTAATATTAATTGATGGTTTTGAATTCTCAACGAAGCCTAATAGCGTGGCCATTGTTTCCTTGATTTACAACAGCTCAAGCTTATTTTGTGCGTAATATGCAATCATTTTTTAAAAAATATTATTTTTTAAATTTTATAGTATTTATTTACTTTTAAAAAATTTAATTAATGAAAAATATTTTTTAGTAAAAAAATTAGTTTAATTTCAACGGAAAACATTCTTAGAAAGTTAAGAAAAAAATATAAAATATCTTATTTTTTATTGATTATATCAAATTTATTTTTCAATATTTTAATTACTATATCTTTTGTTTTTACAATTTCATTTCTTAATATTTGATTTAATTTTATATCAATTTTAATCCATTTTTTTTTCTCTGGTCATTTTCTTGATTGAAACTTTTTATCTATTAGATTTGATCCCTATTTTTTATTATTTAAAATAATTTATAAGATTAGATTTTTTTAATTTCATTATCCTTCAATATTTTTTTATCTATCAAGTCTGATTCTTGTTTTTTTAATAAACTTGAAAAAAAATTAAAAAATATTTTTCAACTCATCATTGATGACACAATCAACTATTGAAAAATATTTTCCAACATATTTTTCATGATGGTATCATGCATTAAAAAATTATTCACTTTTTCAAGAATTTATTTTTTATTAAAATTATTTTAAAAAAACATTACTTTACAGCAAACAAATTAATTATACTTGGAAATTTTAAATAATTTTTTTGCATAACTTTAATAACTCGTTGTTGCTTGTAAAATACACACCGCTGATGTTGTTAATTATTTTTTTTGAAATATCAAGTTATAATTTGCATGGATGTAGTATGCAAAGAGTGATATATTCATACTCTATTCATACAATGGTTTTTTTTTTATTTTCCAAAAAATAAGGAAAAAGTAACACGTCACAGGTGAGCAGTAAATAAAAAAAAGAGAGAGATAAATAAATACTTAAAAGAACAATGCTAAGTTTACTGAAATGGTTGTCGAAAAATCAAAGTCCCTGAATTCGTGGGATAAAATTAGCATCCCTCTTATTAAGAATTTATCCCCTTTTTATATATTTGTTTTTGTTTAATGATGATTGGTGGAATTAAGTTGAATTGTCCACTGCTTAATTAGAACTTCAATTCCGGAGAATTGTAAGGAATGGACTTGATTGCCACGGGCTATCATATTGGGCTTTATGGGCTATAGGCCATGGCCTTCTTAGTGTGTCATCTCATGCCGACCATGACTGGGGTTTGATCTTCTGAAACTGATACCAGGTTTCGTAAGCTGACCGGCCGATTTTATTATTTACTTATTACGAAAATCTATTTTTATTTTTTACCAGGAAAGAATTTAAATATCCATACCCTTTCAAGAATTTAAACCCTTTTCAAAATCTTATCAGAAAAGGAAGCTGGTTTTTTATTTTATTTTATTTTATTCTGTTGCAAGATAAAACTATTATTTTTTTCCTGGAAGGACATAAATTAATGAAACCAACGCATCAAGAAAGACTCGAGAGTACAGCTTATTACAGGATGCATGGCGATTGGCGAAGCTCACGCAACTTTATTTATAGCCAGAGGCTCAACAGAGGAAGGAAAGTGGTAAGTGAGAAGCCACGAATTAATACCGTAGAATATTATTCTCAAGTAAGATAACGGTAGTGATCTAGAACTCAGGGAAATGGACCTTATTAGATTTACATCTTTTCTTCAGTGGCACCGGACATTCTATGAATTCCGACCCGGAAATGTCTGCGCACATGAAAACCTGATACACCTGCCTATTCTTGGATGCATCGGTGTTGCATTCTATGTCAGGAGTAAATCCTGTAGCTTCTTTTATAGCTAATCTTATGCTGTCCAGGTCATAAGATTCACCGTCTGGTTTAATTCCTGCGCCACAATATTTTTTTGCGCACAGCCCATAATTGTTAGAAACAATATCTAGCTAAAAGCCTTTCTTTAAGACAAGGAAAGGCAGTGTAAATATTTTAGAGTTCATGCATGCATACCTGCACTTATAAGAGCTTGGAGAAGGTTTGCCTTCTTTTTCAGCTTAAGAGCAGCTTCAAAATAAACGTGCTGGCCAATCTCTTCTGACACTGCACAGGTACCGTGCTTTATCCATTCATGTGACCAAAACCTGAAGCCGTCGCTGCTGGGGCAGGACAGTGATGGCCAATCCTTCTGCAAACTGCTCATCAAGCCTGAGATCTAAACAGACATCAACAAATATATATATATATATATATATATATAACATTAATGATACATGTTTTTATGACCATATCTATAAAAATTCGATTAATATTTAACTGTTTTCAAGAAGAAGAAAACTTTTGCTTTTGTTTTGGATTTTCTTGAAAGTAATTGATTGTATGGTGAGCATGGAAATTCAAGTCATCTTGTATGCGACAAGCTATTGTAGCAAATTGTCAACATTTGCAATTGTCAACATTTTTCTCAACCACTCTCAACCACCCTCTCCACCATCAATCACCCTATCCTTTGCAGCCATTATATTT
>Ga0307517_10008107_pt1 | contig 15124 bp, 8 predicted proteins | sample 23_EM_MG_FD_194515 | JGI IMG/M metagenome (GOLD analysis project Ga0307517, IMG submission 194515) | Populus trichocarpa ectomycorrhiza microbial communities from riparian zone in the Pacific Northwest, United States - 23_EM | ecosystem: Host-associated > Plants > Roots > Unclassified | place...
TAATAATAATAAATGATAAATAATATTATTGTTAGTCGTTCGTCAATGAAATGCCAATTTTAATAAGAGTATGTTCTACGAAAGTTTTTAAAAGTTTTGATTTAATTTGATGTTTTTTTTAATTTTAATATGTTAATATTAAAAATAATTTTTTTAAAAATATAAAAATTATTTTGATATATTTCCAACTAAAAAATACTTTTAAAAACAACCGGTATTACTATTTCAAACACCTTTAACTAAAGTGGAGGATATTATTAACGTGTTTGGAGTTACGGTATAACTTGTTTTTTAAATTAATTTTTGTTTGAAAATATATTAAAATAATATTTTTATTTAAAAGAATGATTTTTTTATTTTAAAGATGAAATTGGAGGATATTATAATTTTGTAAATGATAAAAATGTGATAACAATAGAGACAGTAATTAAAGATGAAATTGAATAATGTACACAAGTTCAGGCACCAAAATGATCATTGCACCTAAAAACATTGCAAAAAAAAATTGGTCCTCTTCTCCACTCTATTATAAGCGGTAGTATTCTATCAAGAAAGTCTCTCTCAAGAGCAGCTGATTTCACGGCAATTCTTGTGGCTTTCACTCTCCGTGTCTTGTTCGACCGTCCCTTTTCCTCTTCCTTCTCACGTAGATTATAGGAGTTCTGTACTAACAAAACCAAAGTGAACACGGATCCTTCTTATTTAACCCATCTCTTCGTATTCTTCTCCTACTTCTATTTCTTTATCCTTGTCTTTCCCTTTTCTTGTCAATTAGTAGCTTTGGATCAATCTCCCTCTCCCTCTCTCTTTGCCAACTTAGAAATATGAACAGATAAGGCTATAAAAGCTTGCATCTTTCACACCCTAGATCTGCTTCTCTTCATATTATCAACACAAGGTATGCCAGAATGTTATTTTTCAGTGCCTGTAATCTTCAGCTCATTCATCATTGTATCTTGGATTTGTTTTACATCATCTGGGCTTCTTTACTTTTTGCAAATCATGTGAGACATGACTAAGTCTTAATGGATCTTATGTGATCTTGATGTGATCCCTTTATAATACTTGGTTTTAGCAAAAGGTTGTCATTATAAGGCTCAATTATATAGATCTGCATTGTTTTCTTGTTACATCTTTATTATTTTTGCTTGTAATGTTGTGTTTTGTGGTTATTTGTAATGGGATTTTTACGACAACCTTTTATCAAGTTTGAATCTCTTGCTTTTTTGTGGTAGTAGTTTTTATCTTTTTGTTTAAGTTTGTCATTATGTATGCTAAAAGTCTGTTACTTTTTCTTGAAGGTTAGTTGATTTGATCCATTCTCGATCTAAGCATTAATATTTGTTTTGTGCTACCTGTGTTCGATGCCAATTCAATTTCATAAGATAAAAAGATTTTATGTTTTCCAATTACGCTTACAACCTTACGAATGTGGATATATTGCTGTTTTAAGGTTGGACTTGACAAATCGGGATGAATTTCTTGTATATTTTGGGAGCTATGCTACTTTATGTGTGTAAAATATATGATGAAATGCGATCTGAAAATTTTGACCGATGTGTCAAAATGTATGCTTTGTAGGCTGTGTCGCTGTGAGATTTGTCATGGTTTGAACTTTGATATGCAGGTGTTCAAAATTTTGAGAATTGATTGGCTATAGGAGAACATGGCGTTAGGAAAATATAGCAGGGTAGACAATAGAAGACAAAATTCGAGTTACTGCTCGACAGTGACAATCACGGTGTTTGTGGGTCTCTGCTTGGTTGGGGTATGGATGATGACATCGTCTTCTGTGGTTCCTGGACAAAGTGTTGATGCTCCTGCTCAGGAAAACAAGAATGAGGTGAAGCAACAAGTTCCTGAGAGCAATGAAATCAATCCTAAGCAACCTGAGGACAGCCCAGGTGATTTGCCTGAGGATGCAACACAAGGAGACAGCAGTACACCTGAAGAGAAGCCCGAAGAGAAGCCCAATGAGATTCCTGAAGAGAAGCCCGATGAGATTCCTGAAGAGAAGCCCGATGAGAAGCCGGAAGAGAAGCCGGAGGAGAAACCAGAAGAGAAGCCGGAGGACAAGCAAGAAGAGCAGCCTGAGGAGAAGCCAGAAGAGAAGCCTGAGGAAAAATCTAATGAAGATACCAAGTCCGATGATGGGTCAACTACTGAGACACAAAATGGAGGAACTAATGCAGAGGATGGTGACACTAAAATCAACAATGGAGAAACAAACACAAAAGATGGAGGGACAAAGCCAGATGATGGTGAAAGTAATGCAGCTGGACAAGGAGATTCCGAGGAGAATTCAACGGAGAAGAAACCTGGTACTGATGAGACTGAAACAAAATTGGTCGAGAATACTGGTGAAGGTGAGGATGGGGAAACAGGGAATGATAAGATAGATGAGAAGGTGGATCAGAAAGATAGTAAGGAGGCGGATAAAAGTTCTGATGGGCAGGCCAACAACCAGAGTTCAGGCGAGTTACTTCCTTCAGGGGCTCAGTCAGAGCTTTTGAATGAAACGACCACTCAGAGCGGTTCGTGGTCAACTCAGGCAGCAGAGTCAAAGAATGAGAAGGAAACTCAAAAGTCTTCTAATCAACAAGGGGGGTACAATTGGAAACTGTGCAATGTCACTGCTGGGCCTGATTACATCCCATGTCTTGACAATTGGCAAAAAATTAGGAGTCTTCATTCTACAAAGCACTATGAACATCGAGAGAGGCACTGTCCTGAAGAACCCCCAACCTGTCTTGTTCCTCTTCCTGAAGGATATAAACGCCCAATTGAGTGGTCTACAAGCAGGGAAAAGGTACGTTCAATAAGTTTATGCAAGTTCATTGACTGCCTGCCATTTTCTTGCAATGTTGGATTAATACTCTGTGTTGTTGCAGATATGGTACCATAATGTTCCCCACACCAAGCTTGCACAAATTAAGGGGCATCAAAACTGGGTGAAAGTTACTGGTGAATTCCTCACTTTCCCTGGTGGTGGAACCCAGTTTAAGCATGGCGCTCTTCATTACATTGACTTCATAAATGAGGTGAACTGCGTTATATGTTATTTTAATGCCCTGTTTTTGTGTGTTTTATGAGTTTATTTATGGTTGCTACTTTGCTACTCTCCTCCCTTTGGGTTGCAAGCATTCTGGAGTTACTAATGTGATTGTGCATACCTGGCTGTGTGTTATCATTACAAATATTGTTGTCTTTAGTTTTCTGAAAGTAAACTTAAGATTGTGGTTGAGTGGTAAGCTGTCTTAAGATCTTTGCCTCATGAATAATTTTGACCCCCCCTATTGGTGGTTATTCTAATCAATAAAGTTCTAGTTTGGCTGGATCTAGGTTACCCCTGCACTTGATGGCCTGCATCTTGGATATAAAATTGGATGCATGGTATATCCAAATTCTTAAGTCATCACTAAATAAGCATGGTATTGGAGGCTTTAGGATGTGGTTTGAAAAACTTGAAAGATTGGAAAAATAATTCAAAGGGAGGTGCAGAAGTTATTTTTAGGTTGGAAGAAAGATAGAGCTGCAGTGTGGGAGTTGATTTGGAAAATGCTGAGAAACTGAGTGGGGTAGCATAGACACTCGTGAAGGGGGAAATTATTCAGTCAGCTTTTCATTTATTGTCATGTGTGTTGAATGATTATTTGTACTTAGATACACTGTTCCAATTCTCCTGTGTACATTAAATCTTGAAATCTTTGATAATACAGCATCCCAACTTTTCCAAAATCCAGCAAAATTGCCTTTTCATGAAAAGCTTATTTATCAATCCCTTACATATTTACTGTTTTTTTTTTAATATATATAACAAGATGCATAAGCTTTCAATTGCTTTTACTTGAATTTTATGTTCCATTTTCCTGTGAGATTCTGAATGTTGAGACTTGTATGGTGCAGTCTGTGCCTGACATTGCATGGGGAAAACAAACCCGTGTGATATTGGATGTTGGATGTGGAGTTGCTAGCTTTGGAGGATATCTCTTTGACAGAGATGTTCTAACAATGTCATTTGCCCCTAAAGATGAGCATGAAGCTCAAGTACAATTTGCTCTTGAAAGAGGAATCCCAGCTATATCAGCTGTGATGGGAACAAAGAGGCTTCCCTACCCTGGCAGAGTTTTTGATGCTGTTCATTGTGCGCGCTGTAGAGTACCGTGGCATATTGAAGGTGGGCACTTAATTTGCATTTCCTCAGATAGGTTTAAAGCTCATCCAAACTTATATTATATACCTTTTTGGGCCGTGTTCTTTGATTTGCTCCATGTGCTGATCTCTTCTGATCAATACTATATAAAATGGGATTTCTTAGTTTTATTTAACAAAATATAGAGAGGAATATAAAATTTAATTTTGTTTTATCTTAATTGAGCAATTGACATATGCAGGTGGTAAACTTCTTCTGGAGCTGAATCGTGTGTTGCGACCTGGTGGTTTGTTTGTGTGGTCTGCTACTCCTGTTTATCAGAAGCTAGCTGAAGATGTTGAAATTTGGCAAGGTTGGTGATTTCTTAACCAAACATGAACTGATTTTTGAGAGAGTTGATGGATTCTAACATGTGCTTTTCATGGGAATTGCTTGCAGCCATGACCGAACTAACAAAAGCTATGTGCTGGGAACTTGTGTCTATTAACAAGGACACAATTAATGGAGTGGGTGTAGCTACATACAGGAAGCCTACTTCCAATGACTGCTATGAGAAAAGATCAAAACAAGAGCCTCCACTTTGTGAAGCATCTGATGATCCAAACGCAGCCTGGTAATTTTACTGTTAAGGCGAGGAATATAGTAATAATCAATGTTTTACTGCTAAAATTCTCTGTGGATATGTGTCTTTCAACCATTGCTCCATGCATGTGTATCTCATGAAATCTTTCTGCTCTTTTACATTTCTATTCACACACATACACACAAAGAAAAGTTGCATGTGAATCTGGAGAACATGCATTGAATTTGAAGGAGGTGCCATAATTTTTCTTAGAACAAATTTCCGTGCGTAGGAATAGCTAGCATGCATCACAAGGTGCATAACTTCTATAATTTAATTTCGTTCTTGTGCTTAGGAATGTGCCACTGCAAGCATGTATGCATAAGGTGCCTGTAGATTCACTGGAACGTGGGTCTCAATGGCCAGAGCAATGGCCGGCAAGGTTGGGTAAAACACCTTATTGGATGTTGAGTTCCCAAGTTGGAGTTTATGGTAAACCAGCACCAGAAGATTTCACTGCAGATTATGAGCACTGGAAGCGGGTGGTCTCCAATTCATATCTAAATGGAATTGGAATAAACTGGTCATCTGTGAGAAATGCCATGGACATGAGATCTGTTTATGGAGGGTAAGCACAATTTTTGTTGTTTCTTGTTGAAAGTGTTAGATGATTAATGCTCCTGTTTATTTCTCTGGCAAAATACCACACCTAACAACTTTTTATCTTTCTTGCCATGATTTTTTATAATGTAAAAATTTGTTATGCTGGCATGGAGAATAATCTACTTCCCCACCTTCCCTTTTAGCAGGGTTTGGTGCTTTTGCAAAGCTACATAATAAAATGTAAATATTGCCTTTTTTATTTGGTCTGATATTCTTGTTGTGTTGGCAGTTTTGCTGCAGCTCTGAAGGAGTTGAACGTGTGGGTCATGAATGTGATCACGGTAGACTCGCCAGATACTCTACCTATAATTTATGAACGTGGGCTGTTTGGAATTTATCATGATTGGTGTGAATCATTTAGCACTTATCCTAGATCTTATGATCTTCTCCATGCGGACCATCTATTCTCCAAGGTTAAAAAGAGGTATATAATAATAATCTAAAGTGCATTTCTTACCGCTGAAAGTTTCACTTGATAAACCTCACTGTTTCTCTGCTTTCTGTGTCTAACCTTGCAATGGTTTGTGAGTCTTACAGGTGCAGTATGGTGGCTGTATTTGCGGAAGTTGATAGAATTCTGAGGCCGGAAGGGAAGCTCATTGTCCGGGACAATGTTGAGACCATGAATGAGCTGGAGAACATGGCAAGGTCTATGCAGTGGGAGGTTCGTATGACCTACTCTAAGGACAAGGAAGGATTGCTGTGTGTCCAGAAATCCAAGTGGCGACCCAGAGAGTCAGAGACACTCACTTATGCTATTGCTTAAGCATGATTCCAGCCCAGTCATTGGCACTTCCATTCTCGGTGCTCTATTGCAAGTGAGATTAGGTATTCTTTTTGCTCTGGTTGCTAATTACAATTCATGTAACAGTATCTCCATGTTAGCTTATCTACCATGATAATTAGGATTGTCATTGCCAGATGTTTTTCGTATCTTTTAGTTTTATGATTTCTTCATCCCAAGATTTGTGTCACAGTTTCAGTTAATATTATTGTTAAAAAGAGGACAATGCATTCTTTAAGTGTAAAGTCCAATTGTTATAGGTTTGGACGAACATCAAATTTTTTGAATATCATGTGGAATTGTGTAATGCTGAATTTGTCTCTATTGCATCTCAATGAAAGAAAAGTTGATTGTGGACAGCTACATTTTGTACGGCACTTGAAAAGAACATGATGACCCTTTTTTACTTGCTCCTATTGGAGATTCAATTTTTGTTTCCTCACTGTCTTAACAATGGTTTTGCAGTTCTGTAATTGATTTTTGCAGACTGTCTATTTTACTCCATTTTCCTTTGTCCTGAAATATATTTGTCAAAAACCGAACCTCATGTATGTTCTCTACAAGGAAAATGATGCGCAACTGGCACATTATTTCTATCTAGTTTGGATCTCATCTGATAAATGATACAGTTTGCAATTTGCATGAACAAACATTCGCCTTTGTTCATAAAACCCTAATTTATATTATCTTAATATGTATAGCTTTGCTAGAGTGACGAGCATTAAATTAACCTAAGATGAGAGATTCTTTCAATCACGACGTAAGTTACAACAAAATTGACTGCTTGTCAAGTTTCCCAGATTCAATGGAAGAGGTTCAGAAGAAACTATGTGAAACCATCTTCTTATCTTAACCCCAACAATTAAACCAAAGCTTGTCACCATGGAGGCATATATCAAAGCCCAAACCGATCAATACTTTGAACACAAGTTAGATTAGGTCATGGAAGTAATCTACTTCTCCACAAAAGCAGCTTTATCTATTAAAAAATCAGCCAAGTCTTTTATTTTCCCTCTTCACATGCCTATTTTCCTGTTCTTCTTTCCAGTTATTTCAGTCCACAAAACAAGCCTTAACATTACTATCAAAGTTAAAACCAATCTGTTACACTTCGGAGAGGGCGTGTGTGTGCATGGGAGAGAAACGGAAGATGAAAACCATGGAAATAGAACGGATGGCCACGGTGGAGGAAGCCCAGAAAACCCATGTTTAAAGAGTTGCAGCAGCAACAATCACAACAGTAAAGAGCAAGAACACTTCCTTCCTATAGCAAATGTTGGCAGAGTTATGAATAAAGCGATTCCAATATGAAAGACGCGAAAGAAACAGTTCAAGAGTGCGTCATCAGCTTTGTTACCGGAGAAGCATCTGATAAATGCCAAAGAGAGAAGAGAGACTATTAATGGTGATGATATTATTTGGGCCGTCACAACCCTAGGGTTTGAAGACTTTATCGCTCCACTTAAATTTTAGCTCAGCAAATATAGAGAGATTGAAGGAGAGAAGCTTAATGTTCCGAAGCAACAAAGAATGGAACAACAAAGGTTACAACAGCATCATTATCAACAAGAACAAGAACAAAATATGATATTCCCTCACACTAATGTATATTCTTGCTCAGATCTTACGTCTCAGCCGCCATTTTTTATGACAGCTGATCATCAACCATTTCCTTTGCCTTTCTCTCCTAATTCCATCCTAAAACATTTACAACTCCAAAATCGATATATGCTAAGTGATCTCTAGTTTCACATAGTTTCTTTATTTTCGTTTTCACCACCCTTCAAAGAAAATGATCTCTAGTTTCACTTTCCAATTAATTTAGCAGCTAATTTATTTCAAAATTAGATTTTGAACTTCAAAGAAAGTAACGCTGTTCTTAGATCACTTGAATGTTGGAGGACACCGAAATCGTTATTTAATTGGTCAAGGAAATAATATGGTTCAAATCATTTTATTCTCACTTGTATTCAAAGGAGGAAGGATTGGAGGAATAAATGGACGATAATGGCTCCTTTAATTTTTTTCGTTAACATAAAGTGCTCCCAACATTTCTTGTATTTATAGTAAACAAACACAATCTAATATATTTGTTGTATAAACAGATGGGATTGTTGCCCATTTTAACGAGTGGATCAATTACTTGCTTTGCTTCTGCTTCAATTAGTCGAACCATTCCTGTTGGACGTTAGTTGAATCATGCATCGATCTTCTGCTTCAATTAGTTGAACCATTCCTGTTGGACGTTAGTTGAATCATGCATCGATATCATATCTTCAATATTTATTAATAAATATCACCAAAAGAATCCAGTTTTAAAATAAATTTGGTATCTAAATTAAATTGAGAAAAACTTTGGAATAGAATTACCTTAACAGTGAAGGAGGTGGCTTCCTTTTTTTTTTTTTTTAATTCTCTTTTTTTTCCCTTTCATTTTCATCATTTTTTTTAATTTTATCATTTAATATTTTGTTAATTTTAAATTTATTTTGATAAATTATTTCAATTTATTTTTTATGAGATTATCGCAATCTTAAACAAACGTTTTGATATTTGTTTGTGTTTGGTTTGTGCTTGATTTTCCGAATGTATATTTTTGTTATCATATAATTAAGTAAAACATAGTTTTTTTTTATAAAAAATTTCTTAAACCCAGTAGAGTCCATCACCCGGATCGTAAACTTGATAGATTAAACTGTAAAGACTAAGTCGATCCAATATGTTACTGTTTCAATATTTAATGTTAAACCGGTGCTAGGCAAGAAGTCGGGTTGAGAGGTTTTAAGGTTGAAATGTTGGGACGGGTTGAGAGGTTTTAAGGTTGACATGTTGGGACGAGTTTAATAATAATACCAAATAGTTCCCTGTGATATGAACTTTTTTTATGTTAGTTTTTTTTTTATTAAAGTTGCAGCTTTAACAAAAAAAAGTTTAGGCCGTAAGCAATTATTTGACATTGTTATTAAACCCGACCCAGTAGGTCAATCTTGAAACCTTCCGACTTGTCTCATTACCTAGCCCAAGTTTAAATTTAACCTGCGTGGGAGTTGCCTTGACATGACCCTGACAACTTGATGGATCTAAAAGCAACCCGAATGATAGATAAAAAAATTGATTTGGCTTTTAAAAAAATCAAGATGATATATTTTTTTTAATATTGAGACGATGATATGTTAGATCGACATGAGTTTCACAGTTTAACCCGTGATCCGGATCATGAACTTTATTGAGTTTAATAACTTTGTTTTCTTAAACAAGTTTTTACTTACTGATATGATAACAAAAATAGACACTCGAAAACTTGAGCACCAATCAAATATTGGGTATTTGTTTGAGATTGCGATAACCTCATCAAAAGCAAACCAAAATAAATTATGAAGACTAGTTCAAAATCAACCAAATGTTGAAAGGTGAAATTGAAAAAAAAAGAGTAAAAAAGATTCAATAAAAAAAAGGAAGATGGAATTTATAAAAAAAAAACAGGAAAAAAAGGACCCGACTCATCGAGTAAACCTTGAAATCTCTTGATTCAACTCCTTGCCCAACATGTGTTGAAAATTAACTAGTATGAAAGTTACCCTAACATGATACAATAAACTTGGTGGGTTCAAAGGCAACATAAATGACCGGTAAGAAGTGTGGTTTGACTTTAAAAAAGTTTCAAGATAACATCTTTTTTTTTTAATATTAAGACGATGATATATTTAATCAACCTAAACTTTGCTGCTTCACCCATGATCTAGATTGTAGACTCCATTGGGTTAAACAACTTTGTTTTTTTAAACCATTTTTACTTAATGACATGAAACAAAAATATGTGTTCATAAAATTAAACACTAATCAAATATTAAGATGTTTATTTGAAACTATAGTAACCTAATATAAAACAATTCAAAACAAATTATGAAGATCAATTCAAAGTTAACAAAACTTTAAAAAATAAAATTAAAAAAAAAGTCAAAAAAAGATTCAATCAAAAAAAGAAAAATGAAAGATGTAACATATTTGTTTTTTAAAGTTGTAGCTCCTTCATTGTTCATATGAACAAGTGAAGGAGTTGGGGTTTTACCTAAATTCTATCAGTATCAGAGATAATTGCCTAATAAAACTAAAAGACTTGGAAAACATCATCGAGCTTTATTGTTCATAATAATGAAGCTTTTGTTTTTCAACCCAACCCTTTTTTTCTCATTTTCTTTTTTTCCTTTCAGCTTCATACTTTTTTTTCCTCAATTTGTCCGGGTTGTCTTTGGAGTTACCAAGTCAACTAGATCAGATTGTGACAACCCCCATACATTTTAATTTTAAACCTGAGCTAGGCAAGGAGTTGGATCAAGATGTTTTTTTTTCCTATCAATTTTATCTTTTTTTTCCTCTCATTTTTGTCCTTAGATTTTTTTTATTAGTTGGCCAAGTTGCCTTTGGATTGACCAAATTGATCTGAAATTATAACCCAAAGTAGAGTGACGTGTCAGAAGGTTGCTCGTAAAATTTCAGTCTGATCCATTGGTCGAGTTAGGATTTATGCTTGATAGCATAAAATTGGCCAGCAGGTAATGTTTTACGCCAAAATCCAATTTTTTGTACTGTTTTATCTACTTAAATCATCCACATTTTAAATTAATTTATTGAGAACTCCCATCCCTATTAATAATACAAATTTTCCTCAAATTTCATTCATTTATAGGTTAAAAACTACGTGATTGCACACATGCTTTTACTAGCAGTCAAAATCATTTATGAGCATAACTATGCATTAATTCATTTGAAAATTCTAAAATACTTTTCTAAATATTTTCACCCCAAAATTATAAAACGTTTTCCATATTTATCATTAATTTATAAATTTTCAAGTTATGGGTCTATATCCTTTTCATTCGCCAAGCCATATTTCCCATATTTAGATGCGTTTTTAATATCAAATTTAAGCAGACTACATCAAATTTCATTAAATTATATCCCATAACATCACTTTTCTTTATTAATTTCATTGATTTTATCTAGGGGTTTACAATATTCTTCAATGGCGGTGGCAATGGCGGTGGCGGAGAAGAAAATGGTGGTAATGGAGGAGGAGGAGGAGGTGGTGGTTGTGATGTGATCGTGGTGATGGTAGAGGAAGTGGTGGTGGTGAGATGAAGATGATGGTTGAAATAATTGGATGATATTGTAAGTAAATTACTATTTGTAAATGAGTTAATATTTGTAATATATTTAACATGTAAAATATTTTTTAATATTGGTGGTGAAGGAGGAGGTGGTGGTGAGATGATGGTGGTCGTGGTGGTGCGATGACAATGGTAGTGGAGGAGGTAGTGATGGAGGAGGTGGCGGTGGTGAGATGGAGGTGGTGATTGAATAGTTAGATAATATTATAAGTGGATTACTATTCATAAAATATTTTACAAAACTTCATAAGCTGAAAATATTTTACAGTAAATGAACTAAGTTTGAAGGTTGATTGTAAAATATTTTTCAATGACCAATTTTCCTATAAAATATTTTACGAAAAACAAATACAAAACAAAAGTTTTTGGAAATTTTTTTCCTAAAACAAATACGGAAAAATTTATAACAAATCTGAATCTTACTTGCCGACATGAAACCATAACAATTTATTATTTGACCTTCAAATTAAGCCAAAACTACGATAAAAGATTTAAATAGATCATTTTTTTTACACAAATATCAAATATTAAGAAAAAAAAAGAAAAACCTTTATGAAGATTATGAACCATATAAATGAAGAAATTCAGTGATGGATCTCACTAATCTAATAATTGATATCTATTTTCATAGTTTTTCCCTTAATGTCTAGTATTGCTTTTACCTTTAACGTCTATATTCTCCCAATATATTCATCTTTACTATTAATCTCTCTATAACATAGTTTGCATTATTGAAACTCATCTATGTTAATAATCCAATTATACATAATGGACTAATTAAATATATAATCAAAATTATACATCATGGACAAATTAAATATAGTTAGAACTCAACCAATAACATGCATTTTACATCCGTTTCTTTTGTTTGACAACGACAAACTACCAAGCTATATTACTGATTAATATTTGGCTTAATTATTTGTTCACTTCCACCAACTTTAGTACTTAACTACTTATCCGAATGACTTCCTAGAATCATACATGCCAAGCTTACGGTCATTTACATCATTTCTAAAGTAGTTGTCAAATTAAGTTCTATTTAAGTGTTCTTTGACCTTTATCCGGTTTAAAATGATAGATTTGAGCTTATAAAGTTTTATCAATTCGGGTTGTTTTTTTATTTTTTCAAATCATTTTGGACTATTTGATGTCATAAGTGAGTTTATGTACGCCTTTAGAGTAATGTTTTAGGTGTTTTAACTAAAAATAATGGTTGAAAAAAGAGTTTTTGGGTTCAAAAATCACATCCTTGATTTGATGAATAGATTCTAGAAAAAAGATGACATGTAGTCTATTGTAGTAGACAATCTGTCGTCAACATATTATTTTTTTCAAAAAGCAAGGCCCAGGCTCTTGAGCCTGGACTAAAAAGCCCAAAACCTTGGCATTTGTTTTACATTAAAAATATTAGGTTCGACCTGCAATGTAACTTGAGAAGTAACCTCGGCATAGTCTAAATTTGATTGTTAAACCTAATGTCATCAAATTTAATCATGGTTCAAGTTTGGTTTGTGCTTTGTGTGCATGATAGGCCTAAGACATAAGGTTTAAGGTATGTTTGTTTTATAGAAACATATTTTCTTTATTTTTTAATATAAATAAACATTGAAAAACAAATAAATAAAAAATATTATCTAATCAACTCGGATCAACCCTTAGATGGTATAATCCTTAAAAGTATTTTGCTCACGAGAAGTTGAAACTTTAGTGGTTTCTTTAGAAAATTAAAAAAAAAGTTTTTCTCCTTTTAACAAAGAATCAACCCGTGGATGGTATAATCCCTAAAATGGTTATATTCACAAGGAGTTGAAACTTCATGGTTTTTAAAAAAATATAAAGTTTTGTTTTTTTTAATTGAAGAATTGGTCAGAGTATGGTAAAATCCTTTAAAAGGTTTTGTACTTGTAGAGTAGAAACTTTGCTTTCTTGTAAATATACTTGGTCATTTTTTCTAGGTTTCAATATACTTCTCCTCATGTTGTGAGTGGATTTGGGTTGGATCAATGTGATTTTACTAAGTAGAGGCCTTTAGGATCATTTTGGATATAATCAAGGAAAGTAGGTGCAAAGTCTATTTATCATTCATCAATCTTGAGTTTAATGCTTGTATTTTAAAAGTGAGGATTGAATCTTATTGTCAGGTTTAAATTTCAAATAATTATCTTATAATAATTACTAGTTTAGACAAACTTTATAATAGCACAACAAGTATTTTTATCATTAAAAACAAACACAATGCAACTTATTTTAAGTAAGATGTATATGGTGATATTAAGATGTATATAATGATATTTATCTTTTCTATTACATAACCATCCCCTTGCCCATTACACTAAAAATTATTTAGGATTCTTAGTTACCATAAAATAAAGTGACAACTTTTATTTTTTATTTTTATGTTTAGTTTGCCGAGATGTCGTATATGACAACAATCATCATTCTACGACAATAGCTACTACTATCAACATTATTATAATCACTAACATAAATACTATCACCATAACCATTAACCACAACCATCATTAATACTTCCATAATTGACGTCATAATTTTCTCATTTTATGATTTAAAAATCATTCATGAAAAATAATTTATTTTATAGAAAAAATATTCTTCTTAATGCATTTAATAATAAAAAAATAATTAATAAGGTAAATATTTTTCAAGAATTCTCACATGAAGAAAAACATTTTCTGCAAAACGAATGTTGCAAATGGACGCTTAAGCTCAACTCTTCTTCTTCTGTTTTTTTCCGGCGAATTCTGATATATGTTTGTTTACAAATTAACTTCTCATGAGTGGTTCCTAAAGTTTTAGCATATTTGGTCGAATTAGTAAATCTGCTTCCTCATGTTTTTTTTAATCATATTAAACTTTGTTTTTTTTGTTTTTATATATAAAAATGGATTGACTGGAGTCTTCTCACCATGTTTACAATGGATACACCAGGTAACACACAATAATTTTTAATATGTTTGGTATTATAATATAAAATACTTTTTAAAATATTTTTTATTTAAAAATATATTAAAATATTTTTTTCTCATATATTTTTTTTGTTTTTAATATCAACAAATCAAAACAACTTAAAATATTAAAAAAACATTAATTTAATATTTTTATTATTATAAACATATTTTTAAAAGGCAACTAAATGCAGGGATAAACACAATTCCAAACAACTTCTCACGGGCAGTTGGATGGAGCGATTCATTCCATTGTAGGGTAGGAAATAAAAAGCTCAAACACTAAAAAGGAAAGTAAATCGATTAATTTAACGAGATATTGAATCTTGATGGAACATGCATGATTTTCATCCATTAATTTGAAAACGACTATAAAAGGGTCCAGAAAAGTACACATAATAGTGGAGGCCATTAAATGTCAATCAAAATGATAAATTATATGCGTTGGTGTGATTTAATTATTAGGTGTAATTAAGCTTGGGTTTTTATGACTTGATTTATTTTATTGTAAATGGAATAAAAATGACTTGTATAGTCTAAATTAAATCATTTCAATGAACAAAAATTGAAAAACACAAAAAATGGTATATGGGTTTGAGAAAGAAGGGTGAAGTTTCAAATTCAAAACAGGATTAGAGGAGATCAATAGCTAACTTTGCTAGTTCATCCCGTTTCTAACATATATATATATAAAGCAGAAAGAAGGGTGAAGTTTCAGATTCAAAAACCTATAGACCAGAAAAAAAAAATATATATATATAGAAACTTCACCCTTCTTTCTGCTTTATATATATATATATATATATATAAAGCAGAAAGAAGGGT
>Ga0307517_10008108_pt1 | contig 15123 bp, 19 predicted proteins | sample 23_EM_MG_FD_194515 | JGI IMG/M metagenome (GOLD analysis project Ga0307517, IMG submission 194515) | Populus trichocarpa ectomycorrhiza microbial communities from riparian zone in the Pacific Northwest, United States - 23_EM | ecosystem: Host-associated > Plants > Roots > Unclassified | place...
TGGAACGTTCTTTGGGAGTGCTGCGTCCCTGCCGGGGGGGACTGGGACTATCCCGGCTGGAGCTGCGGCCTTGGCGGGGTGGATTGGGATTTTGCTGGTGGGTGCTGGGACCTTGGCGGGGTGGATTGGGATTTTGCTTCTGGGTGCCGGAACCGTGCTTAGGGCTGTTGTTTATAAAGGTAAGAGAAACAGCTATCGTGTGAGTGTAGGAAGGGAGTTGCGTACCTAGTACTTCGGTAGTGGGTAGGCTTGTCGGTTCCTTCCTGGTAGTGAGTATCTTGTCGTCTCTGCATGATAAGAGATAGCACGAAGTGGAATGGGAGGATGGCAAGTTAGAAGATTGCTCTGGATTGGGGGGAGGGTGGGTGAGGAGGAACATACCACTCATCTCGACGACTTATATCCCCCTCCTCGCTGGACGTGGTCGTGAATCTGCACAGGGATAAATCAACCAAAGGTTCATGGCCAAAGGAGCACCCATGTCTACAAACCCAAGGGAGAGGACGTGTCGTCGTCCGCATGGTTCTCGTTTTGACGGTCAGTGGGGTCGACGGAAATCACACTTTTCCAGTCGAAGAGAAAGTTAGACCACCACATTCCGAGAATGTCCGGTCGTCGCGCACAAATCCACGGTCTGGGAGGGGGAGTCGCCAGGAGAAACCGCATGTTCTACATACCCGCGTCGTTGTTCGGTGTCCTGTGCAGGAACGCACGATTGGATTAGACAGGGACGCACTCATGGCGGACCCAGAACATACCACACTTGGGAAATATGGTCCGATTTCACGGTGGTTCCAATAGAACGACATGCACGCTCGCCACAACCGGAGTCACATTTGTGGGAGCGTCGGGCGTGGCAACTGGATCGTCGTGACAGCGCAGAAGGTCGGGAAGGCGGGGTACTAGGAGGCCAGATGCGAAGAAGGTGGCTTGTGCCATGCTTGTTTTTGTTGCTTGCATGACGGAGGGAGAGTACGAGAAGGATCGGGTCATGCATGCGCCAGAAGCAGTGGGACAGCGCCTATGTCTCCCCTGCGAAACCACCGTCATGGCCAATTCCTATATGGCACTCTGCGTGCTGTTAGTTCGTCCTCGTCGCCGGCAATCCAGCATATTTGCTAATCTACCCATGGCTCTCCTGCACCGGAACTCGCTCACCCGCCCTGTCGTTCCAGAACAAAAGACGTCCAGAGCATGACGAACAGCGTCGGCACCCAACCCTCTACCCAAGCAACCGGATCTCAACCACCTTCGACAAGGAAATTCACAAACACGGTCCTCAATTCGTTCCAGGAACGTTGGTCCAAGGTTTCGTTTTCGCAACAGTCCTCGTATTTAATGTCGACCCGACGCATGCGCCCGACGAGGATCCATTTTGGACATCGAGGAAGAGTCATGCCGCATCCCTGTCGTCAGCTCTTCGGCAGCCCCAAGCCCCGCCAGTCCTAAACCGTGGTTGACCACCACCCAACACTCCGATCCGCCACAGTGCCTGCCCCACCGTGCGGTTTCCCCTCCCCCCCTCCCCCCATGCGTGGCCCGAACATGATTTCTGATTCTTCGACAGTCCCTGGTCTAGCCCCGGCACGCAAGGGTGACATTAACTCCGGCGACTCTACCCTAACGACGCTCCTGTGTCCAGTAACTGGGTTCTAACTTCACCTACCCATCGCCACCTGAGCTCCCTATCAGCAGATGCACCTCACCACGATCAAGCAAGAACATTTGTGATTGGCCAGGAACCATCAAACGACATTCGTCAAGAATCTTGCGGGTGGAACCGCTACAGATCCCCAATGGCGCTCCTCTTTCGTTGGGTTTTAGGCGCCCCCAACAGGTGGACACCGCTGTCCTCATTTTCACACTGCCGGGGAACACTTTGGTGATTCCAGCCCGATGCGTGCCTACCGATATTGCCCACGGAACACCCGCGGCGGGGCCCGAACTTACTCCAATAACCAGTAACGACGGCCTGGCATCTGCGAGGATTCAAGTTCCTTACAAGCGCCGAGAGAATCCTGAGTCGCTCCCGCGCGCGTCATTCGCAAAAAGCACCATACGTTGACCCTTTGTGCAAAGTATCTTTGTGGTTTGTCCGAGCTCGCCGTACTGGTGGAACGCGGTTCGAACCCCGCGAACGCGGAACACGGGCTCCCCCGACGACCATTGTCAAACGAATCGGAATATTCCGGTGGTCCCGCGGTACCGATCATACTGTTTTGCCAATTCTACAATGCATTCTCTACTCCACTGGGGTCGTTCACTAGTCGCTCGATATTCACACCATGAAATATAGTATTGGGTGGACAAAATTATTTGTTGGGGTGACCAAAGGATTAGTACGATGGCTAAAGTGCTGTGAGAGTATCCGAAATGCGGATGAGAATAAGGTAAAGCCTTTTGGTGAGGTATTACGCTCAGCGATTTGCCCGATGGCAGAGGGCGCAAACCAAGCAAGCTCCACGTGGGGGCTAAGAGGACTGTTCGACACCTTCCGCCGTCGAACAAGACGCTCAACGAAATGAAGGAGAGCCTAGGAAAGGTACAAGGTCAGTAATGAAAAATTAAAGATAATGATAGTAAAACGGGTGGAGGGTGTGATAGCCCGGACACGCAACCAGGGCCAAGCCAAAACTGATCAGATAGATCTCAGGGAACGGATATTGTGACATCGTGGGATGTCGTCCTGAAGCGCAAGCACGAGGGCCGTGTTTAATCCTCGCTCTTGGCCGGCGAGTATGCCGTTCAAAGCGCACGAAAATGGATTACTACACGCACGCACACCGCTTCGCACGTCAACAACATCATGCGTTATACGTATATCTCGCTCATTCGCGCGTATCTCTCGCTCAGGGGCCCCGCCCATCCCCATATAATTTGTACCTGCGGGAACCGCGTAGTATTGTCGTGGCAGCTCAAACCCGACCGTCCACCGTGAAGACTTTTGCGCTCGAACGGACGCGCCCGATTCCACTACGGGTGTTGGATTAAAGACTAAGGGAAGGAGTGAGCCCTTTTCTTGGCTCACGTACTTGACACCGCCCTGGTCCCGGCTGCTGTTGATCAGCTTATGAATATATATGATCTCGGAGCGGAACTTCATTCCGGCCAAGGACGCGATGGTCTTGGGAACGGATGTGAAGTGCATATGCCTCCGTTGGTTGGCCGGGTTGGATCGGGGTTGAATATAATATTTGAATTGGCAGACAGACAGGAGATGGGCCCCTGCTCAATCGCTAGTTGGATACTGCTGACTGTTGGTCCTGGAGAAGCACGGGGAATAGATCTGAATCCTGACGAGAAAGTAGCTCGGAGCTCGGAACGTGCTAGACAAGGTCGAACCGAAAGGAGAGCAACGAGTTGAGAGCGAGAGGATTCTCCAGATGCCCGCTACCCTGCTATCCTCCGAAAGCGTCTGGTTTTCCTTAGAATTACGAAGCCCGTAGGGTTCGTTCTTTACCATTCAGCTTTTTAGCCGATGCGGACAACTTTCTATAGAACATCTCTACATCACGTGAACCCTCTCTTTTGGCTTGGGGGCTGTGTGAACATCTTCATATCTGTACGGCGGCATCTCCAAAGCCGAATCGTATTCACAGCATTAGAACATCTTCGCTTTATCACGTGAATCCCACGTGCCAGCTGTACCCGCCAGGAACTTCGGCCGCATCCCCCCGCATCCATCCCCAATGTCAATTCCCTCCATCGTGTCATCAGGGACAAAGATCTTATATATATCCTATTGCAAGGACAGTGATCCCTTTACCCGGATCCACCACCGGCGTTTGCTTGGCCAGGATGAACGCATCAAGCGCGTCTTGGAGTCCTGCAGCCGCTTGATGCAGTTGAATACAGCCACTCGCTGGTACACATCGCAGGGGTTCAAAGCCAGAAAACATGCTCTGCTTCTACGGCGGTTTACATATTGCCGCCACCAATCTCAGGTTAGCCCCTACCGACGCATTCAGTAAAGAATTCAGAATAGGTGCGGATATCATATAAATCCAGGTATATTGGTAGCGCATGTCCCAGCGGCCACCCCTGCATTTCCGAGGCAAACACATTGTCCCCGGAATGCCATGGCGGACGGTTCATTCATCATGCATCATGGCTCGTATTTCCCCCTTTTAATGAAATCTGGTCCTCGGCATCATTCTCCCCAACCTTCCTACATAACCCACGGAGGCCAGCCTCCCTCAGCGATCCCACCTTCTATTTAAGGCCATGTGGAGACCATCTATTCTGAACGAAAAAACTCGTGCTGTCGAAGCTCCGATACGCTCACCTCCGCGATTGACCTTTCTCGACCTACAGGCCTCTTCGCCAACTTTGCCAAGACCCCCATTCGTGAGTATGCCAGGCATTATGTGGAGGAGGCCAATACAGAGATCCAAGATGGACCAGCCTCCACCCGAGTTGGCGGCACCACACTCCCCCCCGCACTCGCCTTACGTTGTCCGGGTTCTGTGACTCCAAGGCAGTGGACGATAACAAATCGCAGAGGTCTTTCTTCTACCAGGCTCCCCACCCCACGTCCGTCGCTAGTGACGATGACAGAAACTTCTCGACTGTTTTGGACGAGATCGCAAATTCGGGCCCCGGTGCCTTCACGTTCGATCCGACCTTAGATATCTTCAGTTGGGGGAAACGCACCTCATTTGTCAACGAGATGCTCTCCTGGGCCTTCTCTTGGACCCCCACCCCAACCCGTCATCCCTTCCGCAAGTACGACACCCCCTCATCATCCTCATCTGTCTCCACCTTGTTCACACCATCAAAGCCGATCGATATCCCACCCTCCGTGATGTCAAAGCAACGAGAAAAAATCGCACCGCGGCGGCTTCTCTCGGGACCGTATAAGAGTTTCTTTTCCGCGGCGAAACGACTCTTCACAGCGCGAGACCACTTTAGTCTTCTCCCCTCCTCACCTTTCCCTAACCCTCAAATGCTCTCAACGAACAGGATAACCTGGATTGTCAGATTCCGGCGCCCCGTTGTGGGACGGACGTAAGAGCTCGATTTTTTTGGCCTATCCTGATGTACAACACCACAAGCTGTCAATGCTGGAACGTACTCGAAGAACGTCCGCATTGGATGGTTATTCCGCCAGCGACTAGCGAACGGTCAGCGCTTCAGCGTTCAGTTTTGATATCCGTATTTCCAAGCACATTACACGGAGTATAGTGATTATCTTCCTGTTTACTACTTTCGACGAATCATGCGTCCGTGTCAGGGCTCAAACATTCGCATGTTCTATCCTACTGGGGGATTTTTTTTTCAGGTCCAGCCTCAATTTACGCCATAGCAGGGGGGGGTTGGGACCGAAAGCGTTCGGACAACCCAACCGACGTGGGTATTGGCGGGGTCCAAATTCGTTCGGATCCCGACAGACCTCGGGCAAAGTCCGAGCAGAATTCGTTCGGACGGCCCAACAGACCCCCCCACCTATTTTCAGTGGTCCTTCCACGCCTCAAAATCAGGGGCTTCGTAAGTGTGCCACGCGAGTGGCCACAAACGCAAGTCTACCCAGACGCAATATATCTCTCGTCTTGTCCAGCACACAGTATACGGAAAGGAACTTGAGGCTCATGAGCCAGCGTCAAAGTTACCGCGAAGTTCTGCATCTTCATCCGTCTTCTTCAGTTGTACTTCAAAACACATTTGCGGTTCGTCCCTCTCCCCACCAGGTCCCCAATGACCGCAGCTCTCCGCCCCCACCCTTCCCGCCGACCTCGTTTCAGAACTCGTTCAGTATGACGCGGCGAAACTACTTCCAACTCCTCCTATCAGTACCTCCACTGAAACTGGCCACGTCGCCCCCAGAACTGCCGAGGCTGGTGCGTTCTTGTCGTCCCTGGCTGAAGAACGAGACTCATCACTAGAGATCGTAAAATTAGATTCCAAGCCGTCCTTTTCGCTCTCCCATCTCCCTCTCCCGTATTTGCCTTGCCATTCCCCCATGCCCTTCGTCGCCAGGGAAACCTTCTCGGTCGTGCGTATCTGAGTTCACGATCCAAATCCCGAGATTTACGGTTTTTCTGACTTCCGTGTGCGCTTATTCAGGTATGGACTACTTCCAGGATGGCCAGGCTCCTCTCCTCTGTCCACCGAAGGGGCCCGCCCTTCTCCAGAACCCACCTAGAAGCGATGCACATTAACCAACTTTACCGCCTTCTCCCGCGTAGATTGTGTTCAAGACTCGTACCTCAAGGAACTCAGGGCATACGGGCCAGCGCCAAAGGGACCACGTCGCTTGTCCCTACCCGCCTCCAACCTCAAAGCTCAAAGCTCGTTCGCAGCTTTTTCCCTCTTAGGCTGCTGGTGACTGCGTCGGTTCGGTAAAAGAGTCCTTTGCTCCCAATCCACCCCAGGCTCCCTCCCGCCGACCTCACTTCGGAACTCGTCCAATGCGATGCGGTGGAGATGGTTTCCACTCCTTCCTCCGCCGGCTACGTCTCTCCCGGAACGACCGAGGCTGACGCGTTCTTGTCATTCCTGCAGGCTGATACCTCAAAGGATGAAACTCGCTATTAGACCACGGAAACGCAGATCTCCGACCCTGCTCGTTTTTCACGGGAGAGCCGGTATGGTATCTGCAATAATCCAGCAGATTGACCGAAATCCAAGTTGACATTCTGCATTTCTCCGTTCACTGTGACTATTCGTCGGGTCTGCGCCTTTCCTCAGCGTCCAAGGAAACCGTGGTGTGCTCTGAGAATCTTCGTGATCTCCGCAGGGCACAGTCACGAATGGTCGTCAGGGAGTGTTCGCCGCTGATATTTGTGCGTATGTGCAAGGATCTTGCGAATGACTGACCTAATCCATCAAAGGTTCGGGTGGATTCCAACGTTCTTTGTCACCCTCTTCACCACTCACTTGGGAAACACTCGTGTCACTTCGATCTGTGGGTGCGCAAGCGAGAAGTGACCCTAACGTCCCGACTGCGGGCTTGCATCTGCGGAATGGCGTCAGTAAACAAAAATATCGAGCCTGTCACCCCAACCCACAGTGGTTCACGGACATGACGTGTGGCACCCAATTCCGGTATTCGCAGGAAACCCCAAGTGGAGAGAAGACGGCAAGCTGAAAGTCGTGCAGGGACCTCGAGAATTCTAGGGGGTGCATCCAACTATCAGGATGATCGCGCGATTGATGACACTGTACACCGTCCGAATCAGGCAACTGCCGTGATCACAGTGAGGGAACGGCGTGGTTCCCGCGAGGCTGGCAGTACACTCTCCCCGTAACGTCAACAGTTAGCCAGAAACCTCTCTTTCCTATCGCCGCGATCTTCCCACTTGGTCAGGTAGTCATGAATTTGGCAGAAACTTACGGGTGTGAGCCACCAACCTACATGAATACGAGTGGTGGCGGCTGATAAATGGATGATTTAGTCGACCCCATCTCGCTTGGTCCCGAGATCCTGACCGAACTGGGGGAAGACTTCGTCCGTGCATTATCCGTCCCCGATCCGAGGGTGGCCTGGGGAGAAATGGAGAAGGACTGTGTGAACAGGATCTCCGAAGTGGTCTCAAGGGCTAGAGGATCTCCGACGGGTCCCTCCCCACAGGATGCGAAAGTACTGGCGGAGATGCTTAGTGAGGTTTGTTCTTTCAATCGACTTCCCCTCGCCCTCTAAGACTTCTGGTGGTTAGACCTCCCACAAGCGTTCCGGTGACTTTCCCTACATGTGGCCTTTACTTTTCAGACTTTATGCCCACACCCTCCTCCGTGGATCACACACTTTCCCCGACGCAGAGCTGTGTGATGAATCACCGGACTATGATCCCCTCGGATTCATGGATATTTGGAAGGCAAATTATCACGGGGACCAGGTATGCATCAAGGTAATTCGGATATGGCGTATGGCACCCTTGGAGGAAATAAAAAGGGTACGCGGCTCCTTTTTTGACCGGGGTCAAACTCAGTGCGCCCCATCCTAGATCCTTTGTCATGAGGTGAAAGGGTTCAAGTACCTTTCCCACCCGAATATACTCTCCACCATTGATGTTTCGGAGACACTGTTTCCGCTTTGCGTAATGAGTCCATGGATGCCAAATGGGAACATTATGGAGTACACCCAAAACAATCAGAATACCAACAGGCTAACGCTAGTATGCGTCCATCGAAACTGATAGGGGCACACTGCTGACAGCACCGGCGACAGCTTGCAGGGGTCTGCGACGGACTCTCATATCTCCACGGGCAAGGTATTTTACACGGTTGTATTGCTCCGGTAGGTGAAATGGAATGGCCTGTGTGCTTGCCTGCACGTTGATGCTTTATATGTCCAGAGCAACATTTTGATTGACCGAGAGGGCAATGCGTGTCTCGGAGACTTTGGGATCGTAGATGTGATTGTTGGTCTCTGGGGCTACCGTTTTAGGCTGGAGACTGCCAGATATATGGCCCCAGAACGGTTTGGTGATTACAATTTGGCCTCAAAAGCAAGCGATGTTCACTCCTTTGCAATGACTTCCTTCATGGTGCGCCCCTACCCCGTTGGAAACCCAGGTGATACTTGATGTAATCATCCCATCACCGTTAGGTCCTCACAGGGGTGTTACCGTATGGTGGGATTCACGACTACGACACTGTCGCTTCCCGCATTCAATCCGGGGAACGACCCCCCCATCCGAGGAATCAAGATGCAAATCAGTGGTTGCGGCGCAGAATTTGGGATATGATTGTGACTTGCTGGAGTGAGGACCCAAAGAAACGATGGGAAGTCCCCGCCATGCATACACTATTTTTGACATTGGCTCTTCGGGAGGTCCAAAATGCCAATTCAGGTAATTGAAACAATCGAAACACCGGAAACGCTGACTGAAAGTTCCCGAACATTGAAATAGGGCAATGGCAACGCGGAAGATTCTTCCCACGTATTACTTCTCTATTTCAGTTTCTACAGGTCCCGGAACTGGAAATCGAGAGTCTTGTTAATGAAATGGATAGGGCAGGGTCTTCCACCTTCTCTACTCTCCTCCGATGCTAACACAAGCTGCAGCGTCTCGAAAATGAGGCTATGTCAGATCGGGAACGACTAAAGTTGTTCAATAAGCTCTGCAAAACATGTAGTCGAAACCGCGTGATCCCCAAGTCCATGCACATCCCAGATTGTTCACAAGGCGCCACGGAAGTCACAAGTGGGGGATATGCTGATGTATCACAGGGTGTATATCAGGGACGTCGGGTAGCCATCAAGGTTGTGCGCGTGTACATAACTAGCGATCTTGGTGTCATCCTCAGCGTGAGTCCTCTGCCTGTGTTGCTGTACTTGTACGGATGAATATGCTACAGAGATTCTGTCGAGAGGGGGTTGCCTGGAAACACCTCCGGCATCCGAATATCTTACCACTCATCGGAGTGACAGTCAGCAACCAGCGGTTCGCAATGGTTTCCATGTGGATGGAAAATGGTAATATCAATGAGTTCGTTGAGAGGGACCGACACGTGAACCGCATTGAGCTTGTACGTGTTGACTCGACCTCAACAGGAGCCTAACTGATTTGTTGTCTCAGCTGGTTGATGTCGCAAACGGCTTGAACCACATGCATGACCTCCGCATTGTCCATGGGGATTTGAAGGGTGTACGTGTATCCTCGGATCAGATATTTGCACACCTCTCACTGATCTTTGAAGGCGAACATCCTCATCAATAAGAACCGACGAGCCTGCATTGCCGACTTCGGCCTCACAACTATCACCGGAGTCGTAACTCATGCTGCTGCTGGGATGTCGCAAGCGTCATTGATCTCGAACGACACACTGATGTCGTTTACTGCGGGGGGAACATACCGGTGGATGAGTCCCGAACTTCTATACCCGGAACGGTTTGGGATACCGCAATCAGAAGGCGACAGACCGACAAGACAGTCTGATTGTTATGCTCTCGGCATGGTCATCTACGAGGTAAGCATTCGTGTGAATCGGTTCGTGGTTCTAAAAGGCTAACTTGTGATGGCCTAGGTCCTATGCGGGTATCACCCTTACGTTGAAATTCAGTCGGATATTCTAGTGATGAATGCGATCATGGAAGGTGGTCGGCCGGGGAAACCGCAGGGCGCGGCGCGCCTCGGGTTCAGCAATGAACTGTGGAGGGTCATTGAGCTATGCTGGTCGGAGGATCGTAACGCGCGACCCGGCATAGAGGGTATTACTTCTTGCTTGAACGAAGCGACAGCATTTTGGTACATGAGGGAGTTTTGACTTGCGATACGGTAGCGAAACGATATGCTTGTTGGTGATCCTATCTTCGCTTGTCTTTCCTACACTCATCTCCTGTTGTTTGTTTTTCTAGTACATAGCGGGACTATGTATCTTCACCGAGCATCATCAATACCTGATTCGGAGTTTATGAAAGGGGGGTGCCGACAAATAATGACTTCGCGGGTCATGCATAAACCTCTATGGCGGCCACACGATGCAGCATCTGCCTTATCTGCGACCCCTTCGACGGCTTGGGCATCCCCAGACGAACTTGATCCTTCCAGTGTCCATCTTTTCTTAGAGGGTATTGTCGTCTCAGTGATGGCCCTAGGAGCAGCGTGACCCCGGTACAAAACACACCGGGGACCAGGATAGTATCGTCTCCCTGGGCCAGCGCCCACGCCGAGGCATTTTGGCCCAGCCAACGGTAGCACCAGTCCAAATGTTAATCTCCTTCGCTTCATCCGTGAGCTTGAGAATGTTAGGGGGTTCTCAGCTTGGAGTACCTCGCGATGTATCCACGGAAATAGCCGGAAAGGGGACATTCGAACGACCTGGAACATATCCAGGGACGACAGGACCGGGTTCCGCCGCCGCTAGTATTGAGAGGTGGAGTGCTGAGACCGGGCAGAGGAACCGAACAGGTGTTTCTGGACCGGCGCAACCTAGGTGGCGACGGGATCCTGGGTGAAACAAGCCGTTCATCCTGAGAAGTACTCGCGACTCACGAACCGGGTCCCTGATCTACGGAATAGTATTGAAAGGTCCAATATATCCGTAGGGCACGCGCCGTCCGCCCCATCGCGACCATCCAGATTGGGTACTCTCCCTTCGTCTTCGGTACCGGGGACGAGTCTACGGACTTTCTGAGACCTCGGTAGGGCTCGGCGACAAGATCGTCGCACTCTTCCCTCGGGAGGGATGTCATCGCCGGCCACGACGTGAGTCGATTGGCCTGGAGGGTGGTAAGGTGGCCCGCTGGATTATTCGCATAGATCTCCTGACGACCTTGAAGACAGGCTACTCCGATAAGTTAATCTCTTCCAGGCTGCATTTGACACTTTCGGCTCCGTGGACGTTGTGGTACGCCGGGAGCCCCGTAGGCCGCGCACGCGTCACGACGCATTATTTATAGGTCGCGAACGCTGGGGTAAATGAAGTCGACGAAAGTCACGAATGGAAAGCCGGAGAAACAGACAATGGCCACCGTCGATGTAAACATGCTGGGAGGTCAATATACAGTAAGGGTGATTCAATCAGACATATATGCGGCAATTGTCTTATCTACGTCTACCCCAGCCGCGCACTTGGCCATTCACTTTTTGGAGCTAGAACACAAGTCAGATAATACGCTCAAGTCGATAGCCATGCTCGGTTCAATGAGTAGGTTCCGAGGTTGTTTCCGCTGGTTGGATCCGGCTGCTAACACCACAACAGCCTCTTGGCAAGCCTCGGCCCAGGCTCCGATATACTCTGCGACCAAGTCCGGGGTTTTGTCTCTGGCCCAATCGTCGGTGCACCCGTTGGCACGGAAGAAGATACGGGTGGCCGTCGTTCACCCATTCTTTACGGGTTCGTGATGGTCACACTCTCTGGTATACCAGGCTATCTCACCCATGCGAATAGAAACCGGGCTGTTGAATGTTGTGAACAGAATAATGACAGCGGGTATTCCCTTTGTCCCGATCGAGCGGGTCGGTGGAGCGATCATCTTGGCCTCTACGGACCGTAACATCTCGTCGGCTGGGGCTGTTCGGCTTCTACCTGATAGCGTCCCGCTTCTGCGGTTGGAGAAGGATGTCGTGAAAGGCGGAGTTACGATATCATTGCGGACCGCAATAGGCGACACGGGACGTAAGGGACTTCATCCTTATTGCGGAGACCGTACCTTGATTCACTTGGAGCTACAGGAGGATCTCACGCTTGAAGCATATTTATGGGTTGCGGTCTGGCTCAACACTGCCCCTGTGATTGTACCTGCGGCCGTGGTTGGCTCACTGTTCCGTGTGAGCTCCCGATTGTGAATATTTGAATGATCACTTTTGATGTATAAGTTATTGAATAGGATAAAACGCGTTATACATTGGGTTCTACCGACGGCGGCAGCGGCGGAGTGCTCGGAGCCCCGAAGCTTCAAGTTTGGAGCCAAGTATTCATCGGCGTTCATCACTTCTGTTATTGAATCCCTAACTGTTGATTATTCACTTTCGAAAACAAGACCCTGCCGCAGCAGCTGAATGTAATACAAAACCGATGCCGCCGGACCCCTGAATCAAGAACTTCCAAACAATTCAAACCATCGTCGTGGTTGTATAGAAAGAATACACGAAGATGTATTGATCAAGTTCGGCTCGGAGGCGCAGGAGCTTCCATACGTCCGCACGTATGAACGCTGATAAACACGTGCACCGAAAAACGAGATTGATAAGAGGATGCGATGATCGACACGAGAGTGTGGTTTTTCGAGGTGTACCGCTAAGGATATATTCATATCGGAAACCGAGAAACGTCTCAATCGGATCAATTACCAAGAAATGCGACTAACAGATTATAGAACGTACAACAAGAAAGAGACGACTCGGCTAAGGAGCGCCAGGGGACGAAAATATGTTTAAATAATATGTCCGTATGCGGAGATAAATCTAAAGATATGGTCGGATGCTAAAATGCTCGACGCGACCGCCAGTTTCTCAACGGTATTATTAGTCTTGAAGCTATCACCATTCTGCCTTAATCTTCGCGGCAGCATGCTCAGCGAGGAGATACACCGGCCCTTGCGCTATCGATAACAGTCAGATACCATCACTTACGCTTAGGTAGTAGGGAGGGTGGACTTACTGTGGGCGGAAGTGACGTAGGGTAAAGCACTCGCATCAACGACGCGGAGCCCTTTCGTCCCTTTGACCCTCAAGTCGGGGTCCACAACTCCCCACGGGTCCTCACGCCGAGATATCGCGGCGGTCCCGACGACGTGGAACGCGCTACATCCAACCGCTGAATGTCAGAAAATCCAAAGAGAGATGATTCAGAATCCCAACGTACACCGAAGCGTAGGTCCTGGCATACTCAGCCAACTCTTCATCTGTGATCGCGGCAGCCAGACCCTCCCACGGGTCTCCAATAAACCCTTGGAAGGACGGAGCAGTGGCGAATCGTTTAGCGACTTTAAGGGCAGCGACGATAGTCTTGATGTCAAAGTCGGTGCTCAGATAATTGGGATTTATGATGGGATGATCAAACGGATCCAAGCTCGCTAGTTTTATCGTCCCACCTATCCAATACAAAGACGATGAGTGGGCAGGAACGAGGGAGAGAACTGGAGGAAACACGTACGGGAGGTTGGGGAAATGAGATTGGCAGCCATTGTCATCCAGTTTCCCGCTGGTCTAGTGACCCCGATGACTTGCCACGCGTTCGCCCAGATGAGCTCGAAATGGGCCGAGGTTGGGCCAACGGTGGGATCTCCATGAGCCTGGATAATCGTGTCGTTCTCGGGAAGCCTCAGCCAAGCCATCTGATTCACGAAGCTCCCTGAGAGTGGTCCCTGATGGGTCCGATTCCATTCCTGAATGTTCTGGGGGAGGGCGTCGGGAGCGAGGTAGGTCTCGATGGTCTCATTGGCAAAAAGCTGCCACGAATTCACGAGGAATACGTGGTCGGTCATGTTCTTGCCGACCGAGGGGAGGTCGACACGAGCATCGATACCCAAACTCTTAAGTTCTGCCGGATCCCCAATTCCGGAGAGCATGAGAAGCTGTGGAGTGCCGAACGCCCCTGCGCTCAGAATGACCTCTTTGCGAGCGGTCACTTTCCATCTTTCACCTGGTACCATGTAAACGAGAGAACGCATGCGATTGTGGATTCGTCAACTTACTGGAGGGCCCGGTTCCAAACTCAACCCTATTGAAGCAAGGGATCGTGTTACGGGGACCGTTCGTCTCGAGGAGCTTCGTAACGTGAACGTGAAGCAGGATGTGCAGGTTCGGGCGGTTAATGTACTCCGGTCCAACGTAGGTAACGGCAGAACTGCTGCGCTGGCCGTCGCCGATGGTGGACGGCGCCCATCCAAAACCAATCTACCCCACAAAAACGAGAGCCAATCAAAAAACGGCCCGGATATTACGATGACGGGTATAAAGCGTACGGTGTTTCCGGTATTCATATCCCGCTGGAAGGGAAACTCGGATGAGAAGCCTGGGTCGTTGGTGGCCGCAGCAATCCTTGCATCAATGGGCCATGAGTATCCGGGAAGACTGATGGGTACCATCCCGTTGTGGCTGTGTGCCTCCGGGATGTACTGGTACGTCTGGGAAGATGTATAAGAATAGATAATAGACAATAGAGAATGCGTGCTTCTGACTGACATCATTGTGGTGATCGTTTGGCGGGACGTATCTTTGGTTCAGGTCACGATAGGGTGCCATTGCGTCCCAGGTCCAAGTGGGGTCTTCAGTGATTCTGCTGATGTGATCCCAGTCGTCTCTGGAACCGGTGTTGTAAGTCATGTAGTCTGAGCGAGTTGAGAAGGTAAGCGTGACGTAACCGCGATATGGGCAGATTGACTTACTGGTAGTGCTTGATCCACCCAAAACTCTCCCGCGGGCGTAAGGAATGGTACGGCCATTGAGACCAGGTTGGGGAGATGTAGTGTAATTCCAGTCGTATGCCTGTTTCTCCGGTCAGCGAATTGAAGAAACGCGATTGTGATCAATCGAACTGACGGTGTTCGGTCCCACATATGGGGCCAGGAGCGGGATGATGGTGTTAAGATCACCTTCGACGCTACAGCTCGGTGAGCATGGAGGTCGTTGGTGCGATGGATGGTTATAGAGCTCACCTTCCTCCAGCCTCCAGGACGAGAACCTGGACTTTGCTGTTTTCGGTCAAACGATTTGCCATAACGTTGCCGGCGGT
>Ga0307517_10008109_pt1 | contig 15123 bp, 11 predicted proteins | sample 23_EM_MG_FD_194515 | JGI IMG/M metagenome (GOLD analysis project Ga0307517, IMG submission 194515) | Populus trichocarpa ectomycorrhiza microbial communities from riparian zone in the Pacific Northwest, United States - 23_EM | ecosystem: Host-associated > Plants > Roots > Unclassified | place...
TTTTTTGTTAGCCTTTTCCTAGTGTTTTTTCTCTAGGTTTTTCTAACGTGTTTATCTTTTTTTCTTATGCTTCAATTTATAGTGTAGTGGAACTTATCAATTTTAAAAATAAAATAAAAATATTGAAAGATTGAAAGATTTTTATATTCTTTCATTCTTAAATGAGGATTTCAAATTTAAAAATTTTATGGTCAAAGATTAATTTATTTTATTTTATTGAATCATGCATAATCTCTTCCTTTCCTTCTTGAATTCAATGAGATCCATAATTGGTGATTTTTTAAATATCTTTATTAAAACTGTACTTTTTCTTGCATGCTTGTCATTTCACTCCCTAATTTGTTTTTTTTTTCTTTTCTATTTTTTATATAAAAATTTCCATATAAAATAAGATAAGTAAAATGCCATAAATTATGAAACAATCGTAAATTGGTTGAATCACACTAGAAAGAAATTTTATTGGGAACTTAAAATACATTGAAAAATTAGAGGTAAAAATTAGGTTATTACAATATATATGATGATGGTGAAACTGCTAAAATAAAAGGTGGTGGTGAAGTGAATGTAAAAAATAATGGTTTAATGATCATAATAATGATGGATAATAATAATGATTTTTATTATAATATTAGGGTGATAATGATAGTAACCACATGTAAGAAATTAAGAATATAAAATAAAATAAAAACTATTTTAGTTTTTTAAATTGTTCATAAAAAAATAAATGTTGTAGCTCAACCAAATATATTTTTTAAGTTTGGAAAAATTACCCCTGACATCCTATTTGGTCGAAATTACACTTGTTTATCAAGTTTTGAAAAATTATAGGCATCCTAAACTTTAGTGTGCGAATAAAACTTTACATCTTGTACCTGGCGTGTAAAAAAAATCAATAAAAAATATCTAATTATTTACAAGTTTGCCATTATTTTCTATTTAATGACTAAAGAGCCTTTATAATATTAATATCACAATATTGCCATCAAACTAATATTACAATTTTGCTGAAAATTAGAAAAGAACTAAAACTCGGTATCTCATCAAACACTTTGTGTGCAATACAGAATCAATCATAATTTTCCATGACCCATTTGAATCAAACACCAACTACAAAACCTAAAAGATCATGACCATATTTACTACTTTCAAATCTGATTCATTATTCTTACTATCTACGAGTCATATAAGAAAAAAAACTAATCTCATTACAAACTTTTTAAAACCACATACCTTGGATCATAAAATAAATCACCGCAGAAGAGACCTCATCAAGTTTAAGGTCATCAACTTTACCACGAATCTATCTTTTTTTATTTTCATAGGCAAGATATATAGTCTAGGATTTAGATCACATGTATATATCTATGCCTTTAATTTTCTAGTTTCGAAGAAAAATAAAGGAGAAAGATGAAAAAGAAGCAGTAGTTCCCAATTCCTAACTTGCTTATTACAGTGAACAAACCACCTTTTACATTCTGGAAATGGTTGATAAATTACTACTTGTTTAGATTTGAACCAAGTCAGAGCAATCTGAACATGAATTATATAAAAAGATGAAATTCATGTATATTTTCAGAGCAGACTAAACAGTCATGACTATATTATTTTATGCTTGTTTCTTTGTTCTCGTTGATTCTCTAGCAGAACTCATTCCTGCAAAAGAGCCTTTATAATGCATGAGAACGCATGAACATGGTCAACTTTTGATCGAATTGTGGGGGTACACTAGGAGTTTTAATATGTATTTGGTATTGTAGAGCAATATGTTTTTTTAAAAGTGTTTTTTAATTGAAAATGCATCAAAATAATTTGTTTTTTTTTTATATTTTTTAAAATTTTTTACATCAAAATATCCAAAAAAATTTATCAATCAATAATGCAAACTATAATTTTTTAAAATTTAGTACAAATGCAATTTTGATTAAATATAAGAGGTTAGGAGTAATTTTTTAAAATTTTTTACATCAAAATATCCAAAAAAATTTATCAATCAATAATGCAAACTATAATTTTTTAAAATTTAGTACAAATGCAATTTTGATTAAATATAAGAGGTTAGGAGTAATTTTTTAAAAAAAATAAAACAATAAATACAATGAACAAAACAAACGCACTAAAGCAAAACTTGCTACAAACAAGAGATAGAGAGAGGGGGCATGGAGAGAAGAGATCCACCAAATAAAATTGGCAAGAAATAAAGGCAAAGGGGACACAAACAAGAAATTGCAAATGGCAAAAAGGCCAAGTGTCAAAAGAAAAGAAATAATAAAAATAAATAAAAATAAAATATTAAACTGACTTTACAAAGCAAAGCTAATAAGTGTAAGGAGGCAGTTGAGAGTTGGGTAGCCTCCCTCCCCCCTCCTCACCTCCCTTCATTTTCATCAATCAAAAGCGGGTATTCCCACGCCTTCTTCCCTCGTGTTCTCCGCCCCCTCTTTCCCTTCTTATACTCCCTTTCCCCACTTCCTTCTTCCCCTCACTTCTCTTCTCTTCTCCTTTCCCACTCTAAATGGCATCAGCTTCAGCTTTCTCTGCTACCAAATTCAACCAGCCGTTTTCTCTCAACGGCACTACCTCCAGATCTCATGAAAAGCACCAATCTTTCTTTGATCCTCTTAGGACTGCCCCTTCTTCTTCCTCTTTCCTTGGATCCACCCGCAAACTTCGCCTTAGTTCTGCTTCCAAATCCAAGCTTGTGGCCAATCCCAACCGTCGATCGGCTGTTGTCGCTGTCTCTGATGTTGTCAAGGAAAAGAAGGTCAAATCTACCACCAATCTGGTAACCAATTCCACAAATAACCTCTCCACTATTTCCCCTATCGAATGCTTCTGTTTTGATTTTATTTTGGTTTTTTTTTTGCTTTTGTTTGCATTTCTGTGCACAAGAGACTGATTATCGTATACCGTTTTAAGCTTTAATTGAAATCATGTCATTTTCTTTGTCAATTAGGATGACATTAAATTAAATCCCAAGTTTTATTTTTTAAATTGATTGTAACTATGTAATTAGCCTAGAGATTTAATTAGATGCATTGCTAGGCATTTAAAACGGAGAAGCTTCGTATGCGTTGACGTGTTAAAGCTACTTTTGTGAATTATGATTAACGAGATAGAAATCAAGAACGTTTCTTTCTTCTTCATTTTTTACTCATTTAATTAGTGGTGTCTTTAGTTGATCACTAAAGAAGAAGGATTGGAGGTATATGAAGATATGATATTGGGCAGAGCTTTCGAGGACATGTGTGCCCAGATGTATTATAGAGGCAAAATGTTTGGTTTTGTTCATCTTTACAATGGTCAAGAGGCTGTCTCAACTGGGTTCATCAAGCTTTTGAAGCGGGAGGATTCTGTTGTCAGTACTTATCGTGATCATGTACATGCTTTAAGTAAGGGGGTCCCAGCTCGTGCTGTCATGAGCGAGCTCTTTGGCAAGACTACTGGGTGTTGCCGGGGCCAAGGTGGATCTATGCACATGTTCTCGAAAGAGCACAACTTGATTGGTGGGTTTGCTTTTATTGGAGAGGGAATTCCAGTGGCTACTGGTGCAGCATTTTCCAGCAAGTATAGGAGGGAGGTTTTGAAGGAGGCGGATTGTGATCATGTGACATTGGCCTTTTTTGGTGATGGTACTTGTAACAATGGGCAGTTCTTTGAGTGTTTGAACATGGCAGCATTGTGGAAATTGCCCATCGTGTTTGTTGTTGAGAATAACTTGTGGGCTATTGGGATGTCACACGTGAGGGCAACTTCGGATCCAGAGATTTGGAAGAAGGGTCCAGCATTTGGGATGCCAGGTGTTCATGTTGATGGAATGGATGTTTTGAAGGTGAGGGAGGTGGCCAAGGAGGCAATTGGAAGGGCTAGGAGAGGAGAAGGACCAACATTGGTGGAATGTGAAACTTACAGGTTTAGAGGACACTCATTGGCTGATCCTGATGAGCTTCGTGACCCTGGTGAGCATTTACATTTGGTTCTCGTTGTTTGGCTGTCTATTTTATTCCTGGTCATTGATTAATTTAATGAATTTGCATTTAGCAGTTCAATTTGATCATTGTTATTTTCTCTTTAGAATCCCATTTCTTCTATGTTTTGTGACTTAGCTTTTGCCTTTGCAAGTTTAAATGATATGAAGGACACCAGGCCCTGTATGATTTTTGTGAAATGCTTCTGATTTTTTCCATTTCCTTTGCCTATTGAAATATCTACCATTTACAGTAATAAAATTGTTTTCCATTTCTCCATCTTGATTTGATGCAATATGGAGCAAAAAGTTCAAAATGAGTTGCCAACTATGTATAGGTTTATTGAGGCTTGTTTGAGTTAAATTCTGGTTATTATTGACCCTGCTAGTGCACAGCTTTACTTTTTAAGGAGGTGTTTTATTATTTAGTAAACGTTTTTCATCTGCACCTTTTCGTTCCCTTTCTTGTCTTGTGTTTCTTCTTCTTGGCTCTTCAGCAGAGTTAAAAACCTTCCCATGTTATTGTGGTATCATAGTATTAGCACAGAGTTCTTCACAACATCTTATTGCAATGATGTCTACTATCCTTTCTATCCAATTTCATTTTTGGTTTGTTTTCCTCCAAATGAATGCCTTTACATTATGATACCATGACAAAAACCAAGCTACTGAGAAAAAAGTTCTAGTGATTAGTTTCCAACAATGCTAGTCCAGAAAAGGAAATATGTTACTTGGGAGATTCCCTTGTATATTATATGTGGTGGTCAGTAGGCCTAACAAGCATTTACATATAAACTCATTGAGGTATTCAATATCTCAATAGAGCACCTTGAAATGATTCGGTAAAACACGAGATACTAGTATTCGATTTTCTGTTTTATAGTTTTGTTTCATAAGCCCATGCACATTTCTCTCCCTCAATCTCTTGGTTCCTTTTGGCAGCTGAGAAGGCTCGCTATGCTGCTAGAGATCCCATCGCAGCCTTGAAGAAGTACATGATTGAGAACAGCCTTGCCAGTGAAGCAGAGCTAAAGGCTATTGAGAAGAAGATAGACGAAGTGGTTGAGGAGGCTGTTGAATTTGCAGATGAGAGCCCTCATCCATCACGCAGCCAGCTACTTGAGAATGTCTTTGCTGATCCAAAGGGCTTTGGAATTGGACCTGATGGCCGGTATAGATGTGAGGATCCAAAATTCACAGAAGGTACGGCTCGTGTCTAGGTTTTTGAAGTGGAACATTCATCAACTCCAGTTGTGCTCGTTGGTCTGCACAGCTCCATATTCATTAAAGCTGGTCATTTGTTGCCGCCCTAAATTACTATGTAAGCAAGTTATGTTGTTTAGGTTACCTTTTCAATCTTAGATTTTGGCTTTGTTCTCTTAAGCATGTCCGTTCATTGTACTAGCGTTTTGAATAACAAACCTCCAATGGACTAATGGTTCCTGGTTCATATAGCTTCGAATGTTTGTACCAATGGATAATGGCTCCGAATTTTGCAATTTTTTAGCCCATCTTGCTGCCATTTAATTTTTTTTTTTTTGTTTTGTTAGCTAATTATTGCAGCCAGCAATATCAGTTAAATTTCAAGGATCACATGGTTTGTGCATGTGTTCCAAATATCGTCGGATGAAAATGATATGGTTGGATATACAGCATTATCTGACGATTATATCAAAAAAATTGCAATCATCACACAGAGCACTGCCAAATTGTTAATCTTTGTCCTGCTAATCGTTAGCTTAGCTAAAAAAGGCGAGAGAGAGAGAGAGTTCGCTCCTAAAGATAGAATTAGTGGTTTGAGCATGTAGGGTCTTGTTGAGATTTGGCGACGCAAACTACGGCACACTTCAATGATACTGGGAAAGGTACTCCATTTGAGGTGGCTAACTGGGCTTTTCTGGTGGCAGAGCAAGTATTTGTTAACCGTATCTCCGATATCCATGTGAATATAAACCGAATCAGCAAGGTCCCCAAAAGCACTCCATGTGACCCGAACAAATATACCACGAGACTCGAGAGAACAAGATGCTACCAAGAAAAGAACGGTGAAAATCTGACGAAAATTCCTATCTTCACAGAATAAACAATGTCGCAAATCAGAAATAAACTCCAGTTTGAAACATACCGTATTCTTAATTTCACAGAACACAGTTGCTGGCAAACTAATTACGCATTACCTGGTTGTAAAATGAATCATGAGAGATTTATCGAAAAAATAAGCATGTGAAGTTGATTCGGTAATACTCTTTGCAGATAGTACACCGTAGCAAATATAAGAAGTTGATTCGGTGAGCTTCCCAATCTGAACAACCAAAATTTCTTATTTGTCTCATAAAATCTTGAAGAATGTTTATACACTTCCTGAATTTCAAAAGTACAACGCTCAAATAAGCTCAAGATGATGGCGAAAAAATGTGTACTTCAATTGAAATAGAGAACAAAAGGAGCACAAAAGGCAGACAAGATAACACAAGACTAAGAGCAACTACAAGGTGATTCTTATCATTCACATGGCGGGCAAAAAGAATATGCAGGGGACATTTCTTCACCAAAATAGATGGGATCACAACTTCAAAGCAGCAATAGCTTCAGGTTTAAAATCAACCCTTAGACCCAACACTCGCCTAACCTCTGCAGGGGTTAGTCTCCAGGTCATAGGTCCTGAGTTCTCACCCCAGAAATCTAGAATCTCAGATACCTTTTCTAAGTTGAGGATAGTTGCCATTTGAGTGAGACGAGCAAACTTGTCTCTCACAGTCCTCTGAGTCATGCTAGAGAAATGGCTTACCAATGCCCTCACATCCCTGTCAAGCTGAAGGCCTCCAAGCTGACTGAACCTCTTCTGCATCATGATCACTTCGAGCCTCTTCACAATGAAGTCAATGACCAAATGTACAAATGAATCATAATTGTTGGCAGTCATTAGAGGCTGGAGCCACGATACATTTGTCTCAACAGAGTGGAGAAGCCTCTGGACCCATGGGTCATTCACCTCATTATCTGCATATTCAGCCTCAGATAATTCATAACTGATGGTTGCTACACTATCTAATACTGGACGGATTCGAGGTGTAACGGTTGCCACTAGTTGTTCCATGCCAGCATTCAGGGCTTGCTTGAAAGTACTGCTCACATCACCCAACTCAGACAAACAAGATTTCACCCTTTCTCTATCTGCTGTTGCAGGGAATGCCTGTTGAAATTATTGCAGTAGGTTTAATAGTTAGACATTGAGGTGATTTCAACAAACAAGGAATAAAAGCAATTCAAGTGATTGAAATCAACCATGTCAACTGGTATATCGGGAAACAAGTATCATAACAAAGAAAACGAACATGGAAGGAGTAACTATTGAAATTATTGTGGACACTTTAATTATAAGCAATGAGGTGGTTTCAACAAACAAGCAAGAAAAGCAATCCAGGAGTTCGAAAACAACCATGTCAAAGGGCACAACAGAGCATAAGCAACAAAATAAACAAAAGGATCATCGAAATATGCTCGAGAAACATCCATACTCATTTAATTGCAATATTTAGTTCAACATAAAAGATAAGAATCAGCCACACATTAAATGTAGACAATGATGCCAATTCTTCTGATTTTTTTTTATTCCTTGAAGTTCATGGCATCTCTATCATTTCACTTACCATAACAGGTTCTATGTGGAACATTAATGGATAACAAACATATTCTAACAGTCTAACTAATAGTGTGACTAAATAAAAAATCACAAGCAAGTTAACACGCAAGGCATAGACTAGCAAGCACAACAGCTATTTCTTTTGGTTACTTAAAGCAAGAATTATAACTTACCTCAGCACATTGCTCTTCAATCTCATGCTTCAACTTCAAGACATACTCGCCACTCACATCCATATTATTCAATGCAGTGGCAAACTCAGTCCCAGTCTTTTGTACACCAACACCACCCAAAAACAGCTTTGCACCAAGGTTTAGTTCTCTCATTTTCTGTTGCAAAGCTTCATGGTATTCATTACTTAACAAACTACCTGCAGCACTCAAGACTGCAATCACAGAATTAACGTTTGAAGTTGATATTGCCCTTCTCAAGCAACTTTGAAGAACATAGAACACATCGTCAACAGTAGACGTTGTAAGGCTATCAGGCACATGCTCATCAATCTTAATAGCTTTCCTTACATTTTCAACCATAAAGAATCCCTCTAAAATCACATAAAACCCAGTGATCTCCTGAACTACTCTACTAAAACTCCCACTCCTAAATGATTTAGTAGCTCGTGGAACCAACTCGGGATCAACAGAGCTCAACCCTTTAATCTTCGAAACCATGAATTCTGTATAATCCTCACCTAATTGCATCAATGACAATATCTCTTCTAAATACAACTCAATCTCTCTTGGGTCTGGCCCTTCCGGTGCACCAACAGCAAGTAAATTCTTATTCTGTGCATTAATCTCCGACGCCAACTTCCCCAGTTTCCTATACTCCATATATTTCTTCAAAATCAAAGAACCCCTCGAATCACACTCCTCTTGTAATTCGCAAATTGCATAAACAATCCCATCTTCACCACACAAACCCCTCAATATCTCATCATTTTCTTCAATAGCCAAAACAATATCCTTAAACAAATTCGTCAAACCCCCAACAAAATTAACATTACTACTAACATTACTATTATTATAACTCTGTTCCATTAACTCCACTAAATTCTCAAACTCAAGCCTAGATCGCATCGAAATCACTTTCTTTAAATATCCAACATAAACCTGCAAGCCCTCTTCTTCCAATCCTAGAGGCGAAAAAAGCTTGATAAACCTTAAAATCATCGAATGATCCCTGGAATCCACCGCAGCGGACAACTTCTTGCCCACAATTCCTTCGAGCGTTCTCTTCGACGCCAACAACTGCTCTCTCTGATCCGACCCAGAATCTTTATACTTTGCATCAATCTGCAAAAATGTCTGCACATACTTGGCAGCAGACTCATAATCCTCTTTTTCAAGCGCATTCTTCACTCCTTCAATACAATTCCCTCTCTCAACAATCGCATCAATACGCAAGAGGGTGGAATTAACACGCGACTGAGCAAGATCGAGCTCACGCACTTTGGCACTCACGTGATCTGCTAAATCGCAGGTGGAGCGGACATTGGAGTGCATGTGGTCGAAATCGGCCTTGACAATCTCGAGAACATCAGCGGATTTTTGGAGGTGATGGAGATTCTTGTCGAGATCGGAACGTTGGGATAAAAGAGTATCGAGGTTGAGGTCGAGACCGCGTTGGTAGGCTATGCATTCGTGGAGGAGACGAGTCATGGCGCCTACGTCGGTTAGGTTGCGAACGTGGTCTAAGGCTTCAGGGGTGCCGAATTTAATAGAGGGAGAGTTGAGGGTGGTTTCGTCTTCTTGTTGGGGTTCTTCTTGTAGTGGTTGTGGTTGGGGTTTTGGGGATTTCGTGACTGCTCCATTTGGGGTTGCTACCATTTTCATTTCTTTTTGGATCCTGGATCTGGAGGAGGATGGGGATATTGATGAACAAACAGATGATGGAGTGATGAGCGGTGTTTTGATCTTTCACCTGTTTTAAGTTTGTTTGGGTTTCTTTATTTTCGGGCCATATAGATCCAAACAAACCCATACCGTCTACGGTACTCACTTCATTGTTTTTCTGCTCTTCTTTTTTTTTAAAAAAAAAACAATTATATTTTTCTTATTTTAAATACTATTTATGAGAAATGGAGCGGCTATAGGTCAATGGAAATTATATTTCATCTTTCAATTTTTTATATATATTTTCTTCTTTCTTTATTAAAATGTTTTTCTTAGAAAAAAAATTGTATAATGCCGTGAGCACATATTATATTTTTACATGTATTGTATCTTATTAATTTATTAAAAAATAATTTAAATGAATAGAAAAAAAATCAAATTATCCATTTATTAAAAATAATTAGATTAGTATGTATTTTTAAAAATTTCTCATTTACTTGTGCATAATCACAAATGAAATTTAAATTCTCTCTTATTTGTAAAAGGGTCGATCCGCCTTTCCAAAACAAATATCCATGCAAATTTTGGAGCTGGAGGCTCCGTTTCGCAAATGGGCTGACCAACCATATCCACTTGGAAAGTTTGGAGCTCATTTCTCCGATGGCCACCCGCAGCAGGCTCTTAGGAGGACCCGACACTACTCTCTTCTCCTCTCGAAACTTTGGACCCTACCTTTCTTCTTAGTGACACCTGGGTTGGGTTATATAAAGAAATACGAATTCTAGTTTATTTTTCAAAATTTGGATTCGATCATCTGAAATTCAGACAACTGTGTCCTCACTCAATTCAAGTGAATTTTTATTTTGGTTCTATTGCAGCTATGATTAATCGATTTTTTTTCATTGTTTTGATTCAATTGCAACAGCTACACTATATAATTTGGAAACTTGTTGGGATTTTAGCCAAAAATTGGAAAGATGAAATTCTATCAAGCATGGTAGATAGGCTTTTTGCTGAAATTAAAAAGATTGAAACGAAATTAACCTGATGGGAAGGTGGAAGCTTGGGTTTTAGCTGAATATAAAAAGTGAAACAAGATTCATCACTTATAAAGCTGTGGGATTGTACTCTCAAGTTTTCGGTTCCTTGTTGAGTTAATTGCAGGTTTCTCGGAACCCTGAGACCGGTGTAAGCCGAGGATGTGGTTACATCACAATGAGTTCTATAGAGTCGGCAACGAATGCAGTCTCTGCATTGGATGGATCAGTTGAGTGTGAACTAGCTACCATTTTTTTATTATCATTGTAATTATTTCTGTATCTGATTAACAAACATATTGCCTGAAATTCGTTTACTATTTTCTAGGATGTCGGTGGCACTTGGCAGGGAGAAGGAACCCTGAGGCTCTGAACTCAGCACCCACAAAACACCTATTTTACGAAAGTCCACATAAGTTGTGCATAGGCAATCTTCCCTGGAGTACAAAACTGGAGTAGCTGAGGAATCTATTTAGCCAGTTTGGGGTTGTGGATAGTGCAAGGGTGTTGTATGATCGTAGAGGAGGAAAGAACCCTACTTATGCCTTCCTTTCATTTTCATCCGCTGCAGAACGTGATGCTGCACTTTCAATGAATGGAACAGTTAAGGCTCATTAGCATCCTCCCTTCTTTCAGCTTTCTCTCTTCTTTCACTTCGTTTGTCATTGTTACCGGCCCGTTAATTGAATTTTTCTTGCAGGACTTCCATGATCGTGTTTTAGCTGTTAAAAGCGGGGTTGAGAGACGACCAAGCTCTGGCTGAGATTTTGCTGCTTGCATAAATGTAATGAGGCTGGACAAATACAATAGCTCGAAGCATTCTCCTTACCTGAAACATTGGCAGAGGGTTTGCTTTCTCATCCTCGTTCCTTCAAATTCAAGTTTTGTATCTCACACTGAAGTTCGAGTACCCGTCAAAGTTTTGTAGGCATCAACTTTATATTAAAAGTACATGAGAATCTAAGTAAATCTAAGTAAAATTGGTTTTAGATTCTTGGTAGGTGATTCATGATTGCATATTCATGTGCTCTGATATACTCTCGTAGCCTCTTGTTTATGTATTACGAGATTGATTACTTTGCTGATTTATTGTGTAAGACGCAAGTAGAACACAGCAGCTGCCAAAATTTTCCCTGGATTTGAGCATGGAATTGTTGTCTGAGCAAATTAGGCACCATTCTTCCAGCTGAAACCTTTTCCTTCTGCGTGTTTTTTTTCAGAATGGAAACTACAATTGAGATTTGATTTTCTTGATTACACCTTCGTGCTTGCCCTTACAATTCACTCATCAGTATCCAGTTCTGTCACTAGTTAAAAAACCATAAACCCTAGCGAACCATCACGAGAATTCTATGGCCTGGTGATCCCCAGCCTCAGGATCTATTTACTGTTTAAAGGAGAAAGAAAAGTCAGCAGCACAGAAAGAAGCAAAGAACACTCGACCTCTCCATTTTATTTATTCATAAGCAAGGATCTATTACAGTTTGATTATTTATTATTTATTAGCATGTTACGTTATTAAAAATCCATCTCATTAAAAATCCATGTCAACAACATTAAAAAAAATAATATTCTGTCCTTTCATTCTTATAATAAGAAATCCCTAAACAATCATAACCAAAATCACAGCTCACCCTCCTCCTAAAAATCCATGTCTTTTTTATTTGCAAGAAAGTTCTTTTTTATTATGAGCTTAAAATTTGATATGTATAAAGCAATTTTTAAAAAAAAATATATCAAAACAATGATATTTATAAATAATAAAGTTTAAGAGATTATTTTAAAGATTTTTATCTCACATTGAAAAGATATTATTTTCTCCTTTTAAGTTGAAGTATTTAAACTAAAAAAATCTTTTATCCTACATTAGAAAAGCACGATTTTTTTCTTGTGAATATAAAGTATATATACTAATGGACTCTCAATCCTACATTCAAAAAATAATATTTTTTTATAATATTTATATAGTTATATAGTGAACTTTGATATGAATTAGTAGCCAACAATAAAAGGTGGTAGGCTCATGCACATAAGGTTAGATCGTGTAAGAAAAAAACCTTTGATTGCCCCTGCGCGTAAGACATCGCCTATACTTTTTGAACCTTTTATATTTGGTAATAATTTATTTTTTTGCCTTTAAATTGCCACCATAGTTTTTTAAACTCTTAAAAATAATTTTCTAACAACTATATATTTTATAAAAAAAATGTTGTACCAACAATTAATTCTACCATTTATTCCCTAACTAGATTTAATTTGAAGACTTTAATTCTCCTATTTATTTTCTTGCTAGTTGTTGTAGGCTAAGAAACCTATATACACACCTACACTTATCGATCTAGTCATCTTAAGTTAAATTATTAAATATATAACTCAAGTTATAAACTCAATAGGTTTAGTAATATTATTTTTATAATTAAAAATTTTATTTTATTATATGATAACAAAAATAAACACTTTAAAAAAATAACCAGATAAAATTTAAAAACAAATAATGATGAATCGGAAAAAAACATATCTTACTAATATTATAAAAAGACTTATAATCCTACTGGAAAACAAAGAATGTTATTTAATAAAATAATATCTAAAATATATTCTTAATTAATTTAAGAATTTAATAAATTAATATACTTATAATATTTTCAATTAATTAATTTTTTAAAATAAATTTAAATTATAAAAAAATCAGTTGTTGGATAACCCAGCATAGATCATGTTTAGAAGTGTGGTTGCGGTTGTTTTTCAAAGTGTTTTTTATGCCGAAATGCATCAAAATGATGTTTTTTTATTTTTAAAAAATTATTTTTGAGATCAGTATATCAAAACGATCCAAAACATACAAAAAAATTTAATTTTTAACAAAAAAATTAAAATTTTAAAGGAACGCGGTTTGCACCGCATTTCCAAACGTGCATCACGAGCACGCTTAAGTCTAGAAGCCTAGGAATATGCCTGGGTGTTTTCTAATTTTTTTCTTGGAAGCAAATAATATGTCATTTGCTTTTAATTTTTTAATAGGTGAAAGGTTGTTTATTGTTATGTTTTGGATCCAGAAACCAATTTTAAATTGTTTTCATGGGAAAATACTCCAACAACAACATAAAACCTCCATGAACTACTTACCAATTCTTTAGCATCCCAATATCACTAAAAAATAATAAAAATTAAGCAGACGGGACACGTCTTTCTATTTTTTTCAGGCTTTTCACCCAGTTCATCTCTTCCAAGAGGAATTCAATATTGAGTTTTCCACGAGTTCTGAGATTGGATTCTCGTTCTAATACAAACATTCAAGGACCCAAACCGGTGACGGTGACGGTGACGGTGACGGTGACGGTGACGGTGACGGTGACGGTGACGGTGACGGTGACGGTGACGGTGACGGTGACGGTGGACGCTTTGCTAATGTGCCATCAATTTCTTTCTCGCGTGCCTTTTCCTCATTGGATAAAGATGGTCTAAGAGATGTCTGGGCTCGCCTTCGCTCGTTCGTTGGGTTCGGTCATGCTTTTCATGACGAGACGCAAATTAGAAATCACCCTGTCACATCACTGGAACGGCCCGCGGGCCCCGCACCTTAACTGCATCACATGCTTTTACCAGGTTGCGTGCCGCTAATTTGCAGCCCTCTTATAATAATTATAATAATAACGTGATAGCCTAATTTGCACGCAGCCAACAACCGCAAAAACTTATTTTGCCGAAACATTTATGACTAGTGCACGTGATACAAGTTTTTTTTTTTTTTTTGATTTACGTGGGGTGTTCGGGCCAGCTTACGCGCACCACGACTATTCCCCACGGTCCACTGGACATCCTGCAAGCCCAGGAGCAGGTAAAGCATCGCGGGGGTGACAGGCGTGCACATAGAGGGTCGAACCCGGGATGGGGACGGAACAAATCCACGATTGACCACAGCAGCTAGACCCTCAAGTGCAAGTTTTATTTCATGTGATTGTTAATACTATCAAATTTTTTTTATTAACTCGGATGTTCGGATTAGCTTGCATGTATCTCGACTAATTTTACGGGCTCTAAAATTAACAACCATGTAAGTCTCTAGTGACCCTGAGATTTATGAGACTCGAACTAATAACTTCTAAAAAGCAAACTTAGAGTTTGACCAATGAGTTACACCTCTCAAGGTTACTATCAATTGAACTATACTTCAAAACAATAAATAAAAAAAAGAGATATTATAGAAAACACTAAAATATATGATATTTTTCTCACACATTTCACTTGGACTGGTTATTCATTTTTTTTTATTACAATTCTCAAACCTTTTTAAGACGCTTGCATACTTTTGAAGTCAAATTAAAGAATAATTTGTATAAATTTATTGACAAAGAATAAGATTAAAAGAAAAAAAACCAGTTAAAGATGCCTAAAATGTTGGTAAGGTATTTTAAAGTTGAAATGGATTAAAAATTGAGTTCTTAGAGTAAAAACCTCACTGTCATGATTTTCTAGTCACCACAAAGGTGGCCGGAATATGGGCTAGCAAAAAACACGTTGTCTACCCTTTTAAAAGAAAAAAGAAACAAGACTAGACGTTAGGGGTGATCATTTTCGGTTCGATTCGGTTTTTATAAAAAACAAAAGTAGCTAAATCAATTTTTTTTTAAAAAAACCAAAACC
>Ga0307517_10008110_pt1 | contig 15123 bp, 5 predicted proteins | sample 23_EM_MG_FD_194515 | JGI IMG/M metagenome (GOLD analysis project Ga0307517, IMG submission 194515) | Populus trichocarpa ectomycorrhiza microbial communities from riparian zone in the Pacific Northwest, United States - 23_EM | ecosystem: Host-associated > Plants > Roots > Unclassified | place...
TTTTTTTTTAGATTCTTCCATATTAAATTAATATGATTTGAGAGGTAAAATTTTGTTTTGAACCATAGGAGTTTGTCAAAACATACACTTTGGTCCCCAAAAAGGAAAAAAATTAGGTCCCAATTATTTTCATATTTCATTTTCCTAACAAAGTGACGCGGCTTTAATGTTATCCAGCCTTGTTTGGTACCTCCACTAAGCAGAAATATCTGACTTTTCTCACGGCTGGATAGGATCGTGCGCGTAACAAAACACGTGTTTAAAGTTGCTAAAGCACGTGGTTTTTTTTTTTTATCACTTTTGAAACGCTGCAGTCCTATATTTTTTATTTTTATTAAAAAAAAATCACCAGACTTCTACAGTTAATTATTTTTTCATTTTAAATCCAGTTTATATTTTTTATTAATTTCAAATTTAAAATAGGATAAAAAAATAAATTTATTAACATACATAATACAACACAAACACTAAACTACATGTCAATCTAATTTATACAAATTTACAAAATCAAACTTTCCACTCATCGCTATTTGATTGCTCTAGATTTGAACTTTATTGGCTATTGATTAAAGGTTTGTTTGAGATTGTGACAGTAAAGGTGATTTAAATTATTTTATTTTTAAAAATTTATTTTTTATATCAACACATTAAAATAATCTAAAAAATATATTTTAAATAAAAAAATTAAAACTTTAAAAAACATGCTTGAATTTCAAAGAACAATTGGATGGATGAGACAAAGCTCATAAATAAAATTTGGAATGAATTGCTTCTCCATGAATAAAATTTGACTGGAAGACATTTTGACCACTAAAATAAAAGAAAATAAATGGAATTGTTTTTTTTAAGTGATGGTTTTTAATATTGAGGAAACATGGAGAAAAATTAACTACGAAAAATAATAAAGAAGAAAGATAGGGTTCTGAAAGTTTGGGAGAAGTAACAGAATGAAGAAAGGAAAGGAAAAAAAGATTGTTTTCTTTTAATTTTGAGTTTTCTAGCTCAAACTTCTAAGAAAAAAAAATTGAAAATTGTGTTTTGATGAATTGCAAATTATCAATATAATTAAAAGAATTGAGGTTTTTAATTTTATTCTCAATTTTTTTTATTTAATCCTTTTGTGGCTTGATTCATCGACCTAAAATTTTAAATTATAGTATAAATATAAAATCAAAATATAGAAAACACAGAGAAAATACATATTCAATCTCAAAGTTTTTAAGATTTTTATTTTAATTTAAAATTTTATTTTGTTTATTTTTCAGTCATTCTCTCTCTAAAAAAGAGATAGAAAGTCCCAAAAAAATAAAAGGAAAAGAGAAAGTTATCGATTGATCCCATTTTGATAACAAAAATAATCGATTTTAATGTTAACATGTTCAATTTGACTAGAAAAATTTGATGGTGGTTTTTTTTTTATATATATAAACATGCCTCTAAAGGCAGATTGGGATTTGTTTAAATTTTTTTTATTTAATTAATATTTTTAAGTGATTTTGGAGTGTTTTAAGATTAAAAATTGATTTATTGAAGTTTTATTGTATTTTAAAGTGAAACAACTTAAAAATTATGTTTTTTTAGTTCAAAAACTTTCGACTTGATTTTTCACTCACCTGAAGGGCCTGGAAAACATTGCAGTAAGTGACCTGTCGCCCGATTTAAAAAGAGAGAAGGAGCAGGTGACACGGCGTGAGCTCTTCAGAAAAAAATAAAAAGAGGCATGACCTTGGGTCATTTTCTTAAGGCCGCGCGTGTAGTGTTAGCCTATCAGTGCCCAACCTTTTTTTTATTTTGATTTTTTTTTAACAAAATCTTAATTGGTACCCTCCCTATTTTTTATGTATATGTTTTTACTTTGTATTCATTTTTTATTTAAATTTTAGTTAATACCCCCCTCTCTCTTTTATTAAGGGTTAAATATTTTAAAATATCCGATGGTGCAAGCTACTATTCATCTATACAGTCAATCGCCTTCAACAAGTGGGGTTACATATAACCATAACATTGTTTTTAAAATGATAGATGTAATTATCTATAAAACCTTAATATTACTTTTTAAATTGTAAATATTAGTCATGTTCATGTATAATTTGAATGTCCGCGTAGCGTGATGACAAAGGGTTTGAGATCTGCACAGCAGGTCTCGAGTTCGAGTCAGGGCGTGCACCTCTTGTAAAAGCCTTGGACAGCCGAAATTTTACTCACTCATCTGGGCTCATAAAATGCGCTTTCCGAGAGGTGGAGATTCTTCAAATGCAAATATATATATAATTTGAATTTGAGTTTTCTATGTTCATGTTGATGTGTGTGTGAATTTATTTTTATATTCTTGTTTTTGGAATATTTGTTTTTATGTTACCAGTGAATTTAGACTCCATCAATATATCCTATTAAATGCAAATGATAACTTTTAAACCCACTTAGATCAATTTACTCTTGTCCAATTCAAATCTTAAATTATCGCTTTTGATTTTAGTAATTTTTTACCATAAAATATATATATTAGTTTAAATAAACTCTTAGCATGCATACAAACACGCACTGTTAAAAACAAATGTGAATTATCTTATTTTATATGGGATGTTTTAAGATGATTCTCAAATCTCTTTTAGTAAAACTAATCACTTGAATAAAATATTTAAAAATTAATTGGAATTCTTAGTTAATATAAAATTATATTATAATTTATTAATTTTTTACTTGATAATTGGCCAAGATGTACCTTGAGGCATTAATAATTATCAAAAGTACAGATAAAATAAATAAAAGAAAATGAAATTGGCTTGAAACTTCTAATTTAAGCAACAATCAAAATTTAATTTATGTCTTGCACAAGTCCGTGTCCACCTAAAAACCAACCAATCCAAGTTGAAGGTGAACAACAGCTCATGAATACTCAGCAGCCATAAAATCTAATCTCACAGTCCGGTGACATATCTTACTCGTTTCCCCAGCAACCATCCTACCAAAATTTACCGCCTACGCACCAACACAGCTTTACCTACGAAAAGAAATTCAAATTGATGACGTGTCAAGAACCCAATCACACCTTGGGTACAAAAGCATGACAGAGCCGTCACTCTAACACAAAAACGAGTCGCCGAGTTTTTAAATTTCAGTTAAATGACTCCGTCTTATAAAACCACTGACGAAAATTGCTTTTGACACGTTTTTCGAACCGAAAGGTAGCGGCGACTCAGCGAGGAACCGAGTTAGGAAACTCAACAAACTGTGTCCTAAAACCGCCCACAATAACAGCCAATCTAATACAGCCATCTACAAATAAACAAATACAGATCATGAAAAAGGAAAATCCCAAAAAAAATGTTTTTTTTTAATAATTTAGAAAAAATTAACAAAGCCCTTGCATGTTCTTTTCTTTTGGCTTTAATGGTTTTGTTGCGGATTTTCCTCTAATTTTAATTTGAATTTTAATATTTTTTTAATTATTATATATTTGATCTGAAAATAATAATATAAATAAAAATTATTTATACAAAAATTAATTAAAATTGGTTTTTTATTATTAAAATATTTAAATAGATTTGAAACATGATTATATTACATTGATAATTTTTTAAGTTTTCAATCACACAAAATAAAGATATATTTTTGTTATATATTTTAAAAAATTGCTTTAATAATCATAATTTTTTTAACATAAATTGTGCTTCCAGTAAAAAATATTGCGTTGGCTAAGATAAATAAAAGATATATCAACAGAAAAATTTATTTTAACAAAATCAAAATAATTATATTTTTTAGTTTAATAATAATATCAAAAAATTCCCTGAGAATTAAAATTGTTTTTTATGCTTAAAAAGAATTGGGCTCACAACATAGCACGAGTATAGAAGTCTAAATCAACAAATTTTGAACAGAGTTTTTACAAGTATAAAAAATTTATTCAAGCCAATGGTATTATTAAAATTTAATATAATAAAAAAATCAAGTAACATTACATGTAAGTTAAGATTTAGTAAGAACCTTAAATTATGGACCAGTTCTTAATCAATTTACAATTTATCTAGTCCATTGGATTATATATCTTAATGGTTTAATTTTATTGGTTATTGAAATTAAATGATCAAAAAATAATTTATTTTAATTATAGTAAAAATAGCATATTTAAACTATGCCGAGAAGATAATTTTTTTTGACAGTGCTAACCAACTGAAGGAAATGATAATTCTTGAGGTATGTTTAGTTTACGTAAAATATTTTATAAAAAAATATTTTTTATTTTTTTATGTTTGTTTCTGAAAAATATCTTTTATATATTTTATATAAAAAATATTTTATAATCAATTTTCAAACTTAATTATTTATTAAAAAATATTTTTAATTTATAAATTTTTATAAAATATTTTATAAACAGTAATTCACTTATAATATCATTTAACTATTTCAACTATATTTTTATCTTATTGTCATAATTATTACCATTATTTTATAATTATCTTCTCCTCTATAACTATAGTATTGAAAAATATTTTAAGTGAAAGTATTTTTCAAATTAAATATTAAAATATATTTTATAAAAAACAAAATTGTTACTTAAAATATCCTAAATTTTTGTTTTTTAATTGTAAAAAAAACAACTATCTACTCTTGATCCATACATACAATGAAAATATAAGTAAATTTAATAAAGAAAAAAATGTAATTAAACTATAAAGCATACTATATACAATCAAAATCATTCTCTATATTTTCTTCATAATCATTTTATATTATCTATCTAATCTTATTTTCGTGTAAATAAAAAGAGCCAAAAAAAGAAAGAAAGAAGAAAATGAAAAATCCTTAGCAAGCATAAAAATAAATAAAACATCAAACAACAGTTTCAATGAAAGTGTGTTTGTTTTGTTGAGAGCACAAACTCTCTCTCTCTCTCTCTCTGCCTTTTTACCGCACAGCACCTGATTTTGTGTGGAAGGAAACCAAACAGAAACAAAGAGGGAGAGAAAAGGAAAGGGAGAGAAACAAAAACTCCAAATTATTTTCTCGCTTTTTTTTTTTTTCCTCTTACTAGATTTCTGCCTTTTTTTTTGTTCAGTCTTACCTATAATTTTCCAGGACAAATATTTTTTTCCCAAGGAAAGTTTTCTTCTCTCCTTTGCAACAATCCAATATCAAACAAAACCCCACGTTAGTTTTTGTCAGATGCTTTGATTCTCTTTCGATCATCATCTTCAACTTGTCCTCAATATCCTATCTTTAATGTGACCAAGATAAAACAGAAACCAGAAAGAAGAACAATAAACTTATTTTCGTAACATATAGAGATAATCAATTTTCAATCTTTGGTTTTTGTCTTGTATTTGATCAGATTTGGAAAAAGTTTGGTTTTTCATTTCTGGGTTTCTCTAAAAAATAATAATAAAAGAAAGAGTCTTTTTTTGGTTATGAAAGTCTCATGAATGTTAATTCTGTTTCTGGGAATTGCCAAATTTGAATAAAGAGTGATATATTCGGGTTCTTGAGCCGGGTCATCAGGTTACAATGAAATCTGTGTCACTTGATTACTGGAGGGATTATTTTAGGACAGCAAGTTCTGATATTTTTGGTATCATTGATCATGCAATCTTGGTTGCAGCATCTGATTGTCCAAAAGAGTTTAAATTGCGTAGAGATCGGATTGCAGAACGTTTGTTTTCTTGTAGATTGATAAAGTGTTCGGGTTGTAACCAGGTAGAGCTGGCGGTTCCGGGTCATGATGAAGATGAGAGGGATGATAGAGGTTGCTGTAGCAAAAGAAGGGATGGTGATAATTCTGGTAGTGATGATGATGAAGAAGAAGTTGATATAGATATTGATGATGGCGGGTTTGAGTACGAGGGAGGTGGGAGTAAAGAGAGCAAGGTGAATAGTAGTAATAGGGATAATGATTTTGATAATGGAGAAGTGAATGTGAATGATCAGTTGGTTAGTAATTTTAGTTTTGGAGAAGCTGAAGCTTTAACTGATGAGATTGAGGAGGTGTCTCAGACTGTTGATGAGGTTTTGAGGATCAAAGACATTCTTTATAACAGCCAAGATGAGGTATTTTATTTTATCTTAACAGCATTTTAGTTGTTTTAGCTTATTTGGATGATTGGATTGTTGAATTATGTGGTTTTATGGATCCTTTAAAATGGGGTGTGTGAAGATTTTTGAGAATTGTTGTTGTTTGGTCGGAGAATATTGGAACTTGTTTTTTGAGTTTTCGAGTTTTCTGATTTCTGATTGTCTGTGCTATGATTGTTCTTATGACAGTCTGATTCTGTGTTGCTTGAATCATTGAGGAAGCTTAGATTGATGGCTTTGACTGTGGATACTCTAAAGGTTGGACACACTCTTTCTTTTAGTGTTTGAGTTGGATTAATATTTTTTGGCATTACAAATTTTTTTCTCAGTCTAATTTTTTATTTCCTTTACTTGAGTTTTTGTACTAATGGAGCTTGTCTTTCACCAGGCAACTGAGATTGGAAAGGCTGTCAATGGGCTCCGGAAGCATGGATCAAAGCAGATTCGACATCTTGCACGGACTTTAATAGAGTATGTGCTTGTTTCCTGTGCTGTACAACAGTTTCTTTATGCCTTGATGAAGTAGTAGTTTGTTGTTGTGTGCTAAATAATTAGCAATTCGACCATATCATAGGACTATATCATGTTCAACTTGGTTTGTGAGGTGACTTTATCCTTTCTGCTAGTTGTTCTCCTGTTTTGCCAAACCAAGAATGAACTTCTGAGTTATTGCCACTCTCTGAATATTGAATATCTATAGTTTCCATGACTATAAATATGTGTTTTTTTCACATTTGTTGGTAGAGGTTAGGCATCCATTCAAGCATGGCATTTATTGGGACTTTTTTTTTTTTGAGATACTAGTTCTGCCTAAGATACTCCATCTGTTTATTTTCTGGATGAGTTTGCCTGCCCTTTTGTTTCTTCTTCTTTCATCTATGTATGAATAAGCCATGTGCACAATAAGAATATGCAGGCAGTGGCTTGCTTCTCAACCTATTGCAACTTTGGTGTGAGCATATATATATATTAGAAAATTAGTTTACTTGTTGCTGGAGACATATGGGTGTACAAGTGCAGTTAATGATGACATTGAACTTCAATTATCCACATTGTTTAGTTTGTAATACTAGAATGCTCCAGTGAATTTATTTGTTTATTTTCGATTATTTAACATTAAAATTCTCTTTCATCTGTTGCAGAGACTGGAAAGTTTTGGTAGACGAGTGGTACAGTGCTGCAAATGTTATACGAGGTAGAAACTTGCTCGCAAGTATTTTGTCATTGGCAGAATGCTTTTAGCATTCTTTCCAACTCGGTTCGAAAACTCTCTGTGGCATCTGATTTTATGCTTGGACTTTTAGGTAATGAAGGTACTCCTGATTCTGTAAATCCTTCTGTTGTTGATGAAGAAGAAGGGCTTCCTTCTCCTCCTTTGGATGAAGGAGCTTTCTTTGCCACTCAACCTACTTCAATGGAGCTCTCACAAGTATGTTTCCTTTTCTTTTGATTTATGTTTAATTTGTATTCAGGGTATTCTACATGGGGACTAACTTTTTGTACTACTTGTGTGTCCGTGTGCTGCATTACATGAAGTTCTTTGATGGAATGGATGATGATGGAAGTGAGTTGAATTTGCCATCTTTTATTATTCTTTTTGATAGCTTTTGGTATTCAGTTCTTTATTTGAATTCCCCACTTCTTAGATTCATGATTATGAATGGGGAATGTTGTTTCAGATCCTCGAAACAATGGGGAATTCATCAAGAACCATGTAAGTAGAAGGAGACCTTCAGCACAGAATCAAAATATTTCAAAACAGAAACAGCAGACTCCTAAGGGAGCAAATATGCCTTCTAAGGACAACGAGAGTCAACAGATGAGGAAGCAAGAAGATGTTGTCAAGGCAAGTAAGCCTTCAAATGCCAATTCTGGGCCTGGGAGACCTCTAAAGCAAAATGTTGAGCAGAAGATGAATCAGGAAACAGTGTTAATTCGAAAGACAGATAAGGTTACCAGCCAGAGAAAGCCCCCAACTGGTCAGCAAGATGTAAGTAAAAAAGAAAAAAGAAATTGTATCAGTTTTAAATCTACAGCTGCAGTTTTTATCTGACACCCTCTATTATTCATGTAGAAACTTAAGAGTTCAGATGAAGTTGCTGTCCAGATGAAACTTGAAGCCACAAAAAGGAAACTCCAGGAGCGGTACCAACAAGCCGAGAAAGGTTAGTGTCATTGCATCAAAAAAATGTGTTTCTAATTTCGAATCAGCACATTACCAGTAATAGTGATTTGTTTAGATTGAACATAATGTAATCCAGATTGAATATAATGTAATCCAAACTAAAGTTAAGATATGAAATCTGGTGATATATGAAACTGGTTCCAAGTGTTTTTTGAAATTATGAAGTGGCTCGAAGTCTGCTCTTATACAAGTTTCTGTGCAAATTTGAAGTTGCTGATTATTTCTAACAATTGTAATTTCTTTCTTCATTTTTTTCTCTCTCCACAGCCAAGAGGCAAAGAACAATACAGGTAATGGAGCTGCATGATCTCCCTAAGCAGGGACATGTTCAGAAAAACCAACCCATGCGACCAGGGAACCACAACCGGCACTGGGCGCATGGAAGGCGGTAAACATTTTTAGTTTTGCAGAGTACATATTCATCATCTTTCCAAGTATCTTCCATTTGGGAAGTCAGCGGAAGCGCGCTAATAACTCAGACACGCTGTTGTTTGATCTATAAACTATAAGAGATCCACGTGTCAATCATACTGAAGAGTGGCCATTCTTGATTGCAAGGAGACAACATTTGAAACTCTAATCCCATTCTTAACACATTCAGTTGTAGAGATGCAGGGGATTGTATTGTAATGCAGTCTGGATTCTTGAATCTTGACATGGTTACCAGGATGCATATCAGTAGAGAACTTTGATTTGCACCTGCCGGCTTCGTTGACTGCTTCTCAACATTGTACTTGCCCCCTTTATTGACTGCTTCTCAACCATTTTTCCCCTTTAAATTCTCAGTCACAACGAGGCCCTCAAGTCATTGAAATTGTATACCTGAGTTTTGCACAGAATAAGTGCACGACACAAAAGACACTGTAAACTACTTGAGGTCAATGTATAAGGTCAAATTACCATGTTCTTGTAGGGAATTGCTCTAATGTTACCTGGCTCAAGCAATTGATAATGAAACTTGCTTGATTTTCTTTCTTTCATGTTTTGAAATTCCCATTTGTGATTAGTTCAACAGAAGAAAGCCATGAAAAAAGAAAAAAAAAAAGAGAAAAAAAGAGGGTCAAATGCTCAAGTTTGAATGTTGGTTTGTTGGCTGGATATATGTATTCTGAAAGTTCTTTTGACTAGAAATCAAGCACTAGTTCCAAAGACACGTTTGCTTGGTTCACTATGCCAAACTAATCAACAATTACTAATAAAGTAATCAAATATGACTCTATTACATGACAAGATATCATTAAAAATTGCTACATGTTACATGTCTGAATGATTCCTGTCCAAAATCAGTGTGACCATGTGACAAGTGAAACATTTTTTTATTTTATAGTTTTTTTTATTCTATAAAGTTGGATTATCGGATATAAAATACAGCCCGGCTTAACATGTTAACTCGATAATTTTTTTTTTAGTTTAAATAGGGTTTTATTTTTTTAAATAAATATATGAAAAGACATCGCTTCACCTCGTCCACTAACCTAAGCTTGGACAGGATATTACAACTATGCTTTTTTTACACTTTTTATTGAAAGGCTGATATTTTGAACAGAATAACTTTTTATTGAAAGGATGTCAAATTGAGCCAGCCATGGCCCCAACTTGAACTCACATCGTCCCGCAGCAGACAGCATTTTTCTGCTTAAGAATATCCCCATTCTCTCATCATGAATTCCCTGCCCTTTGTTTTCTTTTATATATATTTACCTTTTCTTCACCAAGAATTTGAAAATATGTCACCATTTACTCTTTAAAGTATAATTGTTCTTCTTGCTATTTTATGGAATTATATTTTTCTTTTAAATTGGAGGATGAGTGGAATTTATCTTCCTAAGTAATTGCGTTTTTCAAGATACACATCGAATAATTTTTTATTTCTTTCACCGATCATTATACATAATTTAATTACTTTTTATTAACAACTCATTTTTCAATTTATTAACACATCGAATAATCTCAAAAATTAAATCTTGCACCCTTAAAGTTTCCTTTATAATTATTGTTTTTTTTAGTTCTCATTTGTTAATGTAGTCAATCACATTTCAAATTGCAGTTGACCCACAAAACATTATTTTTTATGTTTTTTTGAATGTTTTTGAAAAAAGAATATTTACACCTAATAGTAATTAGAAAATCATCAATTAAAATTCATTCTTTTTTTTCACAAACTACGGTTAATTTATGGTTTATTAATAAAAAGGTGTCGTTTTAATATTTGCATTTAGATTTGATCTCGCAATTTTTTAGATAATGACATCTAGTGTACAAAAAAAAAAAGATTCTTAAAGGGGTGGATTTAATTCTGTATCACTCATTAAGGTGAGATCAGAATAAAGTATTCATTCGAAAAGCAATTTGCAGAATTTAAATATTTTATTCTGCATGAATAAAAATTAAAATGTTTTCAATGAATCATTTCCAATTGGAGCTTGCCACCTGAAATTAATATTTTAATTCTGCATTTTTCAATATTATAGCTGAAAAAACACCTGAAAAAAAAGAGAGCATAAATAATGATAATCCTTCGAGGAATAATCTTTCAAATCATTTGAGTAATATTATTTTTAAATATCATTATCAATGATATATACTCAATTTTAAAAGAAATTTATTAAATGTAATTCATGCATGGTTCATGGACACTTTACTTTCAAATACCATAAATTAAAGGAACTTCGTAATCTAAAATCTAATTCATCTATTATTCAATTAATTTAATTAAAATTAGTCTGATCAGCATTAAAAAATTCCTTTAAAAAAAAAACAAAATCATTTTAATAAAAAAATTAATAAATTTGAGTTAACTCAATATATAGCCTACCAAACCAATAACTCACATCCTTTTCCATATCACAATTCGAGGTGGTCCTAGAAACTATGCTCCGATGCCTCACCGTCCATCCCTTCTAATAAGCTTGAAGAGGAGGTTGCGTGGGTCTCTTCTTCAAGTTGGGGGGCATGATAGAACCTTTCGAAGGTATTTTGGAAATTTTGGGGTATGTTCAGATGACAGAAGACAAAACGATTTAAAATAATATTTTTTTTATTTTTTAAAATTTATTTTTGATATCTAACATATTAAAACAATTCAAAATCATAAAAAATTATTTTAAAGCAAAAAAAAAATCAAAGATTTTCAAAAATATTTTTAAACTAAAAAACAAACAAATTAACTCTTGAACAAGCAAACAAACGAACTATTTTGCAGCTTAATTTGGTGTAAAGGGACTTCTTTTATTTGCGAAGGAAAGGAAGGTCTTGAAACTGGGAAAAAAGTGAAGGCAATAGATGACACCAAGCATGATTGTTTAGGTCTTTTAAAGGTCGTAATTTGTAGACATATTGTACGTAGAGATGGAATTAATTAGAGGACTTCTCTATGCAAATGATTTGGTTATTTCCATATGCAAATAGATTTTCCTGTCAAATTAATATTTAATTATTCTATGATCGTAGATCATAATCTATAAATCGACTAGAAGTTTCCTTATATATAGATATTTAATTCAATAATTGAATTTCTTTTATAGAATTTTCTTTCTGGAATTACTTGTCAAAAAATCTAATGCATCTCCCATTGCTAACCATGCAAATTCAATTATTATTATTATTATTATTATTATTATTAGTTTCCTTAGCATAATCAATGTTCTTTGAAAATTAGCTTGGGACCCTTTTCCTTTTTGACTTTCTAGACATATAACTTTAAGACCAGAACTCTTAAAACACTTGTTGTTCCTTTTTCCTTGGACTTTTCTCTGTCTTGTTAAATGCTGTTGCCCATGAATTTAGCTTGTGTGATCAGTCGTAAATGTAATCAATTCACTCACACGCATAACTCAGAACCGGTTTAAATTAGGAGTCACTTTGATAATTAATAACCAAAGTTCTTACTTAATAAAATATTTTAAAAAAATATATATTTATAATTTTGTTCAAGATAGCTCTGCACACATGGTTCACATTTTTCACCTACCCTTCATGTTTAGCTCTAGCCCACTTCCCTCATGAAAAAAAACCCTCGACTCTAACGATATGCATGATATACAAAGAATTAATAATCAGCCTTTTTTTCCATTCTTTTCCCTATAGTTTAGAATCTAATTAAAACCAAGTCCAATTGTAGCATGGAAGAGAGGATCGATCTCAGGTATTATTGAGGGATTATTTCACCTTTTTGGTGAGGACAAAGGAGGCTCTCTTGGCAGGCTGAAACAGGGAAGGAAAATGCGAGGAAGGTCAGCTAGCGTGCATGCATGGTTGCATAGCATGACTCAGTGGCATTGTTATTAGAAAATTATATCTACAGAAATAAAATAGCCAGAATCCATGAGGAAAGGTCCAAATGCACTTCATTTTTTTATGAATCACACGTCTAACTATATAGTTTTGAATCTGATTTGTAATTATTTTGAGTCTATTTATTTGTAGACACCGAAAATGACACTAAAGAATATCTTACAAATCTTGTTGGATCGCCAACAGCTGGACTATGTAAGATTTGCACTTCTAATTCATATAGGGTTATAAATGTGGTCAATAAAGGTTAATTTTGGGTCACTGTGGTGCCATTGTACAATTAATTAAAACCAAAACAAGAAAAATTTTAGAATGGAGAAAAATATTTACAGGCTAGAAAAATTATAAGTTTGTTTTACATATGAATAGTCAGTGTCCTTATAAATGACACGCGTTTTACGACGTTGCTACAACACAAATGTAGACAACATTGATGTTTAGACTTGGTGTTTTAAAATTCTGGGTGAGTTTTTGTTCTTAATTTCCTGTGTTTATATGTTGTAATGGAGTTGAATGTCATTCATATTCGATGTTCGACCATAAAAGCTAAGAATTCTTTAACAGAGTTGTTAAACTCGATCGATTTGATTTAGCTGATTGAAAATTTTAGAATCTAATATTGAATCTAATAATATATTAACTTGATAAAATTTGTTTGAGCTGGTAATGTTTTTAGTAATTTGATTGATCCATTAATTTAAGAAAATTAAAATCTAGTTATGCTAATATAAAAAAAATAAACAATATTATTTTAATAAAAATAATTGACTCGAGTTAAATTAGTAACCAACTAATACAGATTTTTTTACGCAAATCTCACAGCTATGGTTTTAGAGTCTCAATACTTAGAATTTGGAATGTGGTTGGAGAAAATGTTTGAAGAATCAATTACCCTTAAACAGTAATTGGATGCAAATTTCAAAATAGTTGGAAACCCAAATTGCTGTTTTCCTGATTTCGATCCCAAGAACTTGTACAACAGAGGAAAGTCAGGTTTTTGGAAGGGCAATTGTCCAGCAGAAAGTCATTGACATCATGAAACTAGCTGTTGGCACAACACAACATTTCCCATAAAATGCACATAAAAACACAGGAAACTGATTTTGCTCCCTTTCTCCTGGGGCTCCTGTCCCCTTTTCAACTTTCTTAGGGTATTTTAGAGTCAGATTTTTTTGCTTGTCCAAGGGATGATCCAGTCTTGGTGGCTGCTGGTTCTTGCCCTCCTAGAAATAAAAATAGAGCAATAATATTTTCTTATATAAAATATATAGACTGGTGATAGAAAAGGTCAAGAGGAAGAATAATTTAGAAAGCAAATATCAAGAGACCATCGATCTTTTTTTTTTTCTTTTAGTTTAATGTGGGTGTCCGGGCTAGTTTGCGCGTACCTCGACTAATCCCACGGGCCCTGAAGTTAACAACCATGTAAGCCTTCAGTGGCCATCATATGAGCAACCACATGGCTCGAACCCGAGACCACAGAGGGAGCAAACCTCTTGGTCCCAAGTTTTTACTACTGGGCCATCACCTAGATAGTTGACCATCCATCTTAATTGTGCCCATAAAGGAGAGATAAATAAATAAATAAAAATCAGATTTCCATATTTTCAGTCTATCATCTCTTTTGAAATTTGCCACGTCTAACTATATAAAAAGCTGACTGAATCTATTTAATTTCCACATATAACTATTTTGAAATACCTTTTTATATTATATTGAATGTGATTCAGTGCTTTTTTAAAAATAAAATAAAAAAAACAAAAGATTTAGATGAGGTGAGGTGAGATCAGGAATGACAATTTTATCCGAATATAATGGATAATATATATTGATCCAAGCTGCTTTGAATGAGTGAATTTTTTTTAATAATTATCTTACTTGATAAATAATAAATAAGATAAAGATATTGTTAAATTGGATATCCATTAAGGTGAGGTGGAAATAAAACATATAAGAAAAAGGGTGGGATCCACTTGTAATAATCCTTTTTTCCGACAATTTGTTTTCAGCAAACTAATGAGGCCCAGATTGAGAAAGAAGTGGGTTCCATGAGATTTTCTGGCCTTCTATGGCCCTTGAATTTAAGAATTATCTGCAATGCCTCAACTAAAGCCAACCCTAATTAATTATTTTAATGTAGGGTTCCATACCACCGCAAAGTGACAGATGAAGCATCCAATCAAGGTGGCAAAATCCCAATATTTCCTCTCTGTCTCCACAATATCTTGATGACAGCCAAGTGCTTCAAGCATGGTAGCGTGGGTTCTTTTATGGAGCACATATTTTCTATCTTCTTCCAATGCATGCCATGGTCCCTAGAAAAGTCTTTTTCCAACGCATTTTGGTAGTGATGAGTGCAGCAAATCTCACTAGCATGACCTTCCCAGCACTTGCCATGGTGATCATACACAAAACTGCCATGGATAAGAGCTCGATATATGGCTTTATCCTTAGCCAACTCAGGCAAAGGATAATATTTAAAACCAATAAGCACACGTTTCCTTTCCTAATCGTACAAGTAATACCATTTTAGTCATCTAAGATTAGTCTGATATATATATATATATATATATATA
>Ga0307517_10008112_pt1 | contig 15118 bp, 10 predicted proteins | sample 23_EM_MG_FD_194515 | JGI IMG/M metagenome (GOLD analysis project Ga0307517, IMG submission 194515) | Populus trichocarpa ectomycorrhiza microbial communities from riparian zone in the Pacific Northwest, United States - 23_EM | ecosystem: Host-associated > Plants > Roots > Unclassified | place...
TTTAAAATGTGTTTTGCTTGAAAATGCTTTTAATTTTATTTTATTTTTTTAAAATTTATTTTTGACATCAGTATATTAAAACGATTTGAAAATATCAAAATAAATTAATTCAAAAACAAAATTTATTTTTTAAAAAAATACTTTTAAAATACAAAAATAAATATATTAAGAATAAAAAGATGGAATATTTGAACGGAGCAACAAGACAAGCAAAGCAAATTTAACCATGCAAATCAAATTTTACTTTGTGGATGTTGGCTGGCTGGCAGCTAGAGAGTAGAGACTAGTGTTGGTCTCCACTCTTTGTATAGAAAAATAAGAGTAAGCTCTTGTCGTTGGCCAGCACTGACCAACAGTACGTTTTTTTTTTCCTTTTATTTCCTTGTAAGATGTTTGAAAATTACAACAAATAATTTAAAATAGTCTCTAATTTTATATTTTTAATTTTTAATAAATTAATAATATCCCTTATTGATCTAGTCAAGGAGTAGATGCAATTGAGTCAACAAGATTTGTTTTAATTTTCTGTTTATTTTTACATTTTAAAAATATTTTTTAAAAAATTTAAATTTTTTTTTTTACTTTAAATTAATATTTTTTTGATATTTTTAGATCATTTTGATGCACTGATATTAAAAATAATTTTTAAAAAATAAAAAAATATTATTTTAATATATTTCTAAATAAAAAAACAATTTAAAAAATAATCACAATTACACTTCCAACCAATAAAACGCCACTCATCGATTTCCTACTAACTTCATTTCATTTTACTAGATTGCTATTATTACGACAATGCCATTGCCATCCCCAAAATGGCAAAAACTCAGTCGTTTAAAGTACATTCTCTATCCTATGCTCAAATAAAAAATTAATATTACAATTTAGTTCATGTAGTTTATTTAAATAATTAATTAGTCTTTGTATTGTTAAAATAATTTAGTCTTTTAAATAGAATACCATTGACCACCCTTCATTTAATAATTCTTTTTTCGAGAATGCTTCTTTTCTAATCAAATTTTCTCATCTTCTCCTTCTCTTTTTGTATTTTACAAAAAATCAAAAAAATAAATTTGATAAGAACATAGAATTGACAAAAGGATTGAGTTATAAGCAGACTTGAAATACAGAAAATTATATACATATATAGTTAGTTACAATAACTACAAGGACTAATTGTGTAGTATTTGTAAAGGACTAATTGTGTAATATGTTTAAATATAGGGACTAATACATAACTATGGACCAATTTCAGAGAGACCCTTAATTTAGATTCCCAAGAACCCCATCAACGGTCTAGATCTAACATAAACCCCTCCTTAGACAACTCCAAGCCACTCACAGTAAAACAAAAGAAAAACACCTCAACATCAAATTCGTCGTCTTTAGGATCGCCAGAGCTCTAACTAAATTCAGTGAAATTAGGGTTAGGGTTTGAGTTCGAGTTCAGATTAAAGGAATTCCAGTTCCTTCAGTTACTGAAAGATGTGGCACGAAGCAAGAAGATCAGAGAAGAAAGTACACGACATGATGGACGCAGCTCGAAAGAGAGCACAACGACGAGCCGTCTTTTTGGCCAAGAGAAGAGGCGATCCAATGCAATCCATTCAACTTATCGGCAATCGATCTCGCATGTATCGGGACGATGGTCTCTATCAAGCCACACATGACCAGCAAGGCCTGTATGTTACTTTTTTTGTTAAAAAAATGTTGTTGTAATTTGACAATTTTTTTTTGGTAATTTCGTTGTAACCATTAATTGATCATAATGAATCCTGTTGTCAATTAAAAATATTTTATTTAAAGTTTTTAAATGCATAATGTTGTGTTTGAAAAATTAATATATGAAATTTGAAAAAAAGAAGGGAGCTTGATGGATAGCTTAGAGCTCGTTTTTATATCAATGTTTGATTGAATTTTGATGTGTAAAATTGCATTTCTGACTGAGTTGTAGCTGTTTTATCTTATTCTTGCATTCAGTGACATTGTTTGATTTGGACTAATCTTTTAAATTCTCAGGATACCTTGGAATGGAAAACAGGATGTTCTTATTGACAGGTGAACTCTCTCTCTGTTTTTATGCCTTATGTTCTTTTATTTTGCTGTAGATTCATTGTTTGTCTTAACATTTGTGATTGATGCATCTGTGGTTTTTTGTTATTTGACAGATTTGATGGCCGTGCTTTACTTGATTTTATACGGGAGTCTGGGACCCGACGGGCCCTGCAGAAATCGGAAGAAGAAGAAGAACTTGAAGAGTTTGTTAATTTTGAGCGTTATCGGGATTTAATTAAGCATCGACGTAGAGGATGTCGGTACTTTTTTTTTATTTTTTGATGATTATGTATACAATTCTTGTTTCATGAATTTTTTTTTTCATACATTGCCTTCCATTTATATATATATATAAAAAAAAAACCATAAACACCAAGGCTATCCACCTTTATGGTGTTGATTAGAGTGTCCTTGTTTCAAAATCAGTTCCACAACTTAAATTGTGTGCTGACAATTACTAATGGAGAGACTTTGCACTTACATGTTAACAGTTACTGATGATGAGGGTTTGCAGCATGTATATCAAGAGCTTGAGGCAAAGTTTACCACTCCGTTTGCTTCAGACAGGTTCATCTTCCTCTCCATGAGTTAGCACACTAATTGTAGCGAGTGTTTTGGTGAATTAAGTTCTCTTTCACTCCTCATCAGGCTATAACTAAAAATAATCTTAACAAACATGCTTGGCATAACTTGTTTAGACAAATACTCATGAGAGCATGCTTTTAGATAATTTTTGCATGCTTTAGATGTGTTGGACAAATGTTTCTTTATTGTGATTAATTTCAAATGAATGTGTATATATTGATGTAAGACTTTCATTTCACTTGTGTCTCCAAGGAATCTTCTCGAAGCTAATTTCCTATAATGGTAAAATACATTTTTTGCTCAACCATTTTCTCCCACATCTTTGAATTGTGAGCACATTAATAGCATTGTTTTCTCTCGCTAACCTGGGAAATGACTATTTAGCACAACCGGGGTGCTCTGCACTCAAGGAAAACATAGTTGGTTTTGATTTGTCAGTGATATGCTGAGCATGTTAAGACCTCTTAGCTGTGTTTGTTTTTTATATTTGAAATTGCTACATTGTTGATAAAATATGTTTTTCTGTCAGTGGAGGCCATGAACAGGGTACCCAAATTGTTTCCTTGACCAGATTTCAAAGGTGGCTCCCATTTTTATTTGTTGGGGGTATATGTTGTGAAAAACTCGAGTTGATTTGATTTCTACAAGAAATGAGAGTTTTCTTCGTTGACCCAGAAATTTTGTATCTTTGCTATTTTAATTTTACTATTATGCATCATTTTTGTTTTGCTTTGATATACTGTTGGGTCTGATCTATTATGGTTTACTTTTTTAAAGCTTTTGGTAATTTGTTGCAGTTCTATGTTAGTGATGATCTGGCTTTGTCCAACTTTTTGGTGTACCTTTTAATGCATAGCTTTGGCCATTTGTGTTCTTCTCTAGTTACAATTGTTTTTACACATAAATGCAGTAATTCTCAGACACAACAACCTCCTGCTAGCAAAGGTCCTTATTCCCAAGTCGGGTTTTCTTATGATGGGGATGGAAAAGAGGAAACACATTTTTCAGATGGTGATGACAGTGAAAGTGAAGATGAAGATGATGATGATGATGAAGATTTTAATAGCGATGACAGCAATGATGAGGGAATGGAAACAATAGCAAAAGAATTTGGAGTGAAAAGGTATGGCTGGCTTGTTTACATGGATAAAAAGGCAAAAGAAGAAGAGAAAAGACAGAAGGAAGTTATCAAAGGCGATCCTGCAATTGTAAGTTTGGCAAGACTGTCATTTGGAATTTCCTCTTGTTTCCTTGTAACAATAATCCAATTACTACATGTTCATTTGTATAAACTACTAATTTCAGAGGAAAATGAGTCGCAAGGAAAGAAGGAAAGCTTCTCAGATAGAAAGGGAAAGAGAGAGAGAAGCTGCTAGAATAACAGGAACAAGAGTGCTGCATCATGATCCCTACCGGTAGAAAACGCTAACTTCTGCTTTCTCAAAACTATAAGAAATCGTTCTATTTGAAGACAACACTAAACACATGCTATTATGTTATGATAATGATGTTTTCCTTTACTGTACAGTGAATCTAGACGAAGTCCAACTTATGAAGCTTATTCTCGCTCCAGAAGGTATATCTGGTCTTTCAGAGACTGTCATTTGGAATTTCCTTTATGTTATGTTAATGATGCTTCTCATTGCTCTGCATTTGCAGATCAAGATCCAGATCACGCTCATATTCACCATCACATTCTAGGCGTTATACTCGTGGAGGGCATCTTGATGAAATTCACCATAGTAAATCAAGGACTCCTAAGATAGAATACATCACCGAATTTGGGGGCCCTTGTGACAGGGATGAGCCAAAGCTTGGAGGATATTCTCCACCACCATCTCCTCCATCACAGGCTGATGTGCTGAACCGGTCGGAGCACTTGACCTTTAATTCTTGCAAAGATAGATTGGACAGTCTTTACTGTGCTGCAGCTTACCCATTTTGTTACCTGAAGGAAACATTTGTGGTTTAGAATATATCACTCTAGGGTTATCTTCCTAACTGACAAGATGGAGTGGAAAGGAGGCTTCCTTCTGAAGCTCTTATCTTCCCTGGAACAGGCTTAATCTAATTGCTTCCAAGTTTCACACAACTATTGAAATATGGTATGTCTAATGCTTGTGATTTCCCACAGGGCGTCATCTGGTCACATACTTGAGGCATTGCATATTGATCCTGCATCTGGTGTATCCCCTGAAAATGATAAGAGCACAAAAGTATCAAAACCAGCAGTAAGGTATTGCGCATGGACTGATATTTATGATTCTCGTGAATTTTAGCTGTTATATGTAACTTGATGGATATGATGTCTAGATGGTTTCCTTCGAATATATGCCCGTGCTTCTTTTCCTGGCCATTTACTTTGCTCAATGAATTTATGATTTTTTGTTTCTGATTCAATTTTCATATTTTCTCCTTTGAACAGCGCATCATCTGGATTAGCAAAATTAGCGAAGGCGAGTACTTCTGGGGGTCCTTTGAAGCAGCAACAAGGAGAGAAAAAAGAAACTCCTCAGGAGAGACTCAAAAGGATAATGAGCAAGCAGCTAAACAAACAAAGTATGACCTAAATTATATGTATTTATAGCTGTGCAGCTCAACGTTTCTCTAATATCCATCAGTGGCATTGACAATGGATGGCTTTTGCTTAAGAAACTTGATATTTTTTTTTCCTCTTTGTTTGACCTGGCCTGGGGATTTTGATTTTAGGAAGGGGAACAGGTTCCTTGCACTTTCTAACTGTTATGAGTCTTTTTTGTTTTTCTCATCTGCAGTAAAAAAAGATACTGCTACTGAAATGGCCAAGAAACGAGAGCAGGAGCGCCATAGGCAAGAGAAACTTGCAGAAACAAATCAATTGAGTCGATATAGACGTCGCAGCCATAGCAGGAGTCGTTCTCCGCCAAGGTATTTACCATGCTTTATTTCAAGGAATTTGAGTAGCATCTTATACATGCTTATTCATCTTTGTGATTGTTTGAGATATTGAGTGGGAATGATCTATCTTGTGTGTATTTTTAAAAAGAGAGAATTTATCTCAATGTAGGAACATATCTTGTAAATCCATGAGTTTTGCTTGCATTTTTTCGCTGATAATCACTGTTTGACATTGGTTTAACACTCAGGACTCCGATTGTTATTGTTATTGTTATTGTTATTGTTATTGTTATTGTTATTGTTTTTTTCTGCATTGTCTGCAACAGTTTTACATCATTTTTTTTTTTTTTTGCTTTCATTATTTTTTTCCCCTCTTCGAGGCTAGTCAATATCAGTTTAGTGTTCATATTGTGACAGTCTGTAAAAGTATGTTCAATATCAGTTTAGACCGCAAAATTGATATTTGTTAGAGGTGATGGAGATAGTTGTGTCAGTTTATGACAAGGTGAAATAAGCCATGTTATGATATATGATCAAATGTATTCCTTTTGTGTTCTTTGCTGTGGATCAGAACATTGTTTTAAAATGAACTTGTATTTTTCTGTTTGTCCAATGATATGTATTTCTGCAGAAGACACAGGTCCAGTAGAAGTCCAAGTAGAAGTAGGAGCTCTCGAAAATATCATTCCCGTTCCCGCTCTCCATCCCGGTCCCGAACACGCACCCACTCCCGCTCACACTCTCATTCCCGCTCACCAAGGTAATAATCATGTCAAGTTTCTCGTTCTTTTGCTTGATATAAATCAACTTGCAGACTAACTAGATGCCTAACGTCACAGGGTAAGAAGCCGATCAAGATACTGATGCATAATCTGTAAAGCTGGCTACTGGCATCAAGATTTATTATGTTTATGTTTATAGTGCTATGTTCTTTCATATAGTAGTGGTTAGTAGCGGTGCTTTGCTTCGCCTTCTGTTTTGTAACCTGCAGTGATTTTCAAGGCAGAGATGAAAGTACGAGTCAGAGCCATTTTTGTAATCTGGTGTGTTTGATTCTTCACGTAATTGCATCTACTATTTTCCTACCGTGGTTGCAATATGATAATGTGCAGGAGCGTGTTTGTGTGTGTGTAATCATTCTTTAAAGCTTTGAGAGGGTTGCATGTACCACTCTCGTGCAAAAGCAGATAACGCGGCCTAGACCTTGGTGTTGATACAAGAAGGCTGTTAAAAACTTCTGACCTAGAAGTAGTTGATTCTTAAGAGGGAATGGATTTCCATTAATTGTACTTAACGAGGGTAGGCCGAGGCCTCCATGATAGACCATGTGAGTTTTGACATTCAAAGCTTGCTTGGAATGCTGTGTCCATAGACGAGTAACATTCATGATTCACTGTACACAGGATTGGCTTCTACTGGGCTTGGACGATCGAGATAGTGAGATGTGGAAAAGAAGTGGAAATAATTAAATCTGGATTGGGATTTGTTTCCAAGGATATTTGGATTTGTTTTGGGGTCAATAGAGGCAATCATGTTTCGCAGAGCCTTTGAAATATATACCATTAGAGGAAGGAGCGTCCTGGAATAGACAGGAGTTAAAATCAGGTTAAAACCAATTTGCTTCTTGAAATTAGTGGAAGCTTTATGTCAATTATCAACGACAAAAATGGAGACGGGAAAGTCGTATCTTTGGATACTCGGTCTCAAAAAGCAGAATGGTATGTGATTTTTCATCATTAGACGTTTGGAAGGTGTAATTGTGGCCGTAATAATTTCTTTTTGTTTTTTTCCCTTACTGGAGTGGCGTGGCAATTCCATCAACTCCGTAATAAAACCTTCTCCTAAAGTGCGTTCCAAGCACATACTAGAGAGCCTGTTTCGAAATGTGGAGTATTGCACATAAAATCTAGGCTAAACCCATGATTTGCATGGTGTGTTTTCGTTAAAAGAACTTCCTTGCTACAAATTCAATTAATTGAGCATCTGTATTTTTTTAATTTCAATCAGATGAATACAGTTTGTCTAGATTGAAAAGGAGACTACTGCTTCAGAGAGAGGGAGGGATGGAGGAAATGATCGATAATAATGGCTCCATTGGCTGACTCAATTTTTTTATTTTTTAAATGTATTTGATTGAATGAAATTATGTAAATACATGTGTTTGATCGACCGAAATGGTATCATATGGTTTTTTTTAATGAATCTCTGGAAACATGAGTTTAACCTAAAATCTATAGCCTTCTAAAGAGGATTTTTAAGACAACAATAAATAATCAAGAAGCAACAATGAAGGTGAAACCCCTTGTTTGTCATTTCATAAAAAAAAGCATGATAAACAGCAGTCCCTCAGCTTTTTACTTTGATTGATTTCGAAAGCCCACTTGTATCTTATCAAACTTTAAGTTCATTTAAAGGAATTAAAAAGTGTGGAAGAATCCAAGCTCCCAATTTTGCTTTTATCAATGAGAGCTCTCTTCAACTTTCCACTCCCTTTTGTAATCCGTGTACAACAAGGGAATTGTTCTATATGATGCTGAGTCTCCTCCAAAAGCAGATAAAAAGGCCATGGAACAAGCTTCGAAAACCTCACTTTATCCCTTCCTCATCACACGCACGCTTCCTTTCTCATTACACTCATGAAAGAGATGCCTCGTTGCCTAGCTATCTTTGGCCACAACTTAACTTGCCTATATCCATTTGAACTCGTAGAGAGAATCATCATCTCAAAATACAAAATGCGACCACCACACGAGGGGACACTCATGCATAAATATCAACTCTGCACTCCCTTTTAATCCCTGGAAGGAAGATGATAAAATCACCATCCACGTATATTTGACCTTCAACGTCAAAAAAGATCTTGCCAATGACGTGTCACCCAGTGACCAATTGGGCTCCACAACCTAGATGAGGTGTCATTGTTTCCATGGTGAACATCCATGTCGAAGTAAGTAAGACCTCTCCTAAGAATACATTTGTCCAACCGAAAGAGAGCATCACTTTTATATTATGTGTGTAAATGCAAAGAAACATCCATTGCTCTATTCTCACTATTCGTAGGACACAAACACAAATATTCTCTAATCTAAACTTTATACAAAGAGCCCCATCAAGAAATATTATGATCTTCGTCAATCCCTTTTAAATACTTAATTAAAGTTTAATTATTAGGCTTTATATACGAGTATCGTAAGCAATGAAGCAAGGAACCCGGTTCATGATCACTTTATAAACCAGGCCACTTGAAGTAGGCTTTACTGATCCATGATTCACATGCACGAAGACTACCTAAACGCTCTTCTTTTATTATTAGTCACTCGAAAAAATATACTATAAGATTGATGAAGCACATGGGATGGTGTATCTCTCTTAGATTTATCGTGGGTGCCATCTATATTCAATCTTTAATCCAAGTGTTTATAAAAAACAAATGAGGAAGTAGGTCCTACAGAAATTATTTCATTCTTCTAGCTAGCATGCATTCACATTTTACGATTAATAACTCATTATTTTATTAATTATCATCATAATCACTCTTGCCATTGCAAATCCCAGTTCCTTTCTTGTGTCCCAATCAATGTTCAAGGCGAGATCTTCAATTAAAACAGGAAAACAAAGCCGGGTTCCTCTCTCTCTCTCTCTCTCTCAAATCATCACTTACTTCCATTTATTTCATATTTTTATTAAAGTATAATATAAATTATATTTTAAGATCTCACTTAAAAACATAAATTATTGAATCGAAATAGTTTTTTGACATGGTATTAGAGTCTTAATGAACAAACAGTCACAAGTTTGAATCTTATCATATTTATTCTCTCTTCAAGAGGGTGTTAGAGAATAATATAATTTATATCTTTGAGTCTTATCTAACAACTTAATTTATTAGTTAAAGATGATTATTTGACAATTTCAAATTATTCATGGGTTGAGATGTTTCTTAATTTTATTCATGGGTTTGTTCTTTTTTATATATACAGGGAATGAAGGTCATGGTTATGAAAGTCAACTACACCACTATTTTATTTTAAGTAAAGTTGTCTGCTTAAAGAAATTTTGCTGTGTAAATATTATTTGTATAATAATTTCATCACTAATCTATAGTGAGAACGAGAGCACAAAAGCTATATATAACTTCAAATGTAAAACTATGGAGTAGTTAATCATACTTGGATTATAACAGGGAGAATGCCCCACCAAAAAAATTAAAGAGGAAGAAAAGAGAATAATCACCAGAGATAAAGAGATAAAAAGAGCACTTCATGCAGAATGAGTTTTAATTTCTCAGCTACAATCTCAATAACATTATGGTTTTATCCTTAGAAGTTACATTTACGTTATGTTATTAAAGAATTCAGAAATTGTATCATAATAATGAGATCTCATTTTTATCATAAATGTGTGAATAGTTGTTTTTTTATTAACAATAACATAAATTGTCTGGAATTTTTTATTTAAAAAATAAATTTAATGTGTTTATAAACTGAAATAAATATATTAAAATGTTAAATTATAAATACGATAATGATGGAATTTTTTTTTAAGTTTTATTTTGATTATAAATATTTAGTAAATATCTTGAATTGGAGAGACTAAATTTTGATACATCATAAAATGTTAGACAATATATTTATATGTCAATATTAAAAATTCATTGTATTCTTCTACTAAAATCTATTTATATCTATGAATAAATGAAATATATGATGTGAATGAAATATAGTTCGACAATGATTCTGTTGGCATGAATTTCACACCAAATAAAAAATATTTACCCGCTTTATTCTGTCGGTATTTTCATCAGTAAATATGATATTTCAATGACAAAAAGGATCATTTGTAACTCCATCGATGATTTTTTAATATTACCAATGATTTAATTCCGTTAGTGATTAAACAGTGGCATTGACATTTCCAATAATTCATTTCCAACTCTCTGGAATATACCGATGGACTTAATCCATCAGTAATTATATATATATATATATATATATATAAACAATATTAAACTAAGTAGAAAATAATTAAATTAAATTAAAAACCAAATATTTATTACATATTTAAAAATTATCAATTCAAATACAATTCATCTAGAATAGAGGGGTAGAAGGAGGATGAGGCAGGTCTTCGCCAAAAACAAGGGGCCAATAAAAGGGAGCACATATTCCACCCATTTGTGATTTAAAATTAAGTCGTTCAGTCTCAATAGTAAGATGGGTCGTCCAAGCTTCAATTCGTTGATTTAAAATTGCCTCAAACTCCAGAGTTTGAGTGCTTAAAATCGATTGTGAGCATCTAACGATTGAAACACGTTAAGTCGTCTGCAAGTCCTTAGCCGTAATGTTTAAGATATCGAAAACCTAATTTATATCGGATCCACCAGACAATCATGCCACCAACCTTAGTTCTAGATCGAGTTTTGGATGGGTTGAAAGATTGTACTCGTATCTCTTCTATAATCGACTGTTGTATGTTTCCTGGAAAAAAAGTTAGCAAATTCAAAAAAAATAATAACTTAAGAAAATAAATTGTTGAAATCCAACATACCACAAAGTACTGAGCTCGGTTATCCACGAGTTACTACACCTCTTTTTTACGGTCATCATCTCGCATGTGCATTTCTATAAAAAGCTTCATTGATCTTAGTTTGCGTCCAAGAATCATAGTCTGGAAGAGAAAACTATTATAAGTGAGAAATATTCATATAAAACAACACTTTAAAAAAATAGATGTAATAAAATATATATATTACCATCTGCTTCACATGCAAAACGAATAGAATGGATTCGTCAGTGTGCGTGGTGATGGAACCGTTAATCTGCATGTTCCGGTTCTCTGCACTGAATTGTGATCTTCGCATGAAATGCTTGGACGTCACATAATGAATATATTCTACCCATACAGCCTCTGAGATATATAAAGGTCTGAAATCCTTCCAAACCACCATGTCTTTCCACCGTAAAAGCTCTTTTTCTTTAGCATTTTTCTTTGGTTTTTTTCTGAGCCTCATACCAAAAATAACACAACCTTAATAAACTATTTAAGTTAACACTAACCTTAAACTTTCCAAACTATATATCAATCATGGTTTAATTACTTTCATAAGTTTCTATTACAAATCTGCTGATATTTTAATTATCTTCAATAAAAATAAAGGCATATGTTTGAAATAGCCATGACATCATCTTTTTTCAAGAACTTTTTTTTTCCATCAAGAGATTGAGAAAATAAATAAAAATAACAAAAGATTTAAAATTTAAAAGAAAACCAATGAAACTAGTTAATTAATTACTTAAGTTAATATTTTTCTTACTTGTTAGTTAGGGTTTAATTTTAGGTAATGATAGAAGTTTAAAAAGAGTAACATAAATACAAACTCACCTAATTAATTGATTAGTTAGTTTTACTATTTTTCTTTTAAAGTTTTTTTTTTAGAAAAAATAGTGCATGTGCTCAAATAAAAAAAATGGTAAATTGTCTATTATATAATCTTACAAGTTTCCAGTATGTCCCTATATTTTTAATTGTCTATTATATAATTGTATAACATCTACTTCTCCAATATGTCTTGTTGAGTTTTTCCATATATAAGGATACGATATAAAAATTGTTCAAAATTTCTAAAAACATTTTAAGAAACAAACAAAAAAAGAATTACTCAACCATTAAATAAGAAATAAAATTTGTAGTTTTTTCTTAAAAATAAAACTATACTGTATAGTTTAAGGGCATTTCCAAAATTAACAAAAATATATAACTATGTCAATTTGGATGGAAAACTTGGACAAATGACATATAACAAGAAAATAATAGAGACAATTAAAAACATGGAAACATATTCGAGATTTGCCTAATTATATAAAATATATAAGGATAGATTAAGTCATTTATCCTAGAAAAAATCATACAATACAAGTACTTCATATGCTATTTGTCTCTGTCAAATCCACATAAATATATTCATAACAAAAACTATTATGCATAGTTAATTGATCAAATCTTATAAGAACAAGTATTCAATTAAAAAAAATATATAGGGACTCAAATACAAAAGTATAAGTACTTCATATGTTATTATCCCTAATAAAAGGAAAAAATTAAAATGATTTTAACTTGAACCCACCTAATAGAGAGTTAATTATTGCATTAACATTCAGACAACAAAATTATCAAAGGTATTTCATTGATCAAATTTCATGATTTTAAGTACATAAATAGAAAAAAAAACCAATATAAGTACTTAAATAAAGAAAACCAGATAGGAGGTAGGCGCTACATTGCAGACTAAGTTAAATTATTTCTAACATAAAAAAAGTTGTCAAGAAAATAATAGCAATTTCAAAGGAGCAAGAAAAATATAGGACCCGGTCAATGATTCAAATGGGTTTAATATTAATCACCAAAGGAAGTTCAACATTTGGAGGCAATGAAAGCTTGTATTTAAAATAAGTGTTGAGTTTAATGAAGCTTTGTCAAATTTGAGACACATCTTACAAAATTAGAATCCAAGTTTTCCTTCCAAAGTTATGGGAAACTTGCTGGTAAAATCCAAACTGCTTACTAAATCTATTAGAAAAATATGGCTCAATAACAAAAATATTATTATAATGAAGAGTCAAATAGCTTGATCAATTACATATAAAGTATTCACTCCTAATAGCTGATAATTTACCAGCATCATACAAAATAACAACTCCAACCATGAAAAATAATGGATGATATTTAATTCTTTTAGGATTCTTAAAAAGAACATTGGCTTGGGATTCATTAAAATACTTTGTTAACCTATTGCTAGTATATTTGGTCATCCTGGACGTTGATTATCAAGTAATAGAATAGATGGATACATATTTGTGTTCATTGGTATATAACTTGGTATTTTTATTCGTTGTGGCGTATTGGCTATCATATGTATCAAAAGCTTATCCCAGAAATAGATGATCTATTTCCAGCTCCTATCATTAAAGGTTGATTATTGAATATTTAAATTGACAAATACATATTTATGTTAGGTCTAATGCATGTTTTTTGTCAAAGTAGGGATTATGTCATCTTCATGTTCAAATTCAAAACCACTTTTTAATTTAAATTTAAAATAAAAACATTAAGTTTAGGTAATCCTCAAACATAACAAACACATATCACTTTAAAACAAACAATAAATAGCTTATCTTAAGTAGGACAAATATGTTGATTATATCTTTTCTATTATATTAACAACTCCTTATATAGAATCTCTAAAATATCAGTTAGGGTACCTAGTTACCATAAAAATAGGTGACGACTTTTATTTTTAATTTTACCTTTAATTTGTCATAATGACCACATGTCATAAAAAATGGAAGGTGAATACATGGAGAATTCATCAATCTCTAAAGTACTTGGCATTGTAAAGGTTATATTAAAGATGACTTGTGGAAAGTTTCTCAATCTCAACAACATGCTTCAAGTTGCTAACATTAGAAAGAAATTAATTATCTAACTGATTATTGAGAAAAATAGTTATAAAATAGTATTTGAGAGTGATAAATTTATACTCATTAAAAGTAGAATATTTGTAGAAAATAGGTATTTTTGTGATGAAATCTTCAAAATAAATAAATGTTACTTTTAATATTAAAACAATACAACAATTGCAATTGTCTAGAGTGTAATTTTGTTTTTCTTTTATAGCTATCAATTTATATAATAATTAGGATATTCCGAGGCAAGTTTTTGTAAGCCAGACTACGCTAGCTACTGCTATGTTATTAGAGGAGGTTAAAATGTAGACAATTAATTAATGCAAAGGTTGTCTTTCTGGATTTTGTGGACAAACCACCTTGAATAAAAGGTAGAAGATGATAAAAACTGAATGGCCTGACTAATCAGCACTTAAGAGGGACATGGCGTAGAATTGGGGGTCCAACACCGGTCCCAAACGGCAATTCTTGCCGACAAGGACCACTTGCAGCCGCCGCCGATTATTTGATTCCCTTGGTGTTCATGGACCCTCACCGGTCCTATCGTCCAACAAGTTGGTCTTGATGCTCATTGATTTTCACATCCAACAGAACTAAAGACGTATGTGATACATAGAGATTAGTCTTAATGCTAATTGATTCTCACATCCAACGGATCTAATCAAACTTTGAGCTTTTACGGCGGTAGATGTTAAAAAACTTATCTCACTTCAAAAATTAACTTGTTATTAGAAATTATTTTTTAAATAATTTTATATTATTTTATTATATTTATTAATATAACAACTTTTAAATAGCAATTAATTGAGTTTTAATTGCGAGAGAAATCTTTCCATGTTCGCAAATAAAATGTAAATAGTAGAACGATAGTAACGGTTGTTTTTGAAAATATTTTTTATTTGAAAATATATTAAAATAATATTTTTTTATTTTTTAAATTTTAATTTTAACATCAACCTTAAATTATATAAAAAATAATTTTAAAAAATTAAAATATTTTATAAATACAAAAATAAAGACACTCGCGACAAGCAATGAAAGGGAGGATTGGTGGGTTGACTAAAGATGATGTCTAGGGGAGCAATGGTGCCCACCGTGACCACTTGATGCATTTCCTGTCGATTTCCATAGCCCAAATA
>Ga0307517_10008113_pt1 | contig 15118 bp, 13 predicted proteins | sample 23_EM_MG_FD_194515 | JGI IMG/M metagenome (GOLD analysis project Ga0307517, IMG submission 194515) | Populus trichocarpa ectomycorrhiza microbial communities from riparian zone in the Pacific Northwest, United States - 23_EM | ecosystem: Host-associated > Plants > Roots > Unclassified | place...
CATGCTCCAGCATGCCATGTACGTTTGTTGCAAGTTGATAGGCGAGGGTGGAAAATAAGTGATCTTTCACGTTGCATCCGGGTGTGCCTCGCCTAAAGAAAAAGCAGCCTCCTAAATATATCCCATCGAGTTCCGCGATCCTTTGCATGAGCGCCGTTTTGCCCACCCCCGCACGTCCGCTAACCCAGAGAACAGTGGAGGACAGGGTCGGTTCTTTGATCCAGCGTACGATGTCCTCGGCAGCCTTCTCGCGTGTGCCTGGATGACATCGAGGAGGTGGATCACGCTCTGCAGAATCGTGCATGGCTCCATGCGAAATCGCTTGGCTCAAAGCCTGGATACCTACTCAATGATAACCTGTGGGTTTCCGTCGGTGGGTTCAGAATGGAAGCAAAACGTAGACTCACTGTTCTGAACTGAGATTTGGTGTTCATGAAAATCCCCGGAAATGGTCCTGAAGTCTCCACCATAAATTTGCGCCTGATCGAAGGACTGGAATTGCAGAGACATCTCGCTGGAACCTTGTGCATGTAAATATTAAGTCGTGAATCAAGAAAGGACACCACAAACCACGTTGGAGATGTCGGATTGAATTTCTCGATCTTTTGAACAATGAATGGGCTGCTCGAAGAAAAGTTGCTGGGAGGGGATGTAGAGAGATAGCAAGAAGAGCGCCCACTCAGCGCTCAGCTTGTCAGTTCTTATGGCTATGAGAGCAGAATGCTGTGCTGTAGACCTATGCATTGGTGCCATGAATGGTTGATGTTCACACGTTCTTGGACCGGATCTAAAGGCAAAGCGGTGTTCGGATACGAGAAGTACGACTGCAAGTTAGATAACACATAGAAAATGAGACACAAATGGAACATTCGATGTCAAAGATAAGGACCGACAACGCTCAGATATTCCGAAGAACCCCCAAACCCCTAAATTAGCCGTTTGTCTTTTGAAAAAAAACAGATGACCAGGAAAAGGCCTGGATGGAAACTCACTCCACGTTCTTGGAATCTGACAAACACCTCGTTCTGTAAGCTATCGATGGCAGATAAGCTATTCGAGTCATATCTTTCTTTTCTTCATTTATGTTAGAAATCAAGACACACGAATACTCAAATAGAGCTTACTATTAGCCCAAGCACCGATAGAATCCATCGCGACAACCTGAGTGAGTAACGGGAGGGGCAGCGCTGCGGTCTCGAATCCTCATCTTTTCCTTCTCATTTGACCTTTTTCGTTAAAGGGCGGTAGAAACAGCGCTCTTAACATTGTCCTTGAGCTCCCATGTCTTCTAGGTACTCCGTGTCATCAAAACGGCGTTTATTTCCTGAGGACGTGAGGCGGAGCATTATGGTGGCTAGGTTTGCTCGAGGATGAGGAGGAGCCTATCACGAGTTTGCGTTCTAGATTCTCCAGCTTGGTTCGTTGGGCTTCGGCCTTCGCAACCAACCGCTGTGGTTCAGACTCGATGTAATCCACCAACCTGAGGATTAAAATGAGGATAATTTAAACCAAAAAGGTGGACGAACTTCTTGGCTTCTTTGATAGCACTCGGTCTCCGGCCAGTGAGAATACGAAATGAGTAATTGTTGCTACTCATCCGTCCGCTGGCCGCCCTTAACTGACTCTCAAACCCTTCCTTTCCACCAAAAAGACGAGGCAAAAGCCTCAATGTCACAAGGCCACCACTCGACTGCCCAGATTTTAGCTCAGAAACCTGAGTGACTGCGCGGGTGGAACATGGCCGGAATGTGCTGAGGGGACTAGTGACGCGAGAGAAAGAGAAAAAGTTGGATATCGCTTGTGAATAAGGGGGAACAGGCCCTGAGTTTTCGTTGATTCTGGCACAGAAATTGTGAGCGTCGGGAACGCTGCGAAGGCCACATTGTTGGACATGGTTGGAGACAGAGAACAGTAAGTGCTGAGTCAGCAGTTGGAGTCGTTCGTGCCATTGCCATGCTCTTCAATCTTTCCCCATATTTCGACTGCCCAACTCAGTTTTGCCTGTTCAGCACTGGACCTACATGGATGGAATCCCTCATAACTGTCCAGGTTGACCGCCTATTTGCTGATCATTTGTACTACCACACCTCAGGTCCTGCCCGCGCTGGCAGCATCCGCACTGTTGTCGTAACTCCATCGCGGACTCGTATCCCCCTGTCGACAATGGCTTTTGTGGGTAGCCACCTCAGGACGTCATGCGTCTTTTTGCGGTAAGACGCTTATAGAGGAAGGGTCGGCAGCGCTGGTTCCGTTGTGGATAACGAGTCCCCCTTTTGATTGTGCGCAGGTGGAGAAGAACAGTGGTGTGGAGCAATGGAAGTCGGGTATTGGACATGGCGTATGTGTTTATGTATATATCCCTTTTGACATATGTCCATTGATCACGGTTTTTTATCAACTTAGATGCATGAATACACACGTCGCGGCACATCTCCGGGACATCTGGACATTGATGACATTTGGTATTATCCTCTGTGTCCATGAGAAACATCCCAACCACTCGAGACCTCATTCTTGAATCTGATATTGTCCTTGTTCACGTTGGCTCGAATTGCATAGCAAGAGGATGCAATCTGTATGTTATCTTGCAATCAAAACGTCCACCCATCCTGGTTCACTAACTCTGTTTACCAATCTCCATGCGCTCGCCAGCTTCCGCTCGGTGCCACAACAACTCTTCCGGGTCATCAGGACCCTCTCACAAAAAGCGACAAAACTCATTGTCATGTCAAGTGTCTGAAGAGCGTCTTCAGCTTCTGGGTGGTGCTCATCGGCACTGTCATCGCCTCGGTTGGGGCTGGGGATCTGGACAAGTTTGCGGGGTTTGTTGGGTACTTCGCTTGGTACGTCTACTCCTGTTCCTTCCGTTTTCCTGATGTTTCTACTGAATGTGCCGATAAATTTGTTGGTTTTGTAGCGTATGCCCTGTCTACCCGGCCACGCTGTACTACAAGGCGTGTTCGTACACGGGATAGCAGAAGACGATTTTTTTCGGCCTGGTCGCTGCTGCTTGTGCCACTATTCAGACACTCCCAAGTACGTAAACTCACCTTCGTTGACGTACTCCTTCCTTACTTTTCCGTTCTACAGTCGACCTTGGCACCTAGTCCCGTCGAAAGGTCTCCATACCGAAACTACAGAGCGACCTTCAAGCGGGCAAGCCATGCCCTGACATTTACATACTTACTCCCAATACCACACTGCACTTGTCGCAATCCTCGCCCTGACACGGACTCAGGCTGGCCTCTACCCCCTTTCACAAATCCGAATCTTTCTTTTCACCCATCCTTTCTACAACCTCTGCGTTTATTTCGGTCACCTTTCCAAACTCTTAAAACATCAGCACTCGCTATGCAACATCGATACCGCAGACCCGTGCCTCTCCTACCTTTGCCCATGTACGAGTTCGACTTCATCTCTGCCGAGGCTAGTGGTAATTCCCTGCCTAGGGCATTGGTCAGCGGGAATTAGCCATTTTTACTCCCCAGTGTCCGCACCAGCTCCAGGGTGGTGGTGGTGGTAGTAGCGGTGGTGGTGGTACGGGGGAAGATACGCACCCTAACCTCCCTAGCTACGTGGCTGGTTGGTCTAGTTCTCTCGTCCGGCGATCTGGGTCGAGGAAGACTGAAGCGGAGTAGAAGAGGAACGCCAGAAGGACAAGCGAGAGACGGAAGAAATTAAGATACGAGAGGCGGGTCCGACATATCGAGGAGGTCTGAGGACAGCGAAGGAGATCCGAGAGCTCAAGGAACGTCTGAAAAGAAAGAGGTCAAGAACTTCCCCATAGCCGAGTGCGCGTTTGGTGTCCAGGAAGACAGGGAATGACACTGCGAACGCCAGGAGGACTGAAAGGAACGAAAAGGGCATCACAGCACGGCCCGACTTTCTCAGCCATTCCAGCCAACTCTGTACCTGCATTCACAATAAACTCGTCTTGTATATTAGCCCACGAACAACGATGCTCGGCGACTTATGTGCCTGATGTTGGCAGAGCCTGAGGAGCAGGTCATCACTCATATTCCTTAGCGTGACGGCGTGAACGATGCATTTTGACATATTCCAATTTCCCAACCAACAGCAATGTGAGAGGCATAAGTCCTGTTCGCGGTAGGGCGCCTACAGGGGGAACCTGGAGGGTCACCAGCGCTGGTTCTGTCGATTGTGCGCGTCCGTCGAAGAAGGGCAATGTTGAGTTCGCGTGTTGGATATGGCGTATGTTTTTGTTGTATCACCTTTTACATCCGCTCATTGATCTTTTTTTTTTGTCAACTTACAGGCATGAATACACACTTCGATCGCGGTGCATCAACAGGCTGTTTAGACACTGATGTTGTGGTAGAGTTAGCCGCAATACTGGTGCAGCTATGTGTTGGTGTCCACATGTCCGTATGGGAATCTAAACCATCCCAATCACTCGAACCAGGACTTCCTCGGCATATCTTCTCGGGCTTTAGTCAAAGGTCTTTCGATGGGTGAAATTTTCATCGAGCCTCTTGTAAGTGTTCAACTTCAAGTTAACCCTCGCTCTCTTTCCCTGTTATACGCACTCAAAATAATCATGTCGACTCTCCAGTCTGCTCCGCCAGCAGGGATCCACAGGAACAGGTACCAGACCCGTCAGGCGACTCTATAATTCTTCATCATACCCCTGCGCCTCTTTGCAACACTATCAACCACAGCGGTCGAAGCAAACAACCATCCTGCTCATTCGAGGGTGCGCCTTACAATACGACACTAATGCCACCCCTACAAACCATAACTTTCCCGCTATGCTCCGGGGCTCCCATCCAATTTCATCCTGCAGATGTTGACCAACATACACGACATATTAGTCCCTGTCTCAGGCGCTCGGCCTGTCTGTCTGATATGGGCAAACATCGACATCTTTCATTTTCATGTTATTTACTTGTTATGATACCCGCATTTTTCCGTACAAAAAGTTGCATATCAAAGGATGAATTTAGAAACCTTAATGACACCTGGCCGCGACAAACTCTGAGTAAAGGATGGAGCATTCTGGCCGGCGTAGAGCGACATCGACACCTATTGACACATTCATTTGACTTGTTGATACACGAATGTAAAGTATCTCTGCGACTCAGAGCGGTCGACACCCTGCAAATAAAATCCATGTATTTTGTGAGCAAGTACCGCCCAATACCGTCTCCCTACGATAACGCCCAAATCACATAGTTTGGGACCTTTGGATCACGCTTGCCCACTCCGCAGATCGTCGCAGATCTTCATCAATATCCCTCTGCTTCCTAGTCGCTATCGCCTCTTCAATTTTCGTGTTTGCATCTTCCATCCAGGTGATCAACTGATCCTGTGGTTGAGGATCCGCTGTTTGGTTCTTCCCAATTGTCAGGATTCAAGAATATTTCTTTAATCAAAGCAGGATCACGTACTTTCAACCAGTCTATCATCTCGCTGACAATACATCCTACCTCCCAGGGCCATTCAAAAAGGCAGTTGAGTTGGAAGAGACACTGTATTGAAAACAAGATACATTTGCTGGATGTTGATGCATGGGCGAATGCAAAACTCCAGTGGTGACGATTCCCGTATGAGTGGATATCAGATATCTCAAACGGATCTACTTTGGAATCTGCACTGTGGATGGAGCCCTCTCTGCAGCGTTGGTCCATTAATGGCACCAGAAATCCACCTGTGACGTGACTTACCCACAAGTATGAGGGGAATTACAACTGGGAGTGTATAATCAATTTACTTCCAAAGGTCAAATGCAAATACACACATACTGCATAGATAAGTCCCGTGCCATCCCAAGCAGCATGGACTCAACCACTCTGGTGGTGAGAGTTTGAAAGAAATTTTGACCTGTGCACATGGCGAGGATCTCAGAGAGCTCCTCAAAACCCTGGCTGTTGCACAGCCCGTCGGGAACATCTCGTGGCAGGCATCCGAGACAATATTGATTGTCAAAAATCCCCAGTTTGCTGACCCATGAAATATGTTGACTAAGCGCTGGAAGGATCCCGCAGGGAAGAATCCCAGTAAAAACCTTGCGCATTGCATCTTGAATATCGTCGGGCTCCAGTGATGATGATTCCTGGATTGTATTGCAGTTAATGGGTTGTCAAATCGGGGCGGCAGGAATCAACCTACTAGAGTAGTACACACCCAGTGAATGATTCTGTTGGTCAAACGTCTTCGACTCCAGCCTCTGTTGTAAATATCGAACCAACGAATTTCAGACAAGTCGTTGAGGAAAAGGAGCAGGTCACGTCTGTCAGACTCATGTCTAGCATTTTCCAGAAAACGAGTTGCATTCGCAATGGGAATTTCACCAGACGGTGTTGGCGGCGGCATAAAGAAGTATATGAGGTTGTTGTGCATGCGAAAATCGCTATTTGGGTCAAGGATAAGGCTGTTAATGGCCTTTTGACACCCGTCGATGACCAAGGAGGTTGAATAGAGGTATCGGCAGCGAGTAGGATTAAGGAAGAAGCCACGGATCCAAATTGGAAGATAGTAACCCAAGAAATATTTGTTTTCCGTGGTCATAAGGATACGAGTCAAATATGAGTGTTCATCTACAAACTTCTTCAAGCGCTGTCGTTCCGGGGAATTACAGATGTTTCCTATCTCCCTGAAGGAAGTGGGCATATCTCCTATCCCAAACACAAAGTGTATTGGTATTGAGCCTGGGCCGGTAATAGTCTGCCGGAGGCATTCGTCGAGGAGGTTACGGGCTTCAGTGAAAAGTTGGTCGAGGTGGAGTGGATCACCTTTCCTAGGCAGGTCGAAAAAATTGTACCACCGAATAAACTATGTAGACATTATTAACAATGCCCCACGACAGAGGGTAGTAACTTTCACATACATGTAGGCCAGAGCAAACACAATGCAAGGTGGGTATGAGAGCGGCACAGAAGGGCTTGGAGAGCTGCGCGGAGGGGAGTGGCTGGTCATTGAAGAGGACGGCTCGCAGGTTATTCAGTGCCAAACATAGCTCCATTTTGTTTGAGGGTTTCAGCTTGAAGGCTCTGCGAAGGACCAACTGGAACTGGTACCAGATGTCTGGGTGTATTGGTGCAAGTGAGCTAGAATTTCTATGTGCATTCAGCTTTCTAAGGCATCAAATCAAGTGATGTCACCTTTTGCATCCTTTCAGCTCTTCGATGGATATCGTAGCCAGTTCCAAGATACGGCAGAGAACTCGACCACCAAAAAGTTCTTCATCAATAAAGTATGGCCCTGACCGTGCCTTATCGGTAAGGAAGTCATGGAACGATCGATGAGAAAGTTTAACCAGTTGAATGTTGGTGCCATTAGGTTCATCAGCGTCAGCGTCGTCGAAAACAGGGTCAGTCCGGATTTCCGTGACGGACTGGAGAGCGCGAAGCACCATGTGTAGCTTTACCTCTCCGAATCCAGTTATCACGGCTATTGTAGCTGGGGAGATTACATTTGTAGAGAACGGCGGAGCTTCAAGGAAAAGAATCACCCCTAGAGTGTGGACTAAAACCTCGGAATCTGGATAGACCGAAAGGATTTGGGTATACAGACGATCGAGTTCTGAAAACGCCGAGCCTTGCATAGCACCGGGTTTCAGCATTATGTTGAGCCTCTCGTCTGGTGTACAGAAGTCTGCATCAGATTCAACAAATTTGATAACCGTGGCAGCATAAATGAATTGCCCAGAAGCTCGCCTTACAAGCGTCTGTATATCGTCTTTCAACGGCCAAGGACTCTTAACATTTGGCATGATATCTCTGTTGCACAAGCGGATGTCTTCAAACTTGTCGCGGAAGTACCGTTCGATATCAGCTGCAGTGTCATATCCCTCGTCGAGAACGAGGCGGCGAGTCCTCGAAAACAACGGTTCCTTGTTGAACATGCCACAAATTTGATGTTCTGGGCGACTCGCGATGATGAACCGAATGGCGATATCGGGATCCATCGTGACTTGGCCAATCAATGTGAGAATATTGCGCTGCGAATTGAAGTCTTCGCATTCGTCGAGTCCGTCGATGATGATTATAATGGGGCGAAGAGGGATCGGAAGGAGTCGGATTGGTTCGATGATGAGTCGTTTCAACTGAACTGCAGCGGACATCTTGGGGAGGGAAGGGTCCTGCACCACCGCCCGATCGACAGCCTCGAGCACACCATCCACGCTCATTGCAAGTTGGTAGGCGAGGGTGGAAAATAGGTGGTCTTTCACGTTGCGTCCGGGTGCACCTCGCCTAAAGAAAAAACACCCTCCGAAATATACGAGGCCGAGTTCCGCGATCTTCTGCATGAGGGCGGATTTCCCCACCCCCGCGCGTCCGTTAACCCAGAGAACAGTGGAGGATGGGTTTGGTTCTTCGATCCAGCGTACAATGTCCTCAGTAGCCTTCTCGCGTGTGCCTGGGTGGCATCGAGGAGGAGGATCTCGGTCGGCGGAATCACGCATAGCTCCATGTGAAATTGCCTGGCTCAAAGCCTGGATACCTAGTCGATTATGACCTGCGCATTTCAATCTCTGTGGATTCAGAACACAACCAGACTCCAAACTCACCGTTCTGAACTAAGATTTGATACTGATGTAGGTCTCTGGAGATGTTCTTGAAGTTGCCGCCTTGGATATTTGCTCCCTGGAAGTGCATAGACATGCCGCCTTGCTAGTGCTGCTGAGACTACCTGGACATTAGCACAAAAAGATGAGTCGACATAGATCTTATAGCGCACCTTTATCGTTCTCGAGCTGGGTTCCTTCGTGATGAGCTAGCAGAGGGGGGTAACGAGGAAACGATATTGCGGGGATGGGTTATACGAATATACTTGCTCGTTTGGCGCTCAGTTTGCTGGTAGTGCGAGCGGAATGCTGTGACGTGTTGTGCTGTTGGGCGGCGGCAAGGCTGAGAATAGTTCTCGATTTAATTCACACGTTTCTAGTTGCACATGTAGAACTTCAACGCAAAGCAGTGTTCGGCTATGAGAAATTAGATAACAAGTAGAAAAGGGCACAAGGGTAGGGCGTAAGATAAGGGCGTCCTTGAGACCGGCAATGCTCAGGGATCCCAATCCCCTAAATTAGCTGTTTTCTAGAGTTGAAAGCCTGGGAAGACAAACACTCCGCATTGATGGAAATTCGAGAAACCTCCTTGTTCCGTACGTCATCAGTGACAAAAAAAAAAGGTATTTCTATGTGTTCTTTGATGTTAGAAATTGAAGCGGTCATGAAAGCTCGAACAGGACATACAGTTAATGTTAATATCAACCTGAGCACCGAAAGTATACATAGCGACAACTGAGAGCAGATCTTCCAAAACATCCAAAACCCGCAAATCAGCTCTTCGCCTTGCGAAAAAGAGTCGACTAGGAAGCCTTGAACGACAAACTCGTAAAAAGACACCCGGCATTCTTTGAAATCCAACAAATGCCCTTGTTCCATTGGTTGAATGATTAACAAACAAAAAATCTTTATGTCTTCATGTTAGAAATAAAAACATCCGTAATACTCGAACAGGACTTACAATTAATTAACACCGAAAGCATCCATCGCAACGACCTGTGGAACAGCGCTGTGGTCTGGAAGTCTTCATAAATACCATCAACAACACAGCACTTTCCAGAACTAACTCAATGCCTGAAGGGCAGGGGTGACAGTAGCCTTGGTTCGTCGTCACCAATGAAAGGTTGACAATGTTGGTGTCTGAACAGGGGGCGCCATGGGTTCACCTGTCCGTTTTCGTTTGTAAATCACTGTTGACTCTGTCGGTGGTGGTGAGGCGGATTATCGATCGTACTGGGTGAGGCTGAGGTCGTAGACTGGGGATATAACAGGTGGTGAGCATTCAAAAGGGACGGTGTCCTTGAGGTTTCCTCACACCCGATATCCGATCCTCGCTGGCGCCGTTCCCAGGCCATCTCTTTCAACTTATCGTGACCCACTCTCTCCAGGGAGGCTGACGTAGATGGGTATCGTAGATGAGGTGTAGTGTCCTGGAGTGATCATGAAGGTGCTTGTCGAATTTGAGGGTGTCCGCGAGGTGGTTTGCTTTATATAAGGAGGGTAAGATCTCCTGCATGAAGCTCTATCACATAACCTGTATCGACACCAACGCAAATGCCAAGAGGGTAGCGATAGAGTTGGAGACAAGAGCGAGGGAAATTTGGGGATAAAGGTCACAAAAATTACGATTGGAACTTGTGCACGATGGGTTGGCTTATCATCCATGGACTAGGCATATACAACGACTCCGTGCTCGGCTTTAGTAGCGTTCGCGAGGCGTTGTGCATGTTGCTTTCGGTTTGGGTCTGCGAGTCCTTGTCCGTGCTGTGAAAATGTGGGGGATCTGCAAGGCGTGTCGTTTCAGCTGGGAGTCAAGGGAGGAATTGGCTGTTGAGATGGGTAAGGGGTAAAGTGGGGGGTAGATGGTGCAGCTGTGACGAAGACACAGAGGGGCCAGAACCAGATGGTCGTGGATGGGAAGGATGGTGGATGGAAGTGGGAATGCTGGGTGGTTTCGCGGTGGCGACACTACGAAGAAAGGTGGGGCGACAGGTCCTGGTTCTCAGCAGTGCATCCTGGCATTCGGAATATCGGGCGATGCGGGCTTGTCCACAATATAGCACCGGGCAACAGCTCGGCTTTCCCTGGCTCGCGGGGTTGGTTGACACAGTCGTTGACCGGTGACCCACCAAGGGTAACGGAAGGAGTCGTGGACAGGGAAGAGGTACTCGGAGACTTGGACGAGCATTGGAAGGTCTCGGGGTCTTCATCGGTCCGTGGCACTGTTCAGTTTTCAGAAAGACGGTTAGAACGCTTGATACTGGACACGATGGCCAAGCACCTCACGCATGGATAAAGTAGTCACATCGACATGGCGGGTATAGCATGTGTTCAACTGCCACTGACATTGCGCAGTTTGGGCGGGTTATTATATTCTGCATAGTGAGGGATAGTGACGTCGCAGGCTAAGGGGGTCGATTGTGGGAATTTGTGGCATCACCAGGAAATTCCATGTTTGTTCGTCAAGGAGTTTCTCTTTGCCCAGCCCCGTTCTGCTTGCATGGGTAGCGTCGCTCATAATATCTTACATATACCAGGTTGGGGTGCTATGAGCTGTGTTTTCGAGGAGAATTTTCAGGTGTGCCTTTTGACAAGTTTCATGACCCAACTTTTTCAACGAAATAAAGGCTTTTTTGTCTGTGGTACAACCATCTCAAGCTCAGGCTGATTCTAGCTTAATATCTCGCCCTCACGCAACTCCTCTTCTTTCCTCTCATCCTCGTTCGGGATTTCGCAAATCTGTATTCGACAGCTTTCCTCGTTGATACGCGTTCATCCTCACGGGATTGCTTTACATTCTCGGAGGCAAGATATCAAGTCGACCATGGAATCGCGGGCATCGTGGTGTTCTATTCCAGGGGTTTCCCTCTGGTTATAGCGTTAATTTTTTGCATCACTCATATGCTGCTTTTTTTTTTTTCGAAACGGAGCCTGATTTCGGGCTTCTTGTTTCGAATGGCCATATTCTCATTTGAAGGCATTGAATCAGTAAGACCGCCCCATCTTCACCGCTTCGCCTGACTCAACTAAATTAATTAGAATACCGGTGCAAACGTGAGCCATTTCGGCGCCATACGGCTTTCCTAACCCTTTGGTGGTGGGTATTTTGATCTTCCTTTTGGGTTGATATTGTTCCCAAAGCTATTCAATATTATTTGAGGGGTGTGGGGTTTTTGCAGGCCTCAGTTTTGGATCTGAAATGCAAATTGTTAACATTGGCTGGAATCGTATAAGCAAGCGGATGCAATCTGTATGTTACACTCATAAGATTGGCCCATCCTCGTCTACTAACTCCAAGTCAAATTTCTCTATGCGCTCGTCACCTTCCTCTACAACTCTTCCCCACCATCAAGATCCTCCAGAACGGACTCCCCCGTGGAACGGCAATGCTGATTCTCGGAAGAACGTCTTTGGGTTCGGGATGCTCATCTGCAGTATTTGGGTTAGGGTTGGAGCCGCACAAGTTCGCGGTGTTTGTTTGGTGCTTCGGTTGGTAGTTGAATGTTCAATTCCTTTTTTCGCAGCCTTCAGCTGGACTAACTAACCGACCTTAGGTCCGGGATTCTGATCCCGGAACCCCGTGTGTATATTGTCCCTGCTATCAAAGATGATCACTGGACACAAAGGCCATACACCAATTCAGAGAATGTATCACAAATCTTTTTGGTTGTAAGGATACACAGCCGAGTACGATGACCCTGGAAATAACCAATGTCAAACTCGTGGTAGGAGAAACGTCAGCTAATCGTAATCCATGTTGGGTACACAACAACATAGCCGAGGCTAACACAAGCACACGGTAATCCGGAAAATACTGGACCACAGGGTCCCCTAGCAAGGACAAAGGAACTCATCCGGTATAACGCTAGGGCGCCGAATGCGAGTCATATTCTGTATGTACATGTCGCAATATAATTTTCCACGGACAGATAGTACTTAATAGTTCAGGGCAATATCAAGATATCTAGTTCACCCTCGCCGTCAAATCCCGCTAATACCCACGGAAGTTCAGTAAGTCGAGGAACCATCAATTTGGCGGTCGAAGTTACCCACCTTGAGATAGTTCTACTACTTGGGAGGCGATTATTCAGTCTTCACCCTGCCGTTGTCAAGCTTGTTCACGATTGCGGGCTTGTCAACGTACTCGGTATTGTTGCTTGCGATCATCGGAGTTGAGCCTGGGGACTCAATTGGGTTACGAGATGCCTCATCTGTACTGAGGTTCTTTCGCTTGGACTTGAATGGTTGCGAACTGAATTGTGGTGAAAGATCTTGTTCCCGTCCGACGAACAAGTCGGAAACCATCAAGATAAATCTTTGAAGTAATTTCATTACTAGGCTGTGATTTATTATACGAAATAAGTATTCACGATGGGGATTAAGAAGTGAGAAATGGGACACACATTAACTGACTGGACGGTAATAGGAAAACAGTTATACTTACACTGTTATTTAGGGAGATCAAAGTAAACGAAGTCATTGCTTGCACTCTTCTCGCTCTTAGGCTTTTGATGTAGCGAAAGTTTCCGGCCATGTCAGGACGAGTCAGCTCAGTAGTGTGTTGGTGGTGATAGTATTCTTACAAGCAGATGATGGCTCAGCGCTCAGCAGCGACGACAACTGTGACTCCACTTCCCGTTGCGCTTTACCGAAAGCGGTTGTTTGTACCAAATATATAAGCGACAAGACGAAATTTTCGAAGTGGCCTAGCGTTTTGCCGATAGCTGTCAGTTTCAAGTTTGTTTTTTTGATGCAGTCCAACTTTGATTGCAGTTTGAAAACCCTGGACCTAACAACGGAGCGCTTTTACGTGTTATCTTGCATGGAGGTGTTGCACAAAGGTCGGAAAAATTTGAACGGTTTCGTTTACTCTTGTGAACACCCTTATTATCAATGTAGTTGTAAAGGAACACTGCTGCCAGTGGCAGTGCGAGGTTCGAACCGCAATCTGCAAACTTCTGAATCGGCGTGACTTCAACAATGGCTGTTGAACGATGTAGGAGCCTTGGCAAAATTCACTGCGATCCGACCGCGATCATGTTTGTTATGACAAATGATGGTCCATGTGGTCGCTGGATGGGTCAGGTGCGTTGCTATGCATCCAAAGGTTTTTAAGGACGCGGGCTCAGGATCTATTCCTCACTCTGCTGGCCAGAAGCACCCCTAGAACAACCCCAGAAAAACCCTCAACCTTCACAAATCAACATGAAGTACTTCACTTTGAATCCCGCATTTTTGGCTTTATTGGTGTCGCTCGCCCTGTCAGCCGCCAATGCTGGGCCAATCCCAGCCGCCTCGGAACTTTCTCAACGTGAAACCTTCGAGTCACGCGATTTCGATGCGTCGATGGAAGTCGAAATTCGAGGTCTCGGACTATCCAAGCTGGGGAAGAGCAAGGACCCGGAGAGGAAAGCCAAGTACCCTACCGGTAATCCAAAGCCCGAGACGCCAGTGGGAGAGTTCAGGCAGCACACTGCCGGAAAGAAAGACGACTACTTTGGGTAAGGAATGTTGAGATTGATTATTAGTTTTTACTAAAACAGATTTACAGTGACTGGCAAACAATGACCAAAGGCGTCAAAAACCCCGCTGCTGGAAAAGGAAAAAAGAGAGCCTAAAAAGGAATTCTGTACCTCGGAGAAGGTTGATCATAGGCAGAGCGTTCTAAACAGGGTTGGGACAGGGGAATGGAGTTCAAGTACATGATCTTGATTCAGAAATAAATTTGGAACTTCACGCGAACAAGGGGAAAGAGCACTTCCATCTTGGATTCACGTCTCGCATTGTGGATATTATTCTGGCGAATTCGAAGGGGGCCTTTCTATCCGAATCCGGGCGATTAACTTCTCGTCTCTGCCTTCGTTGATCGCCCTAACTTCCTGCAACAACCTCGTGAGTTCCATCGTACGCCCATTGCTAGCAGGAAGTGCAGGAAAGCTCGAATCATCAGTCTCCGAGCCCCATCCTTCACTATCAGATTGTTCTCCCCCCTCTTCCTCCTCTTCGAGGGAGACCACCGTTAGCTCGCAACCCTACGATTTGTATGAGTTCTCCCGCTGGCGTTGCTCCCACTCGGACACGTCGTAAAGGAGGGCTTCGCGATCGTCCTCGTGAATGCGCCAGACCGTACAACAGCATGTTAGAATATTCGTACCGTGGGATGTCGTGGGCCAGCTTTGAATGAAGAATTAGTTAGACAAGAATGCAGACCTCACCATATAGCACTAGGCGCCCTCGTCTCGCTCGTCGTTGTTGAGTATCCATCGAGAAAGATGGGTCGGCGGTACGATCACGACACCTCACCTCTTGTAGAGACCCTGTGATTTCCCCGATGAAGAGGACATATAGGTACGTCGGATTATACAATGTGCTGGACATGGGAGCTAAGATAGTCCATGATTAGCCCTCGGCTCACTGGTGGAGGTAAGTGGCAACGTACCTCGACTGCTCTGACGATCGCGAGGAGGGTAGTGGCTGCCTCTCATAATGTTCTCCTGGCACGATATTGGCGCTGTCGTTTAGCGACAGTATGTTGATGTATACGATGAGGCGGTGGTGTATTGGTAGCCTTGGAGTTGTGAGGATGAGCAA
>Ga0307517_10008114_pt1 | contig 15118 bp, 12 predicted proteins | sample 23_EM_MG_FD_194515 | JGI IMG/M metagenome (GOLD analysis project Ga0307517, IMG submission 194515) | Populus trichocarpa ectomycorrhiza microbial communities from riparian zone in the Pacific Northwest, United States - 23_EM | ecosystem: Host-associated > Plants > Roots > Unclassified | place...
TACAAGCACCTTTAGACTTGTACTAGCTCGATTTCAAATCCATTGTCAACCAGAGACTCGGTCCTAGCTTAATCCTCCAACGCTATGAACTTGGTACGAATTGGATTTATGAGAAATTGTTAGGTATCCATGCGGTGGTCCGATTCCAAAAGCACGAAAGAGAGATCCACCATGATGATCACAATGGATCCTACTATCATGGGCGTGAGAAACCGATGCTTGGAAAATACCTAAACATCTCTCCAAACTTATTTAGAAATTAGAATTGGCGCGCGCTTGGGATTCCAAAGTCAATAGCGAAAAAACAAAGCTGCTAGGTATAACGTCTCAATCGCGCTTCGTGGCAGACAAATATACAAATCATCAATACATCATCATAATTTTTAAAATAATCAATCTATCAATCTTACTACAGAGAGACCCTAATCCCAAACTTTCCTGCAGCTATATCCTTCTCTCCCTCTCCGATGCCAAACCTCCCCCCCCTCTCTCGATCGCCTCCGTTAATGTTACAATTATATGGACAGCTCCGGCGTCGGCGATTCTCCGAAATTACCGCCGGATAAGGAGAGAGATGCGGAGTCGCCATGGCCGCCGGCCGTGGTGGAGGCGGAGTGTTTCTCCAATGTCCGGCTCACAGACGCTCCCATACTTTTGCTTGTTCATTTCCACAAGGCAGTGCGGGTGGAGATAGCTGACCTCCGCCGTCTGGCAGTCACGGCCTCCGAGGCTGAGAGTGAGGCTCGTCGACCCGAGCTGGTAGTTGAGCTCCGTCGAAGATTCGATTTTCTCAAACTTGCGTATAAGTATCACACAGCTACCGAAGATGAGGTGTGTGTGTATATATAAATAACAGACCACAAGCTTATCTATTGTGATTTTTTTTTTGTTGTGGTTGCTGAGAAAATTGAAGAAGAGAAATAAATGAAAAAGGTTTTTTTTTTCGTTTTAGTTATGCAAAGTAAAATTTAGCTCTAGCATTTGTCAGAATTAGGCTTGATCGAGATAGAATTTATTATCTGTGCCCTAGATTTCTAAGCAAACAAGCAGAACATGCAATTGAATTTTGGTGATATTTCTAAATCCGATGAGCAATTGGTTATTTTAGGGGGGGGGGGGATTGTAATGTTTACTTGGAAAAATTCAGGTAAGCAGCCTCTCTCATTTCTGAATAATTATTTAATTACTTAATCAAAGAATATGAGCTAACAAATACATGAAGTTGACTTTCATAGTCACCACAGTTTATTTGCGGAGAAGTTTCCTTAATTCAAAGCTTTTAGGAATGCTAATAAGTCGGGCTTCATCCCTTCATAGTTGGGTTTGTTAAGATAGATGGTCAACATATGTAAATGCTCCACAGATTGTATAACTGATTAGGGAAAGATACGTAATCCTCATATTAAACATGTTTATATTATGTACCCAATGAACAAGAGAGTTTTAATTTGCTTGATTGATGCACGTTAGTAACGATATTTACTTGGGACATAATTTTGAAACCAGGGGAGTGAGATTTTGATCTCTTAAAATTCAAAACGCCATGTACTTTGACTTTCATGCTCTTAAGTTTGTGCTTCTTGTTCATGTATATGATTTAGCAATTATGAGTTGTTTTCATGTGGCAGGTTATCTTTCTTGCATTAGATACCTGCATTAAAAATGTTGCCCGTACATATTCGCTTGAGCATGAAAGCATCCATGACCTCTTTGGAACTATTTTTCATTGGTTGGACCGATTGGAGGAAAATAAAAGTGGTTTGGAGCCCTTTCAGGAACTTGTAGTTTGCATCGGCACCATGCAGTCCTCCATTTGTCAGCATATGCTGAAAGAAGAAGAGCAGGTAACCATTTGTTTTTCCTGATACTGTTAGTCACATGAATTACTTACTGTGTTTCACCATGAACAATGTTTTTTTTTTTTTCCTGGTGCACTCTCCAGGCAACGTGCAGAATTTTTCTTCTTCACTTTGTTATCAATTGCTTTCACTGGTACTGCACTAACATGTTTTGTTTTTTGCTTTTGAACTGAAACACGGTTCTAAAATAAATAAATAAAAAACTTCTGATTGCTATACCATTTGGGTACATTTCTGTATATGAACGGTTTGCATGGAAAAGGATAGGCCTCTTTTGGATGTCAAAGAGCAATCACTTGAAATTAGTATTGTTGCATTTCAGACATTTTTGGCTTAGTCAATAATCACTCATGAAGCTTTCAGAATTTGCTTTTTGTCTAATATACCTCTATTCTAAATTTGAATATCCTTTGCGCGTGGACCAGAAAGCTTCTTGAACACCATGGTGCGCCATCTGGATCATTCAAATTGGCAGCTAAATCTCCTATTATATTCAATAAAATTTTGAATTTCTATGGTGAAAAATAGAAATGAATGAGAGGCCAACTTTGGGCACCAAGTTTGTTTTTGTTGGCATCCTAAAGACAGATGAAGAAGACATGCAAGAATTGCAAAAGAAAGGGGCAAAAAAATTATGCAGCTTCCTATGCAGTTCTCTGCTCTTGGTTTTGCTACTACAACAATTGGTCTACTGCCTTCAACATTATACTAAACTAATTCATAAATATGCCTAATGTCAGATGCAACACCTAGTAACCACCTTAATATGTGCTTCAATGTACCACTAATGGACGAGCATACCAACTAAGCCTACCTGTTACCAACAACAAATTAGAGCAAGCATTTCCTTTTATGCAACTGTAGATTATTCCTACCCTTTTGGAATTTATTTGGAAACATAAAAAATAATTTTGCAATAATTTATCACATAAAGTAATAGTCAGTGCTGTGATGCTAGACTCACTAGGTAAAACTGATGGTCATCCCAGGCTCCAACTGTACATTTTCATTTAAGCGAGGAAGATGAAGGACTCAATTTAGAAAAAAACCTGGAAAAAGGATTGTACTACTTACTTCTTTCATGATGCAGCTTCCATTTAGTCTTCATTCCTCAACTGATGCCCAACAGGATGTTGCCTCCTGCTAGCTTTCATAATTGTTGAACTAAATCCATCCAGGAGTTCTTTGGAAGATCTTACAATGAATTGCAAGACTAGGATGAGTTCAAAATAAACTAGCTATCTAACCAATTCTCTGAACAACATTCAATCAGATAATTTCATGCACTGCACATCATGTTTGACATGATTCAAGCTTTTGTTCTTTGTATTAGAAATATCATAACCATGGTGTATGTATATGCCTCGGGGTACAGGTTTTTCCTTTGCTTATGCAGCAGTTCTCTCCCAGTGAACAGGCTTCACTTGTGTGGCAGTTCATTTGCAGCGTCCCTGTGATTGTGCTGGAGGATTTGTTGCCATGGATGTACTCCTTTTTTTGTCCAGAAAAACAAGTGGAGACTGTACAATGCATCAGACAAATGGTACCCAAGGAAGAATCATTGCAAGAGGTAGATCCTGAGCTAATTTCTCTTCCTAGTATAAATCAACACTCTGACTGTGATTACCTCATATGGTGTTGAAGGTGGTAATTTCTTGGCTCCTTAGAAATGATCAATCCTCTCCTAGGGCTTGCATCAGGATTAGACAAGGAAATCAGGATGTACCCAACAAGATGAAAAGCATACTGCAATTGCAATCCTCTAAGAGGCTTTTGGAACAAAATCAACAAAGAAGGAAACATTGTGTCCAAACTTACGTTGGAAAAAGTCTGGTTGATTATCTACATCTTTGGCATGTTGCCATCCAGAAAGAGTGGAAAGAAATTTTGGAAGAGTTGTATCAGATTAGAACCTTAATCAGTGCTTTAACTGTAGATTCAATACTCTTCAGGCTGAAATTTCTCGCTGATGTGATTATCTTTTACAGGTAATTATCATAGCTAACTCTGAAATTTCTGTTTTACTAGACAACTCAATTTCATAAGGTTCCAGGTTGTATATTTTGATTTTTTTCTTGCAAATATCTATCATCTTTTTGTTCATTTTATATATTTCTTACGGGATGTTTTCTTGTAAACAGCATTGCATTGAAGAGGTTCTTTTTCCCTGTGTTAAAGCTTGCGAACAAACACATGTTCCCTTCCTCCAGTGAGCAGTCCTCCATTGAAAATCACATAGAAAGCCTACACAAGTTGCTGTATTGTCAAAAGGGCTTACCATCGTGCAAGTTTGTAGAGAAGCTTTGCCAAGAAATGAAATCTTTGGCGATGGATCTTACCAAACAATTTATTTTTTATGAAACCAAGGTACTGTTTTGTTATCTTCTTTTCTGTCATGTTGCAGAAGTCTTGATCCAACACTAGTCAGTGATTAGTCATTACATACCATTCACCACATTGTCAAATGACAGATTCCTGTCTTTATCAGGTATTTCCCTTTATTAGCAACAACTGCAGCCTTGAAACACAGCTGCAGATTTTGTACATGAGCCTTCATGTTATGCCACTGGGGTTACTGAAGTGTGCAATCACTTGGTTTGCAATTCACTTGTCTAAAAATGAATCCAGGTCCATTCTTGATAGCATGAATTTGGGGGAAGTTTTAGCCAACAAATCTTTCACTTCCCTTTTACTTGAGTGGTTCCACATCGGTTATTCAGGCAAAACCTCCATGGAAAATTTCTGCAAGGATTTGGAGAAAGTGTTCAGGAGCAGATATTCTATTCTACCTGAGCAAATCAAGGATGTTGTTTCCTTATCCTCACAGACTCAGACTTGTAAAGAATCTAAATCTAATAATATAGAACTGGTCTCTGCGAACAAGGGTAAAAATTTTCTTTCTTATGCTTTATCTCCTGGTTCCCACAGAGGTAAGGCATGTGACACATCCTACACTAGCGAAATAAATCTGCACATATTTTTTCCTGGAACATTATGGGCATCGGATGCTTTTCTTAAATTGCCTGGTGGAGAGAGTTCTTCAGCTCCAACTATCAATCAACCAATACCGTTGGATTTCATTTTTTTCTTCCACAAGGCTCTCATGAAAGACTTGGAAGACCTTGTCTTTGGTTCGGTTAAACTAGCTGAAAACATCGGATTCCTAACAGAGTTCCACCGACACTTCCATCTCCTGCAGTTTTGGTATCAATTCCATAGTGATGCAGAGGATGAAATTGTCTTTCCAGCCCTGGAAGCTAAGGAAGAAGTTCGAAACATTAGCCACTCCTACACCATTGACCACAAGCTTGAAGTTGAATACTTTAATGAAGTTAGCCACTTGTTAGATAAGATGTCTGAACTGCACATTTCCGCTTCTACTGATGATTTGGAAAAGCAGGATCAGATACTGGTGAAACACAATCGACTATGTATGAAACTCCATTATACATGCAAGTCAATGCATAAACTACTGTCTGACCATGTTCATCGAGAAGAAGTTGAACTTTGGCCCATGTTTAGAGAATGCTTCTCCATCCAAGAGCAAGAAAAGATCATTGGACGCATGCTAGGGAACATTAAAGCCAAAACGTTACAAGATATGATACCCTGGCTTCTTGGTTCTTTAACACCTGAGGAACAACGTGAAATGATGTCTTTATGGCGTAATGTGACAAAAAATACAATGTTTGATGACTGGTTGCGAGAATGGTGGGAAGGGTATGACATAGCTCATGTGGCAACGGAGTTGAATACTTCATGTACTCCTGATCCTCTGGATATTATTGCAAGATATCTGCCTACAGAAGCCTTTGACAAACAAGGTGATGATCTCTATGATACCATTGAGTTTTCACAAAGAGACTTTTATAGTGTTAATATTGAGAAGCAAGAAGAAGAAAGTTTCGATGATAAAGTAAATATACATAATGGAGATCGAAACAATGATGAATGTTCAGAATGTAAAAAACTACTTTGCGAGGGTGACAAGGAGAGATTTAATGAAGTCTCTAATCTTACAAATAAGACTGATAAACCAGGCCAGCCTTTTCAATTAACTCTGAAGTCCAAGTATCACGAGCGGCTTCTGAAAATGAGTCAGGACGATATGGAGGCAGCAATAAGAAGAGTATCTCGCGAATCATCCTTGGATCATCAGAAGAAATCATTCATAATCCAGAACCTGATAATGAGGTGGGTTTAAGCTTGTCTTTATTGTTATAATTTTAGAATTTTACCATAGTGTAAAAATTTATGATACTTCATAAGCATAATGTGTTAATCTACTAGAAAAATGGCTTCAACGGCATCATTAGTGCCTCCATTCCATACTGAGGAAAGACTACCAATAAAACTTATGCTTTTGATTTCAACCAGAATCTTTACTTCCCTAGATTGAAAAAGATAATATTCTGTCTGATCAATTACTTTTAAGAGTTAGTGCACTAGGTTGGAGCAACAGACCAATTTATGCTATTTGGTACATCAAGAAACCAAAAAAAGATGATGTAAGCAATAATTATTTAACCCCAGTCAAACATCAATAGTATATGGCTACTTTACAATTAATAAAAAAGAACTTGATTTAAACACTTAATGACACTTGAAGTTGTCCATGATTGCAAACATATAACCACATCTATTGATGTTTGCTAATTAGAGTCATCAATGTTGGCAGATACTGTTAAGCTCAGGCACTACATTCTTTTTCTTTCTTTCTGTGACCCCTCTGCCCCTATCTGCTAATGGAATATTAACAGCAGCCTCCATATTGTTTCAGCCGTTGGATTGTTCATCAAAAGATATCTCATACAGAAGTAACCATCTCAAGTAATGGTGGGGAAGAAATTCCAGGTCAGCATCCATCTTATCGGGATTCTCCTGAACCAATCCTGGGTTGCAAACACTATAAAAGAAACTGTAAGCTTGTCATGCCTTGTTGTAACAAGATTTATACGTGCATACGTTGCCATGATGAGTTGGCTGATCATTCAACTGATAGGTATGACAAAACTTTGAATAACATTCTATTTGTGGCCCTTTGAATTTGTTGGCCTTTTTCCCTTTAGTTCTTTACATGTTTATATTACTTATGCAGGAGAGCTATTACAAAGATGATGTGCATGAAATGCTTGATTATACAGCCAATTGGAGAAACATGCTCAACTGTCTCCTGTAATAATTTATCGATGGGAAGATACTATTGCAGGATCTGCAAATTGCTTGATGATGAAAGGTGATGCATCCTTACAAACTTGAACTTTTCTCAAATTTACAATAATTTATCTTGTTGAATTGGTAATCTTCAAACAATGATAAGCTTTTTAATTTTTCTTTTTCCCCAAAGTTATCAAAATCTTCTTCAGCCAGAAGGTAGATATGCAATATGTATGATAATCTAGAAGTCAGAAATCTTCCTTAAAATTAACTGAATCAGGCATTATCAACTCCAATTTTTGAAGAAACATGGTGAGCATATCAAGAATGAAAATCAGCAAATCTTGGTCAGAGACACAAGATTGAGGAAAGGAAGAGAACTTATTTTGACTAGTTGTTTGATAGTGGTCACTCTGGGGAAATCTTTGAGATCTTACAACCTCATTAGGTGCAAGAAACTCTGAATATACATGTTGCATTTGGATGTCATAGGTGAAGGAGGCTCTGAAGAAGATGAGGATAAGGAGAGCAAACAGTCCTGGCTGAATTCCTATAGAAGTTTGGAAAAGCTAAGTGAAAGTGGAACTGTGGGAGGGGTGTGGTTGATGAAAGCATTCAATAAGATATTAAAAACGAGTAAGATACTTGATAATTTGAGGAACTCCCTTATCCCTTAGATAAAAAGAAGTTGGATGAGCAAACTACAAAGTTGCACAAAATATTGGGCACTAAACTTAATAGATACTGTATTTAGTTCTGCGAAAGGGTGCTTAAGTATGATTAACTGAGATGCCACAGGATCTGAAAAATAAATTAGGTTTAATGCTTGGGAAATTGTCTACAGAGATTATTTTTCTCTAAAAAAGAATAAGACATATAGGAAGAAGAGACTTTCCTATGGTCTTCATGATTTAGAGAACGTTTATGATAAGAGTGCCAAGGAAATATTTTGGCAGGTGTTGGAGAAATAAGGAACCCTGTCTAGTAAATAACTTGAAAACAAAGTATATGCATTGCAATTTTAGCAATGACATGGTTATGTGGTGGTTAATAACCAATATACAGTAAAGTCGATAGAGTCTGATCATTTTCAACTAGTCACTAAACAAGAGGAGAATAAAGATGAGGATATTACGGGTGCCCTAGTTGGATAGGCGGATTAAATGGAGAAATGAGATTAGAATCTTATGCATAGAAAATCCTAGTAGGTTAAAGGTGAATTTAATAAACCTGTTAGTAGACATTGATGTAGAACAAGTAGATGGAATGGCAAAAGATATGAAACCTTGAATCTACTTAGCTGACCAGAATCCACTAGGCTAAACCTTGAAAACCACAAAGGGTTCTTTGGCTCACAATAAATTCAGATTCCTGAAATCTAGAAGAGGAAAGAAATGCCAAACTCAACTTTTCATATATCAAACACTGCCCAACAAAGCTGATATAGGCATAGCAGAACCTTAATTCAGATATGCCAAACTTAAATTTTCACTCATCAAATGCTGTCACACAAAAGAATTGTAGTTCTATTTGGATTGGTCCCCATTCAGATATGCTCCATGTTTCTAAATGTAGCTGAGATGCAGATGTTAAAATGGATGTGCAGCAAGAAACAAATATATCCTGTCTGCTTTCTCAGTGGCTAGATTTCAGAGTCTACAAGAATTTCATTACAGTATATTATCATAATTCGGGACTTACATTGCAAGATAATCCCATCATAATTCATCATAACAAAATTATACCCTCCCCTTCAATGTTCAGATCTATCCAAATTTTGATCTTCCACATAATCTCAAAACATATAGTAAAGGACATTCTTTCCTTGCTATTTAGGCTATCTGTGTCTCTTCTCAAAACAAGAAGTTCAATGTGCTTTCAATATTTGTAATCTTTACTCCAACATTTTCTCTTTTATTGTTCATCATCTTCCTTTTATGTTGACAATTATATATGGTAATAATGCTCTCCTGCATCAGGTCTCTGTCTATATATTTTATTTGAGTTTTTTTTGTAAAGTCCAAACTGTCAAACTTTTAACATGGAATATGTTCAATAGGGAAATCTACCACTGCCCTTACTGTAATCTCTGCCGAGTGGGGAAGGGATTGGGCATCGATTACTTTCATTGCATGAATTGCAATGCCTGCATGGCAAGGTCTCTTTCCGTTCATGTATGCAGAGAAAAATGTCTGGAGGACAACTGTCCAATTTGCCATGAATACATTTTCACATCAAGCACTCCTGTGAAAGCCCTTTATTGTGGTCATTTGATGCACTCAACATGTTTTCAGGTGCCTGGCTAAGCTAACCTGCCATTTTCTTCAAATAATGTATATTTATATAATTTTACTGGTGTTTCTTATGCTTCTGCTAGGAATATACTTGCACTCACTACACCTGCCCAATCTGTAGCAAGTCACTTGGAGACATGCAGGTCAGTTACCTTATGTTTTTCTGTCTTTTTCATAGTCAGTTTCTTTTTCTTGTTTTTTCTCTCTCGCTATATTCCATTCTCTCTTAAGCAGTTTGTATTTTTGATGGTTGAAGTATTGCCCAAGTACTAATATCATATTCTTATAACATATTCTTCATCATCATTTCCACTTTATTGTGTTTTCCCAGAAGTAATCAATGCACTCTGAAAGATGACTTGTTCAATGCTAAAACTGAAATTTACTGTGAATAAAATTTACTGATTTGGAAAAGAAGGAAACTGATTTGCTGAATTTAAAAGTTTATGATTATTGACAATAAGTTCTTCAAGCTAAAGCAGTTCTAACATATATTTGACCACTTTTGAGGATCAAGTGGTCAAAATTTAGTATGACCTGTCTTCTAGGGCTCATCTCATCTCTAAATTTCAGGATAGAACCAGGGCAGTGGTATAACCATGAAAAACTCTTGTTTCTGTGGCTAAGTTTGATAAATCAGTACAACTCAGTAATTGCTGTGAAATTGTTCAAGTGATATCATTTTAAACTTTAAGGATCAGTGTGTATAATTTCCAAGATGAATTAATTCCTATCAGAGAACAAATGAGCAGGCAAGACATTAAAGGTTCTAGTTTGTATTCAGTTCTGATTCAACTTTAATGTAAGAAACTATCTTCATTGTTGCTCCAGATATGCGTTTCTATGGAGAAACAACTCTCTGTGTACATAGTTGTGGCTCTCTCGACAGTCTTGAATTTCTCTGCATTCATTTTTGACAATTTTGTGGTCTTATCTGCTTAACAGGCTTCTTTGTAAGCCATTGAATATTCAATTCACATGCTAGTTTTATTCAGCTGCTTTACTATTGTGGGACGTCTTGAATTTCATTCACTAAACTGTTCAAATATCTTTCAGGTGTACTTTCAGATGTTGGATGCATTACTGGCTGAAGAAAAAATTCCAGATGAATACTCTGGACAAACTCAGGTTTATAGATCTCCTTCCCTCATTATTCTTGCGAAATGTTATAAAATATATCCTTTGATGGATTGTGAAAGGGATTGCAGTTTATACTCTGTAATGACTGTGAGAAGAAAGGAGCTGCTCGTTTCCATTGGCTATATCGCAAATGCCCATACTGTGGCTCATACAACACCAGGCTTCTATGACTCTTGTTGATGCAAAGTGAGTGTCAACAATTTCTTTCCTCAAGATACCACATGGAATGATGAGCTTGTTTATAATTGTTTCTGTCACTTGCATTAGATGAGAGTGATAATAATTTTGTTGCAGCTTCATAACTTGTTCTAAGGTAGTCTTTCTTCGATGAGATATGTAGTAATCCAAAATTCTTTGCTAAAAAGAATAGCCGTTTTTTTCAAGACTGCTTTTATGAAGTTGCTTGGATTTTCTGTTTTCTCTTGTTCTTCTAAATATAGCTCATACATACTACAGTAATGAGAAGAAGAGTTGAAACTTCTTTTGACATAATCGCATTTGATTTTTTTTTTCCTGTTTGTTTTAGAAAAAAAAAAACTATGTTTATATACTGATACAGCATATAATTTGACTAGATCCTTCTGTAGTTATGTACCCCTTCCTGACTAGAACGTCATATAGTGGAGCCATGAAGTTTAAATAAGCACAAATAGCTAAGCCACCGCCATTGTATTTTCTCATCCTGTTCCCACTCCCTGCTGGATGCTAACAATACCTCCATCATCTGTCTAATGAAATGTCAATCAACGAAGTCTGCTTTTACTTCTGTTCATCTTGAATCTGTTTCATGGAACTTTACACCAAAACACCTTCAATCAAAACGACCACTATATTATCCATCTACCACATACTGAAAATCTTGAACTAGCCCATTCAACGACACCCTTCTCGAAGATCTTGATAACTCGGTCATTGATTTAGAAATCGGTGGCCCGCTGCTGTAGAAATTGTGCCGCTTAATGTTTTCATATCCTGATTAGCAAATTAGTAATTCCTTAGTGCTTCAACAACCAATGGGTTTAGTATAAGAATAAATTCATACTAGTAAAGAAATTTTGAAGTAATCTGGGTAGGGTTTGCCGTCATTGTTCATAATATATTGATCCACAAAAACCTGATCAACATATTCTCCATGGATTTGATCACTGAAAACTAACGCGTTGAGGGATTATATAATTGACTAAAATAAAATCAAGTTATGCATGCTAGAACTTCATTCTAAACAGTGAAAAGAAAACAGAACCTCAAAATTGTGGAATGTACTCTATGGCATTAATTAGAAGGGGGGGAAAGTAATGTAATTGAAATAAAAAGCTATCTCAGTTCTCTTATCTTGTTCCTAATCAATTGATACTGGTAAGACTAAAACATGCAGCAGCACTCTTCAATTCATTCTCTGCAGCATGCTCCATAGATGGTGCGGTGTCCTTCAATGATTCTTCTGAGCTGCATGCATGCATACATAAAATTTTCACCATAAATTAATCAGGAAACCAGTATGATATTAAACTAAGACATGTATGAAGATCGAATAGCTTTTAGCACAGTAAGTTTAATCGAAATAACTATCTCTTCGAATCGCAACCTGTGGAAGGAAAGAAGAAAAATAATGAAGGGAGATAACATACCTTGATTCGTATGGTTCTTTAGTTTCAATATACGATTGCCTGTCATCAATAGAATCAAAAAATGGATGCATCTCATCATAATCTTGAACAATTTCTTGTTGGGTGGCTAGTGGCTGTGAAGCAGCTAGCTGAGACTGAATAATTGGCATGGAATTGATGTTATAGTTAGTAGCATAAGGATGTTGACCCCAGAGTGAGTTCCCAGCATTATCATTAGAATCCAAGTAATTAGAGCTGTAACCGGTATTACTACCAACAATAGAGTAGGAGTATTGTTGCGCCAAGCAAGGCTGAGGAGGCGCCATTCCTAATTCTAATTGGGATGGAACATCCTCAGTTAAAGCTGCAATCTGATGTTGATGCTGCTGCTGCCTGTACATCTCAAGGTGCGCAAGGACAGCACGGAGCTCTTCTTCGGCCTGCCGAATCTGGAAATGCAGTTTACAGATGATGCCCCAGCAGCCATGAACAGGAAACCTGTCGCGAATATTGGCCTGGTAAATGATAGAACGCATTGCTTCCTCGTGTTGGTGAGGATCAAGATTCTCAAGTATCTTGAGGATTTTGCGCACACCAAACAACTTATGAGTATTTTGGAACAACCTCGGTTGGTCAGGAGGGAAGTAAGGCGCTAGAGGACACTCAGGGGAGCACTTTCTCCTTTGATACTTGCACGAAGCACAAGCTTGGCTGGTGCCTCCCTTAAGAGTCATGTTGTGAACATCAAAGAAGATGATAAGAGCATGAATGGTTAATGAGAGAGGAGGTATACATTAAGGAAATTTATTAATAACAGTGGGGAAGAGGGAGAGGGAGAGGGAGAGAGACGTGTGATTGTTTTAGTAGTTTATTAAACTGAAATGGTTAAAACGTAAAACATTTTGGTGCTGAACGAGTCTGATAGGAGCGGATTTGCTGGATGTGAAGAGACTGAGTAAAAAGAGAAGATTAACGAAGATCAAAGAGAGCGATTATGGCGGAGGTTGGTTTTTATTTTTTCCTTTCTTAATTAATTTCAAGCATATATTATTATTGTTGTTATCACATGACGGGGAGGGACAACCGTAGCAATTCTAGCTTCCACCGCTCCTATCTTTCTGCCTCATCTTTCTATGACTATATATGGAATGGAATGGTCAGCTCTGCCACTTGATTACGTGGCCTGTAATAGTTCTACATGCCTGCAGGTTTGGACTGTTTTACCAGGTGCGGGGAATCCTTGGCCTGTCCAAAAGTCTTTCCCGTCTTTAAGGTTGTCATGGGGTGCCATGGAGTTTTAAAGCTCTGCTATAGTAAGCCTTGCAATTGAGCCTCTAATAGCTAGCTTGCCCTTGACATTATATATATATATATATATGTCAAGGGCACACTTCAGAATGTTCCTTTGTTAAGGTAAGGTTAATTGGCCATTTTAAATTTAGTTTTTAATGTTCATTTAAATAAATTGAGCTTGAGCTCTAGCTCGAGTAGAGTTTGACTTAATTATTTTTTAAAATTTTTAATTCAAAATCTCTGCCAGTCCCTTCAATTTTTCTCTATCGATAAGTATCCCAACTTGTTAAAATCTATATCCTTAACAAGGAGTAAATATCCTCTTGATTTAGAAGACACAATCACACAGATTTGGTACAGTTCTGAATCATTATAGCGATTCTTTCTGATTCTATCGCTGTAGATAACGTTCAAATGCATTTGCTAAGAAAAGACCGAAAGTATTTGCGATTAAAGAGATTATACGATTAAGATAGTATCTGACCAAAAACTGGTTGGCTTCTTGCCTCTGCTTTCACCGTCCGATAGGGGCAAAATTGATTTGGCTCATGATCACGCCCGTGTCTAGTCGAACGTTAATTCTTGCTGGCTATCGGCGGCGTAAATGCTCGGGCGGTGCTTCTAAACCAGCATTAGCATTTTGCCCAGTATAATCTTCTGGGTTGGGATCCTTCTCGTGCAGGGCTTCCATACAAGGAATCCCTATTTTTATTGGATCTGCTCTTTTGTTAGCATGGAGGTGAATTATCTTCTATTCATCCTCTTTATTCTTAATAGAACTCCCCCCGAACCTTTCTTGAGACCACCAAGCCCTCAAGCACGCCATGGAAGCAGGCAGCTAGAGCGAGCAGCTTACGCTTTGACGACCAAGTCAGAGACTACTGGATACTAACAGTGAATTATCAGGCGGTATCCATTTACAGGGTGGCTAAGTGGCTTGAGGGATTGGTTTGCTAAATCGACACACGGTACCGATTGCTACCTCCCGTTCATAGTTTTGATACAGATGATAGATCTTGATCTTAAAGATAGAGCCTTGAAGCGGTGACTTCTGCGACCTGCTCTCTTTGTATGCTCGAAAAAAAGAACCTTTAGAAGGATTTGAGTTGCTAGTTTAGTATGACCAGTTATTTAAAGCTGAACGAACAGTTTTCTTCATAAATTGTAGGCGTTTTTTTTTCCAGGAATTAATACACTAGGATAAAATATTCTCCTCGTAGAAAAGGCTAGGAAAGATTTATTGCTAAAGCTAAAGATTCTCTACGTGGTTTCTGTTTCTATTTGAATCTGGTTTTCAAACAAATTTCTCGCTTTGTTGGTTCAGTAATGTCAAAGGGTCATAAGATCAAGCCAACCGTGAAGTCCCAGTTAAAAAACAAGCAAACCTTTTGGAATACGATCAAATGCCTATAATCTTCCTTCAACAAGAAGATCTAGCAAAATGTCAAGTCTCTGCATATAAACATAGAACAGAGAAATGACAGCAAACAGTCTTTAGGGATTCTAGACAGTTGAATCTCCTAAAAAATCTCCCAGTCTTTAGTGACAGTTAAATCTCCTAAAAAATTTGAAGATACCATTACAGGGATTAGAGAAAGGGGAATTCGGGGGGTTTTGGTTCATTTCTCTGCCGAGTCCTCGTGATTTCTAATTGAGGGGATTGAAGCTTTTATAGAAGGAATGAGTGTGTTGAGAATTAATTGTAAAGAATGTTGCAGGTTATGGAAACCTAAACCTCGCGCTTAAGAGGCAAATCACGCACTGTTTT
>Ga0307517_10008115_pt1 | contig 15117 bp, 18 predicted proteins | sample 23_EM_MG_FD_194515 | JGI IMG/M metagenome (GOLD analysis project Ga0307517, IMG submission 194515) | Populus trichocarpa ectomycorrhiza microbial communities from riparian zone in the Pacific Northwest, United States - 23_EM | ecosystem: Host-associated > Plants > Roots > Unclassified | place...
GGTGAGAGCGAGGGCGGCGAGCAGGCCGTAGGCGGTGGCCGGGTGGTTGTCGCTGTCGAGGTTCACCCACAGGTCCAGCAGCGCGACGCAGACCAGCAGGGCGTCCAGCAACAGGGCAGACGGGCGACGGGACTTCATTCGGCGACTCCGTCCCCGGGCGGCCTGAGCAGGCCCGCCCGTTCGGCGACCAGTGCGGCTTGCACGCGGTTGTCGACCCGCAACTTCTCGAACACGGCGCTGACATGGCCTTTGACGGTGCCGGTACTCAGGTGCAGCCGGTCGCCGATGTCGGTGTTGGACAGGCCCTCGGCCATCAGCGCGAGGACGGCACGCTCGCGACCGCTCAGCCGGGCGACGAGCCGGACGGCGTAGGGCTCGCGCCCGCCCTGGTCGAGGAAGCTGTCCACCACCGTGCGTATGACCTGCGACGACAGTACGGTTCCGCCCTCGGCCAACGTGCGGATCAGAGCGGGCAGTTGCTCGGGGTCGGTGTCCTTGAGGAGGAAACCGGCGGCACCGGAGCGCAGCGCCGCCTCGACGTATTCGTCGGTGTCGAACGTCGTCAGCATCGCCACCACGGGCGGGTCCGGCAGCCGGCGGAGTTCGGCCAGGACGGTCAGTCCGTCGACGTCGGGCATCCGGATGTCGAGCAGGACGACGTCGGGGCTCAACTCCCGTACAGCCGCGACGGCTTGGCCGCCGGGAACGGCCGCCACGGCTCCGATGCCGTCCGAGGCGTTGAGGAGGTGGGTGAAGCCCGTACGGACGAGAGCCTCGTCGTCGACCACCAGTACACGGATCATGCGCGCTGTGCTCCTCAACTGCCGTACGTCCGAGGGATAGCACGCCGAGCGGCGCCCGTCCGCAGGAATCGGTTCGGCTCCGGCCGGTCGGATGGCCGGCTTCGGAAGGTTGCCGAGTGTGCTGTTCCCCGCGGCCCGTGAACTCTGAAGGCATGACACACGACGCCTCCCCGGCCGCACCGACAGCAGCCTTACCCGAGCGGCAGACGGTCCCCTGCGACGCTCCAACGACCGTGCGGCTGATCGGTATTGACCTGGCGCGTGGACTCGCCGTCCTCGGCATGTACTCCGCCCACGTCGGCCCCGACGTCACGGTCGGTGGCCCAGTCGGCTTCCTGCTGGAGACCGCGCGAGGCCGCTCCTCCGCCCTGTTCGCGCTGCTCGCCGGATTCTCGCTGGTCATCATCACCGGCCGCCCCCGGCCCCGGACCGGCCGCGCCGGACGGCAGGCGGTGGTCAGGATCGCGATCCGCGCCGTCGTCCTGGTGATCCTCGGCTACGCGCTGACCGCCCTGGACACCGAGGTCGACGTGATCCTCAGCTTCTACGGACTGCTCTTCCTGGCCGTCCTGCCGCTGCACCGGCTCCGCGCCGCCACGCTGGCGCTCATCGCCGCGTCCGGCGCACTGATCCTGCCTCAACTCCTCTACTCCGTAAGGAAGTCCATTGAGGTGGGCGCCTGGGCGGACGCGGTCATCCAGGCGGACCCGCTGGCCCGGATCAGTGGCACGGACGGCGTCGTAGAGCTGCTGTTCACCGGTGAGTACCCGGTCCTGACCTGGGCGCCGTTCCTGATCGCGGGCATGGCGGTGTCCCGGCTGGACTTCACCCGGCCGGCGATCCGGGCCCGGCTCGCCCTGACCGGCGGGGCGCTCGCCGTCGTCGGTTACGGGGGCTCCTGGCTGGCCCTGCGCCTCGTCCCGCACGTGCTGAGCGTCATCTCGTCGGCCACGGGCGGCGGTTCGGCGTCGTCGGCCTGGTGGTCCGACACGGTCGGTGAACCCGAGAGCGGCACACCGCTCGCCTGGCTCCTGGTGGCCGCACCGCACAGCCAGACGACCTTCTCTGTCCTGGGCAACACGGGCGTCGCCCTTGTGGTGGTGGCCGCGTGCCTGACCGTCGCCGACCGGATGCCACGCCTCACCCGGTGGGTGAGGCCCGTGTCCGCGGTCGGGGCGATGGCGCTGACCGCCTACGTCCTGCACATCGTCGCTCTTTGGCTCCTGAGCGACGTCTGGCACGTGGCCCTGGCAGAAGACGAGACGATGGCCGCACTCCCGGTGCTGTTGGGTTTTATCGGGGCCGCCATGCTGCTGGCGACCGTGTGGGCCCGCTACTTCCGTCGCGGTCCCCTGGAGTACCTGCTCCACGCTGCCACCCGGCCCGCATGGCACGTCAGGTAGCTTCCGGCAGCCATCCCCGTCAGCTCGGCCTCCACGGCGTCCCGGCCCGGTACGACGGCCGCGCGAAAAGAACCACTGCCAGGAGAGACGAGCCACCAGGCGGTGGTGTGCGGGTCGACGTCGCCTCGGATGTCACCGGCCGACTGGTCACGGCGGAGCAGCTCGGCGAGCGTGTCGGCGAAGTGCTGGTGGACCTGGCGGAGGGCCTCGCCGAGCTCCGCACACGGCCACCATCGCCGCGAGCGAGCGGGGACGCCGTGTACCGACCAGGCCGTTCTCCGGGCCGACCGCCTCGCCGACGTCATGGAGATCGCCGTACGGGCCCATCGGATCGTGGTCCAGAGCGCCGCGGGCGGCGTGGCGATGTCCCTGCTCGCCATGATCGCGGCGGCCCTTCTCGGATGGCTGCCGCCGGCCGGCGGCGCCCTTCTTGAGGAAGGCATCGACGTCGCCGTCATCCTCAACGCCCTTCGCGCGCTGCTGCCGACGCGTGGCGCCCGTACCGCCCCCGAACCGGACGGCCGAGGACCTCATCCACCGCTTCGCGACCGAACAGGACGACCTCCGGGACGCCCTGGACGCCATCCGTGAAGCCGCCGGCCTGCTCTCCGTGCGACGCTCCGATCGCTGGCCGCCGGGCGCCACGTCGACCATCTGCTCACCACTCGGCTGCTCTCCCTTGAATACGCGGAGGAACGTCAGCTCTACCCCGCGCTGAACAGACAACTCGGCGGACCGGAGACCACCGAGACCATGAGCCGGGCCCACACCGAGATCGCCCGCCTCTCCCGCCGCATCACCACTCACCTCGGCGTGGTGACGAGGCGGGTGCCCTGAAGCCGGAACAACTCGACGACCTGCGCGCCTGCCTGTACGGACTCCACTCCGTCCTCCGCCTGCACTTCAACCAGGAGGAGGAGAGCTGCTTCTCACTCGCTTCCTGAGCCGGCCCGCCCGTGGGAGCCACGGGGCCAGTGATCCTGATGAGACTCAGAGATAACTGAGAGCTTCCTGTGAAAAAGTGCCGAGGCTCCCGCACCACCCGCCGTCCGGCCAACCCCCCCCATGGAGAACGCCCTCATGAGCCTCACTGTCGTCAACGGACTGCCCGCGCACGTCCTGTTCGTGCACTTCGTCATCGTGCTCGTACCCCTGAGCGCCCTGGCACTCGTGGTGTGCGCGGCCTGGCCCGCAGGTGCGCGGCGGCTCGGCCTGCTGCTGCCGATCCTCGCGCTCGTGACGTTGGCCAGCGTGCCGGTGGCCACCCATGCGGGGGAGTGGCTGGAACAGCACGTCGGCAGCGGCCCGTTGGTGCGCAAGCACGCCGAACTCGGTGACGGCCTGCTCCCGTGGGCTCTCGGCCTCTTCGTGATCTCGGCCGTCGTCTGGTGGACGGCCCGCCGGTCGGCCCCCGCCGCGGACGGCGCGGCGGGGGCCTCATGGTCGCCCTCGATACTGGTTCGGGGCGCGGTCGTGGCGGTTTCCCTCGCTGTCGCGGTCGGCGCCGTGGTGGACGTCTACCGGATCGGCGACTCGGGTGCCAAGGCCGCCTGGCAGGACAACTACTCCAAGACGGCCACACAGAATGGCGGCTGACAGGACGAGGCCGTCGTCACGCCCCCGGTTCCTCCGGATCGGCGGTCAGTACTCAGGCCGCCGCGTCGTGCGCGACCGCCCCACTCGCGCAGTTGTGTTCCAGTAGTGCCTGATGGTCCGTCTGGAGGGCAGTGGCGCCGCCGAGTCGAGACCGGGGTACGGGACGTGCTCTCCGTTTCATTGGCGCGTCGGAGCCGCCAGGTGCGGTCGTAGCGCAAGACGTCGGCCTGTCTGTTCGTGTCGTGCGGGGTAGTGGCGTCGCTCCTGGCGGGCGGGTGCCCAGGAGCCCGCGTTGTGCTCCGGAGACCTGGAGAGGGTCGTCCGTCGTCCATGGCGACGGCGCGAATCCGGGCGATGAGGTCTTCCCGGGCCGGGGCGTGCAGGGGCCCGGCCGAGCGCAGAGGACGGTCTTGTCGCGGATCGCCATAAGGGGTGGGGATGGAGAAGATCTGGAAGAAGTTGTCTACTGGACGGTTCTGACCTGCGGTGATACCGCTGAACAGGGATCTGGCGCGGGCTGACCCGTCCTGCTGGGTCTTTCAGACTCGTGCCGGGTTACGCCGTCGATTCTCCCCATCGACGTGGATCTCGTCGGGGCGGAGCTCGGAGAGGGTGCGTGTCCTCGGGGACTGCGTCGTGTCGTCTCCGCCGTGGGAGCGCGGGCGATGGCGCAGATGGGGACCCTTGTTGTCGAAGTGCTTGCAGAGTTGTACGAGGTACCGGCCAGGGCGTTCGCTGGCCATCTGCGCTGTGGCGGTGAGCATGGGTTCCTCGGATCGGTGGGTCTGGGGGAGTTCAGGTCCGGGTGAGGGCGGTGAGCCAGGCGGCTGCGCCGCCCGGGTCCGTGGTGATCCGGATGGTGGCGGCCTCGACGGAATCGATCCGCCAGCCGTCGGCGAACGCGGCCTCGATCTCCTGCCGCGTCACCTTGTGCACATGCCCCCAGCTGCCCTGCGCCAGATCGCTGAAGCAGAGCATGAAGTGGCGACTGCCCGGCGGGAGTAGGGCCCGCAGGGCGTCGACGTACGCTGCGCGGTCGGCGTCGTCGAAGACGTGGAAGAGCCCGCAGTCGAGCACGGTGTGGCAGTGGACGACCAGCCCGTGGCTGCGGTGATCTGCGGGTTGAGGACGGGGAAGGCGTAGTAGACGATTCCCCGGCTGGTGATCTGGGTGGTGCACAGGGCGGGCAGCGCGGCGCGAGGCCGTGACCGGTCTCCCGTTCCGGTCACGGCCTCGCTGGCGCGAGGGTTGGTCATCGGCGGATCAGCAGCAGCCGCCCGCGACTGTCGGTTCCGTCGTTCCGGGCTCAACGGGGCTGGTGCAGCAGGTGCTGCCCTGCTGCTTGGCCAGGGAGTCGGCGTCGGCCTTGACGACGTACACCTCCCAGGGTTCCTGGCCGGGACCGTGGACCCAGACCTTGTCCTGGAGGGCGTAGCAGCAGGTGGTGTCGTTCTCCACGTCGGTGGTCAGGCCGGCCTCGCCCAGGCGGGTGGTGGCGGCGTGGACCGCTTCGGTCGTTTCGACCTCGACGCCGAGGTGGTCCATGCGGGTTGCCTCACCTGCGGTGCCTTCGATGAGGACGAGCTTGAGCGGGGGCTCGTCGATGGCGAAGTTGGCGTAGCCGTCGCGGAGTTTGGCGGGTTCAGTTCCGAAGAGCTTCGTGTAGAAGGCGACGGAGGCGGCGAGGTCGGGGACGCGGAGGGCGAGCTGTACGCGGGACGTCATGGTGAACCTCCTGGGGTGGGTGGGGAGTTCAGCAGCCGCCGGAGGCGGTGGCCGGGGCGCCGATGCCGATCTGGAGGGTGGACGGGGCGGCGCAGCAGCCGCCGCCGGAGCGCTGGGCGTTCTCCGGCTCGTCGAAGAGGCCCGCGCCGCCGCACACCCCCGTGTCCGGGAGGGTCAACTCGACGCGCTCGGCGGCCTCTTGGTCTCCGGCGAGGGCGGCGGTGATGGAGCGGGCCTGCTCGTAGCCGGTCAGGGCGAGGAACGTGGGCGCACGGCCGTAGGACTTCATGCCGACCAGGTAGATGCCCTGTTCGGGGTGGGAGAGCTCGTTCACGCCGTGCGGGTAGACCGTGCCGCAGGAGTGGACGTTCGGGTCGATGAGAGGGGCGAGCGCGGTCGGGGCCTGGAGGCGTTCGTCGAGGCCGAGGCGGAGTTCGGAGAGGAAGGACAGGTCCGGGCGGAAGCCCGTGAGAACGATGACCTCGTCGATCGGGTCGAGGCGGCGGCCGTCCTCGGCGACGAGGACGAGCTGGTCACCTTCCCGTTCCACGGCCTGCGTACGGAAGCCGGTGACCGTGCTCGCGTGGCCGGCCTCGACGGCGGCCTTGGCGCGCAGGCCCAGCGCGCCGCGCGCGGGGAGCTGGTCGGCGTCGCCGCCGCCGTACGTGTTCGTACCGATGCCGCGTCGCAGGATCCAAACGGCGTGCGTTCCGTTCTCCTCCTTCGCCAGGTCGGCGAGGAGGGCCAGGGTGGTGAAGGCGGAGGCGCCGGAGCCGACGACGGCGGTGCGCCTGCCCGTGTAACGGGCGCGGACGGCTGGGTCGTTGAGGTCGGGGACGCGGTAGGCGATGCGGTCGGTCGCCGTCTTCTCGTGGAGGGCGGGCAGGCCGTCCGCGCCCAGCGGGCCGGGGGTGGACCAGGTGCCGGAGGCGTCGATGACGGCGCGGGCGGTGATCCGCTCCTCGCGGCCGACCGTGGTCCGGAGGTGCACGGTGAAGGGCTGCTCGTCACGACCCGCGTCGACGATGCGGTCGCGCCCGGCGCGGGCCACGCCGGTCACGGTCGCGCCGTAGCGGACCTTGTCGCCCAGCAGGTCCGCAAGCGGCTGCAGGTACCTCTCGGCCCAGTCGCCTCCGGTGGGGTAGGTGGCGGCGTCGGGGCGGGTCCAGCCGGTCGGGGCGAGCAGCTTCTCGGCGGCGGGGTCGGTGACCTCGGCCCAGGGGGAGAACAGGCGCACGTGTGCCCAGTCGCGGACCGCGGTGCCGGCCGATGGTCCGGCTTCCAGCACCAGTGGTTCGATACCCCGCTGGATGAGGTGGGCGGCGGTGGCCAGACCGATCGGGCCGGCTCCGATGACGACTACGGGCAGCTGGTCGGTGGTGGGCGCGGTCACGGGACTCCCCTTTGATTCGATATTCGTCGATGGCTTGCGCGGTCAGCATGGCACCTGATTCGACAAGCGTCAACATAGACATTTATCGAATCTGCGGGTTCGGTGGAGCGGGTCGACGGTGTCGCGATCGGGGGCTTCGCGGCTCGCACCCGCTTGCGCCGGGCGAGCGTCACGGCAACTCCCGTCGCTGTCGGTGCGGCGAGGACGGCGACTGCCCCTCCGGTGTTGGCCGGGCCGATACCGATCCCCGTGAGGGTGAGTGCGGCGGTCCAGCACCGGCACCTCTGAACCGGCTCCGGCCACCGCTGTTCCGGCGGCCGCCGGCAGAGGGTCGCCGCCCCTCGCTCGCTGCTTCGATGTATGTCAACATAGATGCATGTCGAATACGAGGGCGCTGCCGCTACTGGAACCCGAGGTCTCCGAGGCCGTGGCGCCGTGCTGCCCTCCGCTCACGGAGCGACCGCTGAGCGCGGAGGAGGCTGAGCGGACGGCGCGGATGTTCAAGGCGCTGGGCGATCCGGTACGGCTGCGACTGTTCTCGCTGGTCGCCTCACACGAGGGCGGCGAGGCGTGCGTGTGCGACATCTCCGACGTCGGTGTCTCCCAGCCGACCGTCTCCCACCACCTGAAGAAGCTCAAGGAGGCCGGCCTGCTCAGCTCCGAGCGGCGCGGCACCTGGGTCTACTACCGCGTCGAGCCGTCCGTGGTCGCCGCGATGGGGCAGATGCTCGGCAGTGCCATGAGCTGAGCCGCGGCGAGGAGAGTGGGTGAGTCCCATGGGTGAGTCGTCGGTGAACCGACCGGCGATCCACGAGGAGTTGGAGCGCGCTCGTACGACGTTCCGCCAACTCCTTGACGGCGCCGGCCGGGCCGACCTGCGCCGGCCCGCCGAAGGCGCCCGGTGGACCAACGAGCAGACGCTGTTCCACATGCTCTTCGGTTACATCCTGATGCGGCCGCTGCTGGTCCTCCTGCGGGTCTTCGGGCGGCTGCCGCCAGGCGTCGGCCAGGGCTCGCCCGGCTTCCGAATGCTGCGACGAGGCCCTTCGACGTCATCAACCTCCTGGGCCCGTTCGGCGGCGCGAAGGTTCTCGGCCGCCGCAGGACAGGGAAGACGGCTCGCGCTGGCCGACAAGGACCACTGACGGAGGAAACGCGAAGCCGCGCGGTCATCGCCCGCCCGCTCCCGGGGACGCACGGATCTCGTGTGCCGAGCGAGCGCCGTCGATCACCGTCACCCGCGGGGCGCGCGTCATGCGGCGGGCTGGTCGCCGGCCGTTCGTCCCGGCATGAAGATCAGGGCCACCAGCGGCAGTCCGACCACGACCCCAACGAGCTGCATGCCGATGAACCCCGCGACCGAGCCGGGCGCGATGCCCGCGAAGGAGTCCGTGAAGGCGCGGCCGATCGTCACCGCCGGGTTGGCGAAGGACGTCGACGAGGTGAACCAGTACGCCGCGCCGATGTACGAGGCGACCGCGACGGGCGCGAAACGCAGCCGGTCGGTGCGGGCCAGGCCGAAGATCAGCAGGATCAGCCCGGCCGTCGCGACGACTTCACCGAGGAGCAGGTGTCCCGCGGAGCGGTCGTGGGTGGACCACTTCACCAGCGGTCGGCCGAACATCGCATCCGCCAGGATCGCGCCCGCGATCGCCCCGATGATCTGGGCGGGGACGTAGACGGCCGCCTCGCGCAGGGTGACGCCTGCGTCGCTGCGGCGGGCGGTCCACCATTCGGCGAGGGTGACGGCGGGGTTGAAGTGCGCACCGGAGACCGGGCCGAGCAGGGTGATGAGGACGCCGAGGCCGAAGACGGTGGCCAGGGAGTTGGCCAGCAGTTGCAGGCCGACGTCGTTGGTCAGTTCGGTGGCCTGGATGCCGGAGCCGACCACGACCGCCACCAGGGCGGCGGTGCCCACCAGTTCGGCAGCGGCCCGCGCGACCAGAGGCGCGCGGGGTGGGGTGGCCCTGGGAGCGGGCCGGGGCCCGGTAGCGGATATGGCGGACTCCGCGGCGGTCTCGTGCGTGGCGGCCAACAAGGGCTCCTCGGTGCGGCCGCCGTAGCGGCGGGGATCAGGGGCAGGACCGCTTGACGTTGTTCTCGGCCGTGACGCGCGCAGTCTTGGCCAGGTCGGCGAACTGGCCGGCGAGTGAGGCGATGACGTCGGGCTTGAGCCGGTAGTAGGTGAACCGGCCGCACGGCTCCGTGTCCACGACCCCGGCCTCGCGCAGCACCTTCAGATGGTTGGAGAGGTTGGTCTGTCTGGCCCCCGTCTCCTCGATCAGATGGGTGCTGCAGAGCGTCTCCTCGGCCAGGAGGGTGACGATCTGGAGGCGGAGCGGGTCGGCCAGAACCCGCAACAGATCAGTGTCGACTGACGTCAGCATGGACTGATACTGTCACATCACTCCAGGCTGATACCAGCCTGAGCTGATCTTTGGGACTCGCATCCCCGCACCCGTTGGGATCCACGCCCCGAAGGGGTTCCCATGGCCGCATCCCCGCCCCCCGTCCTCCCCGACGAGCGCCTCGCGTCCGGCATCGCCCGCCTCGCTCTGCGCCGCTGCGGTCACTTCTCCCTGGAGGCGATCCAGGGCGTCGTCACCGACTCCTACGCCCGGCTCGCCGAGCACGCCTGCGTCCGCACCCACCTCGTCGTCCTGGCCCACCGCACCGGAGGCCATGTGGACGTATCGTTTGCGGGCACACGGGCCGCGGCCGAGGTCGAACCGGTCGTCGCCCAGGCCCTGACCGAGGCCGGGGCGGATCTGACGGACGCGTACCCCAAGTCGCTGACCGGCGAGGTCGTGCGGGCCGCCGACATCGTCATGGGATGCGGGGACGCATGTCCGGTCGTGCCGGGCCGACGCTGCCTGGACTGGCCCGTCAGCGACCCCGAGGGCGTCCCGATCGCCTCGTCCGAGGCGTCCGCGACGAGATCGACGCCCACATCACCGAACTGCTCGACTCCCTGCCGAGCCCTTGACTCCCATCCCGATCCCGCACCACCTGCTTGATCCACATCGCGAAGGAAGAACCCATGTCCTCCAGCCCGCTCGCCTCCGTGCTGTTCGTCTGCGTCCACAACGCCGGGCGCTCGCAGATGGCCGCCGGATTCCTCGACGACCTCGCGGGCGACCGGATCGAGGTCCGCTCCGCAGGCTCCATCCCGGGCGACCAGGTCAACCCCTCCGCGGTCGAGGCGATGAAGGAGGTCGGCGTCGACATCTCCGACCAGAAGCCGAAGGTCCTCACCACCGAGGCGGTCCAGGCGTCCGACTACGTCATCACCATGGGCTGTGGCGACGCCTGCCCGGTCTTCCCCGGCAAGAAGTATCTCGACTGGGCTCTGGAGGACCCGGCGGGCAAGGGCGTCGAGGCCGTCCGCCCGATCCGGGACGAGATCAGGACCCGTATCGAGGCCCTGATCGCCGAGATCGACACCCGGCAGGAGGCGTGAGCGGCCCGGCCGACCCGGCGCCTGCACCGTGCGCCTGCAGGCGCATGACGCATCAGCCGAACTCGGACGGCAACCAGCGGGCGAGGTAGGCCCTCAGTCCCGCCGGATCGGCGCAGCGGGCGACCTGGCCGAGATGGCCGTCGGAACGTAGGAGACCGTGGGTGATCTCCGGCCAGGGACCCTGCTTACCCAGCCGGTGCGCGGTGAGCAGATCGGTCCGCCCGTTCAGGAGCGAAGCGAGGCGGGCGTTGACGGCAACGAGCGGGGTGAGCCGCGCGAAGCTCGCGTGCGGTCCGAGTCGTACGTGTTTCCGGCTGTCGTGGTCACGCTTTCCCCATGGGGCCGGTGCGGGCTGTGGCCTTGGTCCGGATGCCGGGCCGACCCGCGGCACGCTGGAGGGGCCGACGGCGGCCATGGGTGACGTGGGAGGTGTGCCTGCGCCGGTGTCGGACGCATTCGATCTCCCGGGGCGATGTCAGCCGTCCGCGTCGGCTGCCGTGAGGGAGGCTAGGGCGGCGTCGAGGCGGTGGGTGGCTTCCTCGGCGACCGGGCGGAGGGCGTCGAGTCCGGTGAGCGTGACCATCGTGTTCGGGTCGAGGGCCTGTACGGCGGTGTGGTCGCCGTCGGTGCGGACGACGACGTTGCAGGGCAGCAGCAGGCCGATGGCGCGGTCGGTCTCCAGGGCGCGGTGGGCGAGGGGCGGGTTGCAGGCGCCGAGGATCACGTAGTCCTCCATGTCGTGGTCGAGCTTCGTTTTGAGCGTGGCGGTGACGTCGATCTCGGTGAGGATGCCGAATCCCTGTGCGGCGAGGGCTTCGCGGACGCGGTCGACGGTGGTGGCGAAGTCGGTGTCGAGGTGCACGATGCGGTCGTAGCGCATGGCGGTGGCCCTTCTGGTCGGCTCGCAGGGTGCGGGACGGGTGTCCTGCCGTGCCTGCGGTGCTCGTGAGGTGTCTCCAAGGGCTTCCCCTGGCTTCATAAATACCCCCTGGGGTATTCGTGCTACGGTCGAAAGCATACCCCCCGGGGTAATTCTTCGCTGGAGACTGGAAGGGAGTGCCCCGTGTTCTTCGTCGACACGATCGAGGTGTCAGGGCTCGGCAACCGGAGCTATCTCGCGGGCGGTGAGCGGACGGCGGTGGCGGTCGACCCGCCCCGTGACGTGGATCAGGTGATCGCGGCGGCGGCCCGGCGCGGTGTGCGGATCTCGCAGGTCGTCGAGACGCACGTCCACAACGACTACGTCACCGGCGGCCTGGAGCTCGCCCGGGTCACGGGCGCCGCCTATCTCGTTCCCGCCGGGGCCCGCGTCTCCTTCGCGCGTGTGCCGGTGCGTGACGGTGACCGCACGGAGATCGACGCCGAGGCCGGCCTGACTCTGCGCGCGCTCGCGACGCCCGGTCACACTCCGCACCACACCTCTTATGCGCTGGAGGAGAACGGCACGGCGGTCGTCGTGTTCACCGGCGGTTCGCTGCTGATCGGTACCGTCGGCCGTCCCGATCTCGTGGAGCCGCGGCTCACGGAACAGCTGGCCCGGGCCCAGCACGCCTCGGCGCACCGGCTGGCCGCCGAACTGCCCGACGGCACGGCCGTGTTGCCCACGCACGGCTTCGGCAGCTTCTGCTCCTCCTCCCGGGCGGAGGGCGGTGACACGACCATCGGCAAGGAGAAGGTGTCCAACGAGGCGCTCACCCGGGACGTGGACGACTTCGTCGCCGGTCTGCTGGCCGGCCTGGACGACATCCCCGCGTACTACACGCACATGGGCCCGGCCAACGCCGCCGGACCCGCGCCCCTCGACCTGACCCCGCCCGCCGTCGCCGACGCCGGGGAGATAGCCGCCCGGCTTGCGGCGGGGGAGTGGGTGGTGGATCTGCGCAACCGTGTCGCCTTCGCCGCGGGGCACGTGTCCGGTTCGTTCAACTTCGAGGCCGAGGGACAGCTCGCCACGTATCTGGCCTGGCTGATTCCGTGGGGCAGGCCGGTCACGCTGCTCGCCGAGTCGCCCGAGCAACTCGCCACCGCCCAGCGCGAACTGGTCCGTGTGGGCATCGACCGCCCCGCCGCCGCGGCGACCGGCGACCCCGGCGGCTGGGTCCGGGAGGGAGAGGCCCCGGCTTCCTTCCCGCGGGCCACGTTCGCCGATCTCGCCGGCCGGTATCCGGCGGAGGGCGTCGTCGTACTCGATGTCCGGCGTGGCTCCGAACGGGCGGGCGGGTGCATCGAGGGGTCGGTCCACATCCCGGTCCACCTCCTGCACCGCCGCCTTGACGAGGTCCCCGCCGGTCAGGTGTGGGTGCACTGCGCGGGCGGCATGCGTGCCGCGATCGCCGCCTCCCTGCTGGACGTGGCCGGTCGCGAGGTCGTCGCCGTGGACGACTCCTTCGACGCGGCGGAGAAGGCCGGGCTCACCGTACGCACCGTCTGACGGCGCATGTCGCGGCGACCCCTGCCGATCTTCCGTACCGACACGGGAAACACGGGAAACAAGGAGCGAGAAACCGAGATGAGTATTTTCCGGCGAGGCCGGGGAGGCCCGGGCCGTGTGACCGTCCAGGAGGCGGCCGCACGCACCGGCCACGGGAAGAACGGGAACGCCGCCGAAAGCAGTGCCGGCGCCGTGGTGCTCGATGTCCGCGAACCTTACGAATGGCAGGCGGGGCACGCGCCCCGAGCCGTACACCTGCCCCTCTCGGCACTGGCCGCCGGGGCTGGACTGCCCGCCGAGGCGCAGGCACGGCCCCTGGTCGTGATCTGCCGCTCGGGCAACCGCTCCCGGCAGGCCGCCGAACTGCTCGCCGCCCGGGGCGCGGAGGCCGTGGACGTGATTGGCGGCATGCGGGACTGGGCCGAGGCGGGGCTGCCGGTGGTGGACCCGCGGGGCGGGAACGGCACCGTCGCGTGAGCACTCTCATACTTGCCCTGGCCGCGGGTGCGGTCGTCGGTCTGGCACTTGGCGCTCTCGGGGGCGGCGGCAGCGTGCTGGCCGTTCCCGCCCTGATCTACCTGCTCGGTTTCACCCCGGTCGCGGCCACCACCGCGAGCCTGGTCATCGTCGCCGTCACCTCGGCCACCGCCATGTCCGCGCACGCCCGGGACGGGAACGTCCGCTGGGGGACCGGGCTGCTGTTCGCGGCGGCCGGCATCGGCCCGGCGATGCTGGGCGGCGCGCTCGCCGGACGTGTCCCGGCGGCCGTGCTGACGGCGGCCTTCGCGGTGGTGGCGGGAGCGGCAGCCCTGCGCATGCTGCGGAGCCGCCCGCGTGCGGCGGACACCGTCGTGCCGGTGCGGCCAGGCCGGGCCGCGGCCGCCGGGGCCGGGCTCGGCGCGGTCACCGGCGTCCTCGGCGTCGGCGGCGGTTTCCTCGCCGTACCGGCGCTGGTGAACGTGCTCGGCATGCGGATGCGCTACGCGGTGGGCACCAGCCTGCTGGTCATCACCGTCAACTCCCTGGCCGCGCTGGCGATGCGCACCGGCACGGCCGACGGACTGGACTGGGCGGTCATCGGCCCCTTCGCCGGGGCCGCGATCCTCGGCGCCTGGGACGGGAAACGGCTGGCCACGAAGATCTCCGGGCACACGCTTCAGCGGGTCTTCGCCCTGGCGCTGCTGGCCGTGGCCGCCTTCATGCTGATCGACGCGGCGGCATGACGCGCCGCAGCGGACACGGTCTAGGCCAGGGACAGGAACAGTTTCTCCAGGCGGGCGCGCATCTGCTGGGCGTCCTCGCCGTTCTTGCGGCCGGACTCGATGTCGGTCATGCACTGCTGCATGCCGGTCGCGATGATCGCGAAACCGGCACGGTCGAGGGCGCGTGAAGCGGCGGCGAGCTGCGTGATGACGTCCTCGCAGTCGCGCCCCTCCTCGATCATCCGGATCACGCCGGCGATCTGACCCTGCGCGCGGCGCAGGCGATTCAGCACGGCTTTCAGGTCCGCGCCCTCGAGCTCCAGCTCCACGATCACTCCTCAGAAAATACCCCTAGGGGTACTGTACGTCCCGGTTCGGGACGGCGTCGACCATCAAAGGATCACCCTCGCCATGACCAGCTCTCCCACCCCCATCACCCCCATCACCCTCGCCACGGACCAGGCTCGCATCCGCCTCCACGAGCTCACCGTCATCGACGTGCGCACGCCCGCCGAGTACGCCTCCGGCCACCTGCCCGGCGCCCTGAACATCCCCCTGGACCACGTCCGCCGGGCCCTGCCGGAGATACGGCACGCCGCAGAACACGGTGACGTCCTCGTCGTGTGCGCTTCCGGCGCGCGCTCGGAGAACGCCTGCAAGCTGCTGTCCGAGCAGGGCATACCGACCGCCACCCTCGCCGGAGGCACCGGAGCCTGGGCCGCAGGCGGCCACGACCTGCACCGTCCCGCCGCCTGCGACACCCGGGCCGGCTGGAGCATGGAGCGGCAGGTGCGCTTCACCGCCGGGACGATGGTGCTGCTGGGCCTCGCCCTCGGTCTGCTCGTGCACCCCGCCTTCCAGCTCCTGGCCGTCGGCATCGCGGGCGGGCTCGTCTACTCGGCGGTCACCGACACGTGCGGCATGGCCGTCGTCCTGGGCAAGCTGCCCCACAACCGCCCCCGGGCGGCCGACCTCGACGCCGCGCTCACCGTCCTGCGCAGGCGCTGAACCGGCGTTGCCCGATATCTCCGTGTGTGTGCTGCCGTGACGGGGCGGCACCTGCTCGCGGACAAAGTCCCCGACAGTCCGGCACCGTCGCTCATG
>Ga0307517_10008116_pt1 | contig 15116 bp, 9 predicted proteins | sample 23_EM_MG_FD_194515 | JGI IMG/M metagenome (GOLD analysis project Ga0307517, IMG submission 194515) | Populus trichocarpa ectomycorrhiza microbial communities from riparian zone in the Pacific Northwest, United States - 23_EM | ecosystem: Host-associated > Plants > Roots > Unclassified | place...
GGAATCGTTCGGCCTGCACGACAAGGAATTTATCCATGGCTGCCGAAGGGATATCCTCTTCGTACACTGTCTCTTCCACCCAGGTATGGGCGTTGGTGCCCTGCGAGCCGATATCGGCCATCAGTTTGTCGTATTCATTGGCGATGGAATATTTGGAAGCCAGGCCCGAGACGCTGTCGATCTTATGATAGATGGCCCGGCGGCGTGTGGAATCCTTCGTGGAATTGTATTGCTCGTACAGGGCGTCGATCTGGTCGAGGTAAGGCTTTTCCTTGGCCCAGTCCAGGCTGCCGTACTGGTCCGTACCCTTAAAAAGCAGGTGTTCGAGATAATGGGCCAGGCCGGTATGGTTTTTCGGATCGGTGTTGCTACCCGCTCTCACAGCAATGCGCACGGCCACACGAGGCTCTTTATGGTTGGGGCTCAGCAGGACGGTAAGACCATTAGACAGAGTATACAGACGTGTCTGCAACGGGTCGTTGGTTACATAGCGGTAGGTATATCCCCCTGAGCTGGCAGTCTTCCATGTATATTTATCCTGTGCGGATACATGGACAGTCGTGCTTAGGCAGACCGAAAGGGAAAAAAGCAGGAAAAGAGATTGGAAGGATCGCATAAATGTTTTTTTACAAGTCACAAAGATTTGAAATCGGGCGATAAAGTAATAGATTTTTTAATAAATAGTCCTTGCCGTTCGTCAAATCAGGACGAATAGGGCCACAGGATAGGCGAAGTTACCCGGAACCACTACGAAAGCATTGAAATGTCGTACAGCCGACATTTTATCCATCGTTGCCTTGGACCGTCCTGAACGCTTTTCCCCATTATGCCGTAACTTTGGCCCCGTTCTCAAAACTACATCACCGATAAACCAGGAATCATGGACTACAGGATAGAAAAGGATACAATGGGCGAAGTAAAAGTGCCTGTCGACGCTTATTATGGCGCGCAGACGCAACGCAGCGTGGAGAACTTCCGCATCGCACAGGATATCAATAAAATGCCTAAAGAGATCATCCGCGCCTTCGCCTATCTGAAGAAGGCCGCAGCCCTTACCAACCTGGAGGCCGGAGTGCTCCCTAAAGACAAATCCGACCTCATCGGGCGTGTATGTGATGAGATCCTGACAGGTGCGCTGGACGAATGGTTCCCCCTGGTGGTCTGGCAGACAGGCAGCGGTACGCAGAGCAATATGAATGTCAACGAAGTGGTGGCCTACCGGGGTCATGTCCTCACGGGCGGAAAGCTGACGGATAAGGAGAAGACCTTGCATCCCAATGACGACGTCAACAAATCCCAATCCTCCAATGACACATTCCCGACGGCCATGCACATAGCGGCGTATAAGATGCTGGTGGAGACGACGATCCCCGGCATCGAGCAGCTGCGCAATACCCTGGCTGAAAAAAGTAAGGCCTTTATGAAAGTGGTGAAGATAGGGCGGACGCATTTTATGGATGCCACTCCCCTCACCCTTGGCCAGGAGTTCAGCGGTTATGTATCCCAACTGGATCACGGGCTGAGGGCCATCCGCAATACCCTTGCCCATCTTTCCGAGCTGGCCCTGGGAGGTACGGCCGTGGGCACGGGCATCAATACGCCTCCGGGCTATTCCGAAAAAGTAGCGCAGAAGATCGCCGCGCTGACAGGCCTTCCCTTCGTGACGGCGGAAAATAAATTCGAGTCCCTGGCCGCTCACGATGCGATCGTGGAAGCACACGGCTCCCTGAAGACGGTGGCCGTCAGCCTGATGAAGATCGCCAACGACATACGCATGCTCTCCTCCGGACCACGCAGCGGCATCGGCGAAATATTCATACCCGACAACGAGCCGGGCTCTTCCATCATGCCGGGAAAGGTCAATCCTACCCAATGCGAGGCGCTGACGATGATCGCCGCGCAGGTCCTGGGCAATGACGTGTCTATCAACATCGGCGGGGCCACGGGCCATTTCGAGCTCAACGTCTTCAAGCCGATGATGATCTATAACTTCCTGCACAGCGCCCGGCTCATCGGGGACGGCTGTGTCAGTTTCACGGAAAAATGTGCTACAGGTATCCTCCCCATCGAGGCCAATATCAAAAAGCATGTAGACAATTCACTGATGCTGGTAACGGCCCTCAATACGAAGATCGGCTACTACAAGGCCGCCGAGATCGCCCAGACGGCCCATAAGGAAAGCACGACCCTGAAAGAGATGGCGGTGAAGCTGGGATATGTGACGCCGGAACAATTCGATGAATGGGTGAAGCCCGAAGAGATGGTAGGAAAGATAGGCTGATCTGCGCAGGGGCGCCGGCTATTTGATCAGCACCTTCTCCGTGAGTAAGGGGACCTTATATCCATTGTACAATCGAAGGATGTAGACGCCGGGCGCCAGCCCCCGTATCTCCATGGAAAGATCATCCTCCGCGCTGCGCGCTTCCTGCACCAGCATTCCCCGGATATCATACAGCTGCGCGAGCAGGGGCTTGTTCGTCCCCGGTGGCGAGGTGATGTTCAACTGCTTGCTGGCAGGGTTCGGGAACACTTTACAGGAAAAATTATTATTCGCGGGCGGCCGTTTGACCGTTGAGGGATCCAATGCCAACGTGGTGAGGTAGACCATCCGAAGGATAAAGCCCAGGTTGGGGGAAGCCGTCGAATTACCCAGCACGGAATTGGCGCCCAGCGTACAGCAGGAGTTATCTACCGCCACAAACAGCGTATCCCCGGTAGGCGCGACCGTGATATTCCTCAATCGATATCCCAACAGGTAACGGAAAGTATCGGTGATGGCTGCGCCGCTGTCGATGCTCAACCCGTCGGGCTTCAGCTTCAGCCGGTATAACCCATCTTTCAGAGAAGGTATCAGCAGGGAATAGTTCCAGCCAGGGATGGCGCTATGCCCGTAAAAAGCGATGCTGGCGGGCGCGATCGTAGGCCAGTTCATATTGCCCAGGGCTCCCTGCGTCTTATTGGGGTCACGGGCCCAGTTGAAAAAAGAATAGATCGGCTCCTGCGTGGCGCTGGTATCGCAGAAACCTGTTTCGCTGATCACGGACTTATTGGCGATATACATGGAGTCACCGCCGGAGGAAGTATAATTGTCATCGCAGAGGCCCGCGACCTTGGGCCAGCCGTAGTTCGTGTGCGGAATGATGATATTGACCTCGTCGTCCGAACGATCGCCGTGCTCGCTGCTGTACAACAGGTACGAAGCTCCACCGTTCACCGAACCGAAGACCAGGCCCTGCGCATTGCGGTGGCCATAAGAATAAATGGGGTTCTTGGCTGACGGAGCCGCGCCGGCAGGATAGGGGTTGTCGCCGGGGATCCATTGCTGGGCCAGGGGTAGGGACAGGTCCGGCTCCGTATTCAGGCGCAGGATCTTTCCTTCGATGATCGTCGTATCCTGGGCATGGTTGGGGCGATTGGCATTGGTAAGATTGCCCGCGCCCATATCCCCGATCGTATAGTACAGGTGATAGTTCCCATCGCCTTCCGGCAGTGGGCTGATCCGGATACGGCCGGAATTATGGTCATTGCTTCCATGGAGGCCGGTGATCACATCGTTCATCCAGGTCATCGTACCGTCGGCGAAATTATACCGGTAGCGGACGACCTTGGTATTGAAGCTGCAGGCTCCCGCAGCACAGCCACTGCAGGCCATGGAGCCGCAACCGATCAGGTGGTAGACGTACGCGACATACACCCATGGTTTGCCGGAATGGAACTGGGGATGAATAGCAAGGCCCATCAGTCCTCCCTGTGGCCAGGAGGTAGGGCTTGTAAAGTCTTTCAGGCCGCTGAGGTCCAATACCTCGCGGTTGCCCTTATTGCCGGGATGGATCTTCCAGATCTTATAATTGCGGGATTCCGTGACCCATAAAGAGTCATCTGGGCCATATACGACCTCCCAGGGGGAATTCATGCCAACAGAGCCCGTTGCAGGATAGAGGGTGTCTATCTTGAAGGACTGGTTGTAGCGGGTGATCGTTTTTTGACCACTGGTGATCAGAGATAAGCACAGGCCTATGAGCAAGCAGCACAGGTTAGGGCGACTAGGTTTCATAGGATTCAGGATTTACCGGTATAACAAAATAATACATAATTTTCTGTATTTGGAATAGTAGTTTCCCCTGGCTCCTGAGTAGTTATACGATTGCAACTATATATTATTGAGAGTACTTTTATACCGGATTCTAACCCTGAATCGCTTAGTCCTTATCCGATCACCCTTGTAAAGAATTCAGACCTATGAAAGCAATTTTACCTGTTCGCTGGGTCCCCTTTCAAATTTTTATTATCACTTGCGGCACTCTTTTCCTCGCAAGGCAGCAAGCTTATTCCCAGGCAACTGCTCCCATCAAATTCGGGAATAGTTACGTGAACCTTACCAAAAAGACAGTAGGCGGCACTGTGCAGCCGGGCGATACCCTGGAGATCCGCACGAACTTCTATGTCCGCAATACCTACAACGGAACAGGGTCCATGTACAAGGTCCGTTACTACGATAATCTGCCTACCCATACCGATACCATCAGTACGGAATACTTACGTTTGATCACCAACGAGGGCCTGACTTCGCGCCAGTATACCCAGAAAGGAGGCGATGACGCGGGTACCTTCCTGAAAAATCCCAGCCTTCCCGGCGATTACCAGATCCGTATCAATATGGGAGGAGCGCCCTTTACCGCCGACCCGACCAATCCCACCGGCACGGACTCTATGGGCCTTTCGAATATCACCGGCGCGGCCAACCTGCGCGGGAATGTCAATAAGCCTAAATTCAGCAGCGGTTCCATCATCACCACGGCCTTTCGCGTTCGGGTTACCGGCAGCTACGGTGACACGATCGTACTCGGAGCAGGCGTGATCGCCTACCGGACCACCCCCGCCTCTTCGACGGATACCCTGCTCAGGGCCACGCAGTATAAGATCCTCATCAGCAAGCCGATCAGTCTTTGTTCCAGCACCATCGGTACGAATTTCGCGGCAGAGAACGGAGGTACTTTCGGTCACGGTACCACCCTCAACCGGTCGGCTGCCCCCACATTCCCTATACCTAATTATACCTATCTTAATAATTCGGGCACCGCGACCACGATCAACGACGGTTTCTATGCGATCGTGAACAACGTGAGCCCGACCAGTTCGACCTTCGCCGGGGCGAGAAGACAGCCCAATTGTAACACGCCTTCTTCCATACCGACCACGGACCCCAATTCCTGTAATAACAGGGAGTTCGGCGGATTCTGGTTCATCAACGGGGACCATACGGGATCGGTCACGGCAGCCGGCAATGCGCCTCCCGCGGCAGGCGCCGATGCGGGTTACATGCTGCTGGTCAATGCCGACCTTGCTACCAGCGAAGCTTACCGGCAGACCATCGGTGGTCTTTGTCCCAATACTTATTACCAATTCTCGGCCAATATCATGAACGTGTGCCCGACCTGCGGCATCGATTCCAATAGTACCTCCACCTACAAGCCCGGCGTGCTGCCCAATCTTACTTTCGTCGTGGACGGCCTCGACCGCTATTCATCGGGACAGCTGGATACCGTAGGATGGCAGAAAAGAGGTTTCGTGCTGCTGACCGGCCCTTCGCAATACTCGATCACCATCTCGCTGCGGAACAACGCTCCCGGCGGCGGCGGTAATGACTGGGCGATGGATGATATCACCCTCGCCACCTGTCCCCCCGACCTGTTGCTGACGCCTAATAAGCCCGATACCCTCTGCCAGGGCGCGGACGATACCGTGCGCTTTAAAATAGCTTCTTACGTAGATAACTATACGCAATGGAAACTGGAGCAAAGTACCGACGGCGGAACGACCTGGGCCTCCGTAGGCGTGGATACCGCCGGGCAGCCCCCCAGCGGCACCATCGTTCCTAACTTCGATCCTCTTTCCGGGCAATACGTTAACATTATTTCCCGCTATTTCAGGCTCTATCCTATCAATAGCTTTACCAAATACCGTATAACGGTGGCCAGCACGCCGGCTAACTTAAGTAGCTCCACCTGCTCTTTCGTCACCAACTCGCCGAAGATCGTATTTGGCGTCGATTGTAATATCCTGCTTCCCACTACGCTTGTTTCATTCAGGGGCCAGGTAAGGGAAGGTCTGGCAAGCCTGCAGTGGAACACCCTCAGCGAGACGGCGGATGCCTCTTATATTATCGAACGCAGTGAGGACGGGCAGCATTTTACACCCGTCGGCTTCATAAAAGGAATAGCAGGTTCCGGCGGGGAGGCCACTTATCCCTATACCGATCCTACGCCCCTGACAGGCCCGACCTATTACCGTATCAATATTACAGGACATGGTCAGCACCGGTACAGCAACCAGGTACTGCTCAGTAATACGGCCCTTGGTTTCGGGGTCAAACTGCTGGATAATCCTTTCCTGGATCATGTTACGCTGGAACTGACGGCGCCGGGCGAAGGCGCGGCCCGGCTCTCCCTGGTGGATATGTATGGGCGGTCGGTAAGGCAGCAGACCCAGCCTTTAGGCCAGGGATTGAACAGCCTCACACTCTATGGCCTGGGAGGTTTGCCCAACGGGACCTACGTCCTGCAAGTGCGCTATGCGGACCAGGTGGTGAGCAGAAAGATCGTCAAATTAATGAAATAGAAGTGCCTCAGGCCTGCACCGTATTCACATTCGCGTTCGGGTCGGCCGTAGGCTGAGGGGCCGGTTGCTTATGGAAAAATTTTTTCTGGAATAATAGGATCGCAATCACGCCTACTGAAATGGAGGCGTCGGCGATATTAAAGACCGGGCTGAAGAATTCGAACTCATCCCCGCCTACAAAAGGCATCCAATGGGGATAATGGGTTTTCACCAGCGGGAAATACAGCATATCCACCACCCGGCCGTGGAGGAAGCCGGTATACCCTTTGTGAGGGAAGATGCGGGCGACATGCTCGAAGGTGCTTTCTTCGAAGATCAATCCATAGAACATGCTGTCGAGCAGATTGCCCAGGGCCCCCGCGAAGATGAGGCCCGCACAAATAATGAAACCCCGGTGATATTTCTTTTCTATGATCGTTCGTATATAATAGATCCCGAAAACGACGGCCACCAACCGGAACAGCGTAAGCGCCATTTTACCCCAGGTGCCCCCGAATTTCCAACCCCAGGCCATTCCTTCATTCTCTACAAAATAGATCTGGCCCCTATCGCCCAACAGACGGATACCATTATCATAAGGAGATATCGGTGTACGGTAGACCTCCCTCGGATGACTGAGAGGCATATGTGTTTTCACCCAGATCTTAAGGGACTGGTCGGCTACGATGATCAATAATACGATCAGAAAGACGCTTCTTGCCTTCACGGTTTATAAATTATGAGTGTCAAATATACTTAATCGTGTCGAGCGATCCGTGGTCGATCAGGAGTAATTTCGTTAAAATCCTTGGTCACCCTCCTATCTCACCACTCACTATTCGCCCTCCGGTCCTCCCCCTCCTACCTCACCACTCACAACTCACCACTCACCTCCCTCATTCCTCGAAATACACCCTCTTCACCCTTTGCGAAACACCCGTGAGGATCTCATAGGGTATCGTTTGCGCCCATTGAGCCAACTGCCTGACGGATAGCTCCTTGCCAAAGACGATGACTTCGTCCCCTTCCCGCAGGTCCGGGATGCCCGTAATGTCGATCATCGTCATATCCATGCTGATGACCCCGATGACCGGGGCCAGCCGGCCTTTGACCCACATCTTTCCGGCCCCATTGCCCAGGCTGCGCGGATAGCCGTCTGCATACCCGATCCGTACCGTCGCGATGAGGGTGCCCGCCCCTGCGATCCCCTTGCGGTTGTATCCCACGGTATCCCCTTCCTTCAATACTTTGATCTGGGCGATGGTGGACTTCAGCGTAGACACTTCCTCCAGGTCCAGGAGATGCGAGGCGGCGCTGTCGATGCCATAGAGCCCGATACCCAGGCGCACCATATCCAGCTGAAGGTGCGGATAACGCAGGATCGCCGCGGAATTGGCGATATGATGAAGAAAGGGATATCCAAGGGTTTGCTCCAACAGGGCGGAAGCGCCGGCCAGCAGGTCGGCCTGGCGTAGCGTGAACGCATCCTGCTGCGGGTCTTCGCTGGCCGCGAAATGGCTGAATACGCTCTGCACCTTGAAAGGCGAATGCTTCAGAGCGGCGGATAGCTCTTCCATTCTATCCAGCGGGAAGCCCAGCCGGTGCAGTCCCGTCTCCAATTCGATATGTACGGGGAACTGTGTAATGCCTTCGCTGCGGAGCCAGCGTTCGAAGGATTGCAGCAGGGGAAAAGAATAGAGCACAGGCTCCAGGTTATATTGCGCCAGGGCATCGAAGGAGCTGTCTTCTGTGTTCATGACCATGATCGGTATGCCGATGCCCGCTTTTCTCAATACGACGCCTTCATCCGCGTAGGCTACGCCCAGGTAATCGGCGCGGTGGAACTGCAGCAGGTTGGCGATCTCATAGCTCCCGCTGCCATAGGCAAACGCTTTCACCATGGCCATCAATTTGGTGGCGGGCTGCAGGTGCTGGCGGTACTGGCGGAGGTTGTTCGCCATGGCGTTCAGGTTGATCTCCAGCACTGTCTGATGGATCTGCTCTGACAGCAGGCGGTCGATCTGTTCGAACTCGAATACGCGGGCTCCTTTCAGCAGGATCGTCTCGTCCCTGAAATGGAGAGGTTGCAGATCCTTTTTGAAATGTTCGACGGTGGGATAGAACACCGATTCGCCGGGGAAGGATTGACGGAAAATAGCGGTGTGCGCGCTGATCCGTTGACCGATGCCCACGAGCCGGTCGATCTTCCTTTCACGAAGGGCCCCCGCGATCTCTTTGTACAGGTCCTCTTCCTGCCGCCCGCTCTCCAGGAGATCGGAGAGAATGACCGTACGCCGTTTATGTTGCTGCTGCTGGGCTAAAAAATCCAGGGCTATCTTCAGGGAATTGAGGTCCGCGCTATAGCTGTCGTTGATCACCGAACAATGGTTGATGCCACTCTTTAATTCCAGCCGCATGGCGATGGGCGTTAGAGCCGGCAGCTTGCCGCGGATCTCCTCCGCGCCCGCGCCCAGGTAAAGTAACAGGCATATGCAGTGGAGGCAGTTCTCTATCGACGCAGCATCCGTGAAGGGTATGGAGAAGGACAGGTCTTCCCCTTTATAAAGCGTATGGATCCTGCTTAGGCCCGGCTCCTTTGTCACCGAATGAAGGAGGAGGGTGGCCGGAGCCTGATGCCCCCAGGAAAATAATTGACGCGGTCCCGGATGCAGCCCTTTCAGGGCCTGCACTATTTCAGGATAATCGCTGCAATAGATCACCAGTTGGGAATGGTCGAAGAGCCGGGCCTTCTCCGCCGCTTTTTCCGCCAGGCTGTGGAAGCCTTCGCTATGGGCCTCCCCGATATTGGTGAACAGGCCGATGGTCGGCTGCAGGATCGCCGCCAGCTTTTGCATTTCGCCGGGCCGGGAGATACCAGCCTCGAAGATCGCCAGCTCATGGGCGTCGTTCAGCTGCCATACGCTCAGGGGCACTCCTGTCTGGGAATTATAGCTTTTCGGACTACGTACGATATGATATTTGTCTTCCAGCAGTTGATTGAGCCACTCCTTTACGATGGTCTTGCCGTTGCTGCCGGTGATCCCGATGACGGGAATGTCATACCGGCTGCGGTGCCAGGCGGCCAGTTGCTGGAGGGCGGCCAGGCTATCTTTCACAACGATGATATTCGCCTCGGGGAAGGAGGTGAGTGGTGAGTGGTGAGTGGTGAGTGAGGACGAATCGGCCCATTGCGCGTTCACGACAAAATTCCGTACCCCACGTTTGTAAAGGTCTTCCAGGAAAAGATGACCGTCCCGGCTGGGCCCTTTCAGGGCAAAGAAAAGGGAAGTATCGGGAAAGATCAGACGACGGCTGTCCAGCAGCAGGTATTCCACCGGATCATCCCGTCGCAGTTGCCGGAGCTCGCCCTGTACTATGCGGCAGATATGGGTGATGGAATAGTTCGGCAAAGACTAGGCTGTTGGTTTTTTATTTTTCTTATTCGAATATAATGAATAAAGCATCGCCGTGGAGATGCAAACGAGGATCACCAGTAAGGATACATACACCGGCAAAGTAAAGCCTACGATCTCCGACAGCATCTTCAACCCGACAAAGATGAGCACGATGGCGATGCCCTGTTGCAGGTAACTGAATTTTTCCACGGCCCCCCGCAAAAGGAAGAACAGCGAGCGAAGGCCCAGCACGGCGAAAATATTGGAGGTATAGATCACGATCTTATCCTGTGTAAGCCCGAATACGGCGGGAATGCTGTCCACGGCGAATACGATATCCGTGGTCGCCAGGAGGATCACTACGACAAAAATAGTCGTGTACCGTTTCTTCCCATCCACCAGGACGCTCCACCGGCCGTCGCCATCACCCGAGGTGAGGGGCAGCAGACGCTTGAGGAATTTATAAACCCGGTTGTCCTCCACATTCATCGCCTCGTTGAACCCCGTGTAGACGAGCAGCGCCCCGAACAGGTAAAGGATCCAGTGGAAGCGCGCCACCAGGGCGATGCCGACCGTAATGAACAGGATACGCAGGACGATGGCCATCAGGATGCCGATGAGAAGGACCCTTGCATAGAGCTCCGGCCTTACCTGGAAGAAAGTGAAAATGAGTATGAAGACGAAGATATTATCGATGCTGAGGCTCCACTCCATCAGGTAGGCGCTGAGATATTCCAGGGCCATCTTATGCCCGTTCTGAAACCAGAGGAAAGCGAAAAAGGCCAGGGCCAGGAGCACCCAGAAGGCCGTCTGGAACAATGCTTTTTTTATGGTGACGGGCGCGCCCTTCTTACTTAGCAGATCCAGGTCAAGGATGATAGCCAGTATTAATACAATGCCAAATACGAGATACGTGATCTCCGTAGAATTCATGGGACGAAATTACGGATTCCTCTGCAAAGTCAATGACGAACTTTTTAGTTCTACTTGAAAATCAATGGATTGAAAAAAGTTGCCACCCGCCGCGAACACTGCCTGCAAAATATTCCTTCCCCGGCCATGCAACATTCTTTCTTTTGCTGCGTCTTATTTTCATGATCTGGTAGATCCAGGGGGTCTTGTGCCCTTTTCTGCTGACGCAGGATCCTGGGGGTATTCATAATTATCAAGTATAATGCTATGCAAGATAATAAACTAGAAAAGAAAGACCAGTACCGCGTATGGCAGCTCATGGCCCGGAAACTGGCAGGGGATGCATCGGGCAACGAACTACAGGAACTGCAGGAGCTATTGCAGGACAATCCACATATACAATATTCCATGCAGGTGCTGAGTGACCTGCAGAAACCGGGCAACGGGCAGCATCCCGGCTAAAAATGAATGACGAATTCGGTGGTCCCGGGAGCAAGGGTCCGGAGTGAGAATGGGAAGCCATGGTTAAGCAGGATCTCCCGTATGATCGTAAGTCCCACGCCCTGACCGTCCTTTTTAGTACTGAAGAATGGCGAGAACAGCTGGTCTTCCAGTTCAGCCGGGATGCCCCGGCCGGTATCGCGGATGATCAGCTTCTTCGGATGATGCGCCGTGATGATCGTTATACACCCCTCTTCCTCGATCGCTTCCATGGAATTCTTTATAATATTGATCAGCACCTGCTCCATCTGTTGCAGGTCGGCCCGGATCGGCAGGTCCCCGCCGGCAGCATCCAGCTGAAAACGTATCTTCTTCTCTCCTGCGCGCCGCCTCATCAGCTCCAGCGTATTTTCCAACAGGCGCAGCAGCCCTATGGAAGTTTTTACGGGCAGGGGGATGCGCACCAGGTCGGCGAAATTCCGCATGAAAAGGTTCAGGTTATTATTCCGGTCCATGGCCACGCGCAGAGCCTGCGTAAGGAGCTCGCTGTTCTGCTGCGCCTGCAGGGTGGATTGCAGGATGGAGTTAACGGGGCCGATGGTATTGTTCACCTCATGGGCCATCATACGTATGACCTTTCCATAGGTCTTTTTCTCCGCCTCCAGGATCTCCGCCGTCAGTTCTTCGATCAGCACAAAATGACGGGGAAACCCCCGGTCGATGAAATGGGATTTCTGCACTTTATAGGTGAGGGCGCCATTGAAAGTGAGGGTCTTCGACTCGCCGGATTGCAATTGACTTATCTGCTGCAGGATGGGATGCGCCCACTCCCTGATGGAGCTGCCGAGCACCTCCCGATTGGCTGCGCTCTCCATTTCCCCACCCGGCTCACTCCCTGCACCCGCCGGTTCCCCGCCCGCCGCTCGCCTTGCTCCCTCCTGCCATCCATCCCCTTCCCACAATAACTGCAGGGCCTTCGGATTTATCTGCTGGATACGATCGTCATAATCCAGGATCAGGATCCCCGTAGGGGAAGTGTGGATCAGCTTCTCCAGGAAGAAATGCTGTTCTTCCTGTTTGGTCCTTTCCTCCCGCAATGCGTCCATCATCTGGTTGTACACTTTTATCAGCTCATCCATTTCATAACGGCCCGTGCGAAGGAACTTCACATTAAAATCCCTGTCACGGATGGCATCCGTCCCCTGCATCAATAGCTTCAAAGGCTGGATCAGCTGGCGATAGAGCTGCCAGGACAGGAAGATGGAAAGAAGGATGACGGCTTCGGCAACGAGGAAAAGAGGCTTGTTCTCCGCGAGGATGAAAAAGGATAAGACCCCCGCGATCCCGTGAAGGATCACCACGAACAGGATGTATTTAGTCCGCAGCTTCATCGTATGGTATATTATATTTCTCCAGCCGGCGGTAGAGTGCGCTGCGGGTGATGCCCAATGACTTCGCTACCCGGGTGATCCTGTTCTTATGGAAATCCATCGCCTGGTGGATCATCTGGATCTCCATCTCCTCCAGGGTCAGCGTCCCGACCTCCGGCAGCCGTACAGGTTCTCTTTTTTTAATGCTTTGCTCCGACTGGGACTGGAAATCGGCTTCGTCCAGGACATCCTTCTTCGTGACCAGGATGGTGCGCTCCACCAGGTTCTTGAGCTGGCGGATATTACCGGGCAGGGATAGCTGCTGCAGCCAGGACATGGCCCCGCGGGTCAGGGTCAGTGAAGGGCGGTTATAGATCTCCCGGAGATTGTCCACAAAATAATTCACCAGCAGGGGAATATCTTTCGGCCTTTCCCGGAGAGAGGGCAGGCGGATCGTGATCAGGTTGATACGATACAGAAGGTCTTCCCGGAAAGCGCCTTTGCCGATCATCTCCGGCAGGTCCCTGTTCGTCGCGCAGATGACCCGGATGTCAAGGGTCTTTGTACGGCTGCTGCCCAATACCTCGTAGGTCCTGTCCTGCAATACCCTCAACAATTTTACCTGGCTGCTGAGATCGAGGTCCCCGATCTCGTCCAGGAAGATGCTGCCTTTATTGGCCATTTCGAAACGGCCCATACGGTCCGCTTTCGCATCCGTAAAAGCGCCCCGCACATGCCCGAACATCTCGCTCTCGAAGAGCGAGGAAGAGATGCCTCCCAGGTTCACCTTCACAAAAGGTTTGTTGTTGCGGAGACTGTTCTGGTGGATCGCTTCGGCGATCAGCTCCTTGCCCGTGCCGCTCTCCCCGACGATGAGCACGGACGCATCGGTGTCCGCTATGCGGCCGATGGTAGCGAGGATCTCCAGCATCCGCGGGTCTTCCCCAATGATATGCTGGAAGCGATAACGATCGTCCAGGTTGCTGCGGTTGGGCTTCTCCGGGGTCCGTGACTGTAAATTCAGCAGCGTACGGATAGATTGCAACAGGTGATCGTTATCCCAGGGCTTATTGATGAAATCGCTGGCGCCGGCCTTCATGCCCTTTACGGCCAGCCCGATGGTAGCCCATGCCGTGATGAGGATCACTGGCGCGGCAGGATGCATTTTCCGGATCCGCCGCAACAGCTGCATACCTTCTTCTCCGGAGGTCTGCATGGAAAAATTAAGGTCCAGCAGCACGAGGTCAGGCGTATTATGATGCAGCCAGGCCAGGGCCTCTTCCGGCGAAGAGCAGTCCTTTGCAGCATAGCCTTCCTGCTGCAACAGCAGGTTCAGCGAAGTCCGGACAGCCTTGTCATCGTCGATGATCAGTATCATAATAGGGAGGACAATTTAAGATTTTTATCGGTAGCCCCTGAGCATCCCGATGAGATCAGGTGGCTGGCGGCCTCTTATTCTTCATGCAGGGCCACCGCCGGATAGATCGCTGCCGCCTGTCTTCCGGGATAGAGCGAGCAGATCAGCACCAGCAGGTAAATGAACAGGATGGACAGCACCAGCGCTATCAGGTAGACGGCGGAAGGAAGATCGCCTACATTCAACAGGGGGAACTGTATGGCAAAGAAGGTCCCGATCAACAGGGATAGGGTCGCCAGGATCATGGCCTCCGCCACCAGCTGCCCCGACACCGAGCCGCCCGTGGCCCCGACAGCCCTCCGCAAGCCGATCTCCGCCTTCCTTTTATTGATATTGTACCACAACACCCCGAACAAACCCAGGGCCACGTTGACGATCAGGAAGCCGGACACGATCAGGATGACGATCAGTGGAATGATATAGGTCTGGTTTCTCGCGCGCCGGAGATCCGTCAGATGCACGATCTCAACATTGGAATTCCGCATCGCCCCGGCCATGGCCTTGTACAATCTGCTTTCAAAAGCCGCGTCCGCATCCGGCGAAACTTTTACAAGGATTTGGCCCAGCCAATGGAAAGAACCCGTGTCCGCCCGCACGAAAGTCGCATATCCTATGTCGGAGTAATCCCCTTTCATCTTGACGTCCTGCACTACGCCGATGATCCTGGAAGGGTTCTTACCCTGATAATCGTGCAGCAACTTACCTACGGCCTTGCCCTTTCCGAATAATTTCTCTTTAAAGGATCCATTAATGACCACAGGCCTATCCCTGGACGCTATATCCATCTTTTCAAACCACCTGCCTTCCAGCAACTGCAGGTTCAGCACGTTCTTATAGCTGTCCTCCACGGTAAACATATTGACCCGGTCATATTTTACCCGGTTATAGGAATACCCTCCGCCATTCGTAGTATTTGAAAAAGGTACGTTCTGGCTGGTGTAACTAACTTCCCTTACGGGAGGCATGGATCTCAGCATCTGCCGG
>Ga0307517_10008117_pt1 | contig 15114 bp, 9 predicted proteins | sample 23_EM_MG_FD_194515 | JGI IMG/M metagenome (GOLD analysis project Ga0307517, IMG submission 194515) | Populus trichocarpa ectomycorrhiza microbial communities from riparian zone in the Pacific Northwest, United States - 23_EM | ecosystem: Host-associated > Plants > Roots > Unclassified | place...
TTGAAATGCAAAAATGAAAAAAAAATCATTTTAATTTATTTTTAAATAAAAATTATTTTGAAACATGCACAGGTCATACTCATGCAATCACTTGTTGCCGTAGTTTTAAAATTCAGCCCGGCCCGACGGGTTGACCCGGAGCCCGAGACTGGAACCGGGCCGGATTGAAGAAAAAACAAGAAAAGAAAAAGCCTGGCGTGACCCAATCAAAAACTCGGTTGCAACCCGTTAACTTTTGTTTTTCTACTAAAACGATGTTATTTTGATTTTTTTAAAAAATAATAATTAATCCGGGTCGATCCGATGACTCGGTCAAAACTCGAAAACCATGTCTTGGATATGACCGGTCTAAAAACTATGCTTGTTGCTTTTCATTTATGTTCAGAAGCAATTAAATAATTACACGTAAATATAATTTCTTATGCTGCACACTAGATTAATTATATGATGAAAAATGATTACAGGAGACTACTAGGGGGCAAAGCGACGTTGCATTACGTAGAGAAGGCAGGGCATGTGGTTCAATCGGAACGACCGTGCGCTTACAACAGGCAACTCAAGAAAATCCTTGCCTCTTTGTATGCAAATTGACGGAAAGCAAAAACAGGGAGATCTGATTCCGTCCATCAATTGTTGTTTGAACGGAATAAAATGGAGCTCTGCATCGAAATCAATGGTTTATAACTGGTTTGGATAAATAAATAAATAAAAAGGAGTTGCAAAAATGAATTTCGTGTATGTTTTATTAAGGACTCGATCCCTAAGTAATTTAGTTTTTTTACATTAAAATGTTGGGTTGAAAATATTTGTAATTTTTAAATTTAATAAAACATAGTTGAAATAATGATTAATCTTTAAAAAAAAAACTTGGTTGATAAAAAAACCCTCAATGATTATTATTTTTTTAGGCCTATTTAACGAAGTGGGCCCAAATTGTAATGACGGCCCATTTCAAGAGGCCTCTAAATGATTCGGAAATCTTGATCTAAGTGGAATTAGGCGGTGGTTGGGCTCTTCAACGAACTGTTTTATGTTGAGAAGTCCAAAGACAAGGTCACCTTTCTGGTAATCGGACATCACTCGAACCTCGAACAGGACTCAATTTCTTGCCGAGGTTTTCTTTGATAACCTCTCTTCCAGGCAACCTTAAGTGTATACGTGCACAAAACATGAACCAGATCTGGAAGGAAGAACATAGGACCGCATCCCTGAATTACTGGTAAAGATTAAGTTTGCAGCCTGTGTCATCAGTCTATTAGTGTTCATTTTATTTTCTTGTTAATCAGAAGAGCGATGGTGGAGCAATGAAGAACATCTTACTAGCATGGATAGTTTCATCACAATGGAGCTAATGGAAGATGATATGAAATGAATCATAGTGCAGAGAAGGACAAAGAAACAGAGTTCATCTCATGATGATAGGAGCATCCACTTTCCACAAACATAAATAGGTAGCCTGTCCGAGTCTTGGACTTCACTGCAGGTTGAGATACTTCAGAAGCCTATATATAAAGCAAACATGGTCAACTTGATTTTATTTATTCTCCTCTTAGAAATAGGACTCTATATTCGAAGTGACCTTTTCATTAAAAAAAAAAAACTATTATTTTTCTTGTAGTTTTTTCTTCCTTTTTTATGATCACAAAAATAAGTAAATATCAACATAAAGAATTAACAAAAAATACACCTATAAAATTTATATACAACATAAGATTTTTTTAAAACTAGAATTATTATTATATTGGAATAATTTCTTAATGTTGATTACACCTACAAAATATGAAAAAAAAGTCAAAGGATTAACACAAAATCCTATTTGTGCTTGATTTTTAACTAGGAACAGGATAAGAAGTTATTGAAGAAAGGAGTTTGAGGAGGTTGGCTTTTGGGAACGAAGACACACTGATGGACCCCTTTAGAGCTAAAGTTTCCCTTTTCACTCTTAGCACATGGACCTACCCTGCCATGAAATCCTGGAGGACTCTCAATGAGTCAATATGGAGATTGCCAGTTGCCATCTGCAGTTTGTTCTTATTAACTTCACTAAATGGGCATAAAGATTTCGACATTGAGACTTTAAGTTTTAGAATTATGGTTCTTGGTGTGATTTTGGTAATGAACACATGTTGGATCCACTATCTACAGTGCCTGACACATTGTAGGCGTTCTTTAATATAACAGTGCATATGCTTAAGAAAACAATGCATTACCTTTCCTCTTCGTTTGTGTTGTTGCAGCTTCCACTAGACTTGTACTTAGGAATAGGAATGCGGCCAGACTCGATATGTTGAAGATCTTCAATAAGGATTTCATAGTGTTTCTTCACTTCCTCGGCAGATTTCACACCACCAACAGCTTTGGCTATATTTTGCCACCTGTCCGGTGTGTCCTTATCAAACAAGGCTAGTGCCTTTTCAAACAGTTTGTTTTCCCTTGGTGTCCAAGCGGATCTAGAATTTCTGGAAGCTTGATAGCTTGAAGACATGTTCTTGAATGCCAAGTCTAAAATTTTGATGGAAAGAGAGGGTGGGACTCTTTGCAAATACAAAAATAGGAGTGCTGATCACCAAACAAGTGAATATAAGAGAGCAGGTTTTAAACGAAGAGGTGATTTGTGATTCTGATTGACTAGGGTGCAGTGCTTATAAATGGTGGAGAAAGAGGTGGTAGTGGTGGTTGGTTGGAGCCAGTTGGAGAATCTATGTTGCCAAGAGGTGGCGTAAGGAGTGACAAGTCTTCTTTGGAACCACTAGATGAAGCAGGACAAGATACAGACAGGGGAGAGAGGAATCGGTTTCAATTTCAATTTAAACTTTTCCCGATGCTTTTCCTTTCTTTTATAATATCCACAGAAGCTTTCCTAGATTATGAACAAACTAGTTTCATTACAAACAACCATGTAACTACTACCTAGCTATTAACTAAAAGCATATAAGAAGAAGCAAACCCATCTCCTTGATGTTTAAGTTGCATTTCATTACTGTGTAGCTGAAAATGCACTTTCATGGACATACATAGGTGGTATTAATGTTGAAGCATAGATAAAAGGAAGGCAAAATGCAGAAAATCCGAAAGTAGAAAAGGGATTGAGGGTAAAAAAATTAGTGTTCAGGACATAACACCAAGTAGTACAAGAAATGGCGAGATGTGACAGTTTTAGAGGAAAGCAACAAAACATGGAAAAGCCAAATCTGAGACAAGAAAGAAAGCAAAAGAAACAAAGAAGGGAAGAGCTATGCAAAACTTTATCGGTCAATTTCACTATTTGGAATAACTGGCCATATCGTTACCTTATATTTACCCATTGGTGATTTCTGATGGACATAACTGGCCATATCTTTATCCTATAAGAGTAAAAGATGAGATCTTTTTAACAGTGATGATGATGACATAACAAGAAGTGTGAAAAATAGCAATCCAGTAATGGCATGCTATCAAATACTGCAATTGATTTCTATGAAGAAAATGGATAGCAATCTTTTATCGTGTCAGGCTCGAACTCTTGGCATCAGATGGCAGGAACCTGGCATAATCTTTTGTATCACTGATGACTTACTGCCAAGATTTTAAGAGAGCAGCTAGCTAGAGGTACCCTGCTGGATTTATATTCATTCAGTTTTGATTCGTTTCAGACCTTTGGAATTGGAGTTTCGGATTTTTGCTGGTGAACAGCATACCACAAGGTTCTGGGTGGCTACTTGACACCGAACCATGACATGTATGTGTGTGATCACTCTCATTGTTTCGCTGCTGGATCCCTTCAGGTGCTGCTGGTTTCCAAGGGGATTTTGCCCAGTTGGCAATTCATTTCTTCATATTTTGTCTTGTTAACAATTTTACTTGTGTTTTACTCTTTTTTTTTTTCAATTAATTTTCAAGATAATTAACAGAAGGTTCCCTTGCAGTGATCACACATGTAGCTTTTATCAAAACCAAAATATTCGGGGATCTAAATATGGTTATCGTGTGTTACCATGAACAAAGGCAACATTGATGTGTTCTTCAACGAGGGCCATACAAATGATTGTTAGGTCATATTCTTGAAAATAAAAAAAGAGAAAGAAAGTTTGATCCATGTCTTGGTCCATGCCATTAATCATTCGTCTCATGATGGAGAAACTTCACCATCATTCGTTACATGATAGAGAGAGTTCATAGAAGTGCAATTTTAATTGAGCAAGGAACAGCCCCAGTGGTTCATGTGGCTCATGGGCAAAATGTTATTACTTTGCTTAGGTTAGAAACAGAAGGCCATAACATTCCTCTGATGATTCATGCATATCCAAATAAGAACTTGGCACTTCTGTTTGTATAATTGAATTCGTAAATTCATATTTTGTGCTAACAATTCACATCAAGCTAGAGGGGCTAGCCATGCTTAGCACATAAATATCATTCCCAAAGCCTGATGAACAGGTTGTCAAGCTAGTTATTGTTGGTGTTGAATAAAAAGGAAAATATATCTATTAAACACTCTAAAGTTCTAAACTGCTGGCCCAGTTCATTCGCTTTTCTCAATTCTTGCAGTGGGTTGCTCTGTCGTTGTCAAGATAAATTAGGTAATGCTGTTCTGCACATAAAGAATCCTAGTACATGTGAAAAGGGAAGGATTATTTCAACAAGTTCATCACCCTCGGCTGGAATGCCCCTAGTTCCAAATCTTAAAGTTAACCTCGCTTAATGGCTTCATTTCAGAAGTCACAAAAACCCAAGTTCTATATCAATATCAGTATTCTATATGATTGAGAAAAACCACCTTTTGTTGTGTGTTGTTGTTGTTGTCTCTATTTCCTCGTTAATTGGAACATCCTCTCTATCAGTAATCAGCTCCTCCACAACATTGAAAAAGTCCTATGTCACCAGTTCCTTGTTCGCAAGAGCAGTGTGACTCGGGTAGCAGACTGGGGATATATCTATTTAAAACATCTCTACGGGCTAAATCAAAACCTGGGTTTCCTACAATGGGCTTAAAGGAGAACATTGTTCGCCTAGACCAATTAAGCTAGTAGAGATGAACGGGGCCTGGAACAGCCTTAATCGGTGGTATCTATGCCCTGTCTTTCGTTCCCTGGTTCTTTGCTACTCTGGCCTCCTGTACAGTGAAAAACTAGCAAACGAATAATCGGGTCAAAACTCTTTTCTAAAGTAAAATGAAACAGTATTCTCTTTTCTTTTTAATGTTTAATCCTTTTCTTTGTGACAGAGATGGAATTTTTCTACAAACAAGACAGTAAATTCTCAAAGCAAAGTTATTAAATGAAATCTGGTTTACAATCAATACACTTTTGAAAGAAAAAAAAGAGGGAGTCCCAGAAGATTTTGATGAATTAATGTAGAACTAAAGCACTTCAATTGTGGAAAGAGTAGCATCCAAAAAAGTTATATCATCAAATGTTAATTGAGGTGAATTGAGCAGAAGAATGATAAAAGTTTAACTGTCAAGTTGTTAGACTTGCCATCATCATGGACTCCATGTTTTCTCTACAGCTTTTGCCTAAAGGAGTATAAATCATTTCCATGACGTCAATAACAAAATTTCTTCATTTTGTCTTTGAAATCCTGCGGCTTTTGATTCTTTAAGAAACCATTTCACACTCTCAAAATCTTTATTCCTTTTGGGCAGTCCTTCAAAACCATCATGTAACCAAAGACCATTCCTAAAGTGTACTTTCCCCACACATGAATGCTCAAAAAGACACACAAAAAGTTACAATAATGGTGGTAATAATAGCAATAATCTAATAGCTCAAACTTATCATCATATTCTAATAACAACTCCATACAGCTGGATCTCTCAAAATCATATTGACTTTGCCTACACCCATCATAATCTTGAAGGACTCTCGTTTCCTCACCAGCTTTCCGGTTGGAGGAACCCACAGTTTTAATTGCCCAATCTTCGTCTAAAGGCCTTTCTGCTGTCTAGGTAATGAGTCCACACTTTCTCATGGGCCTCAATGCCATCAACATCAGTATTATAATGCTTGAAGTGATAGAAAGAAATTACTCAAGAAGGTTCAAAATCAAATACAATATCCATCGAAAGTCCACTAGGTGTACAACGGGTCTAGCTTGTATGGACAGATTAATACCAGGCCATTATGCTCCTGTTCTATGCAGCTACAGAGTTGTATTAATGGCTAATTGGCGCATATATTATGTGCTCATGGGGCCACTGGGCAAAATTTGTCTTAAATCTTAATGCTCATAGCAACTCTAACACAACAAATTCCAATGGCAATTATTGCCCTCTCAAGTGCCTCACGTAGCTAAGGATTGTTGAATGTTGCTCATAGAAAGGGGGAAAAAATTAAAAGACGGTTGAGTGAATTAATAGAATATTGACTTTCCCATTATTTTGTTTTAAAATTTATTGCTTCTAGCTAGTATTTCATAAGAATTAAGCAGCATTAAGCTGGAAAAATGTCAAACCTCATTATATAATGTGAGCTGAAAATAATGAGAGTGAGAAACATGAGCTGCATTTGCAAACAGCTGGAGAACTAAATCAAGCAATTATTCATTTGGTACGACATCTGTCCCCATGTAAAATCCTGAAACGATGCTGTAACACAGCACCTCTTTTGCATGGCCTCCTTCTGTTCTTCATTACCCACTGTCCCATAATGATGCGAACCCATGGATGTGACATCAAGATTAATGTTGCTGAGGAATGACCTCCATGTATTAATTGTACTTGAAGACAAATCGGTGAAGGGCGGTCTAGATCATGCTAAGTTGTCTGTGATTTAATATCTTAGCGATAATGTTTTGAGGCGAAATTTTGGTGTTTCTTGTGGTAAAACCTTGAACATTAATTGATTTCCTTTCAGTAGAGTTGTCGATTCAGAGCTAGCCACTACAGAATGTGCACTATATATTTCGAGGACCTTTCTTTTTCTTATCTTAATGACTGCAACTGAGCCCCGGAATCTTGATCAGTTTTAAGGCTTGTCAAGAACTCTCTAATAGTCTAATCAAAGGTATACATAGAAGCAAGTTGCATGACTTTCAATTTTATATATCAAGTTGGAATTCTACGAATAATTGGTAGGTATTGAAGGAGATTGGAAGGGGACATATATAGACAAGGCGTGAGTTAGTGCATGCAAGGAAAATATAGCTGTGTTATTTAGAGATTATTTGATTTAATATTTGCCTAAAAATAATGGGAACACGCCCATATGGCCTTGTAATAGTGGCAAAGATCCTCCAAGTTCTTGCTTAGTCCTTATGGCCATCCTCATCACCAGTCACTTGTCCTTTTCTCACCCTAAAACATTCTTTAAGATGCCCCAATATCCCAACTACAAAGATCTCTCTTCAACGATAGAATATATATATAAACTCAGGCCCTTCATGTTGCTTGTTCTTTATGGAAACCCAGGATCTCTCATGTGATATTGTCTCTCTTGCTTCTAGCTATTTTGTTGTACCACCCAGCTCTTCTAACAAAATGGGTTTCCTTTTCCTTTTGTCTTCGATCCTGGGAACAAATAATTAAGGTTTCTCTTAGCATTCCTATTTAAATACTAATGGATCTAATCCTTTTAGTATATCTTGACAGAGACAGTACTTCTATTCATAGTAATATCTCAATTCATTTTAAGATTGACTAATAATTAGTTTCAAGCAATGATATTGCTTAACAATCATACAGAACCTACTGCTTGCAATAACGCTTCAAATGGGGCGATGATGGAGAATTTTGATCACCAGTTGTTGAAACCATTAGATATTCTTGTACTTGGTCCATGCTTCTGGTATGGTTCCACATATGTAACAGCCAGCTAAAGCACATACAAGACATTTTAGCTTGGTAGATAAATTTCCAAGGTGGCTGGAATCTTTGATAAAATTGCCTAAACACGTGACGGCCGCATCTTGGATAAAATTTAGCTCTGGTGTTCTTGTCGTGAATATATATGCAATCATGAACGCCCAGCTGTAGCTAGCTAATGGTGTCCACATTGTTCTTCTCTAAAGAGGCTAGATAGCCAGGACTGGAAGTGAAGTCAGATTATAGTAGGATAGAATTGGCTTTATGATCATCTGAAACTCTGAAAACTTGGTCCAGGCATGTCTTGACCCAATCCACAGAGCGTGCTTGTGGCATGTGGGTTTGGTTTCATGTGAAACAGATTTGGAACATGGGGCTTGTCTCTACACTTGTCTTTTGATACTGCAACTGGCATTTACTGTCTTTGACCGACCCTTTGATGTTTGACTAGACTTGTTTGCATACATGCATCCCTTCCATTTATCTATGACTTCTTCCAAAAATAAAAAAAACAAGAAGAAGAAGAGGAAGAAGAAGAAGAAAGAAGAAACAATAGCCTTTCATTTGTGTTCTATCTCTACTCGTAGATATCCTAATACTGTTCAATTCCTTTCACTTTCCTGAAAACACATTTTTTCGGTTCAAGAAAGTGAAGCATATTTTTTACAAGAATTTGCTATAAAAAATACTTCCTTCTTTATGAAATTTTCAAGAATTTGTTTTCCCGTAATTTATATAGACAAGAGCATCTCTTGATGGAACAGGAACGAATCTTTAACCTTTCTAACCAAGAGATAGTTGGAGTTCGTTTGAGAGTAGAAGTAAGGTTGATTTTTAAAATATTTTTTATTTAAAAATAGATTAAAAAAATATGTTTTTTAAAAAATATTTTTAATATTAGTATATCAAAACAATCTAAAAAACACTAAAATAAATAATTTAAAATTAAAAAAATAAAAATTTTCAAAAACAAAATTATACCACAGTGACAAACAAACACCGCACCCTATCTCTGCATCATAAAAAATACACTGACATTTCATATAACAACCATAAACCTTTTATTTTCATAGTAAAAAGAACAATGCAGGTAAATTCTAAGATGTCAGGAAAGTCAAATTTATGAGAAATTCATCGTGAGCTTCGAAGTCTTTTTATAGATTTGACAAATCCCAGCAATTTTAAACGAGAGATTGTGTAATAAAAATGCTAAATGACATTGTATACTTATGCACATTATCATTTCGGATTCAATTTTTTTTTCTTTTTTTTAAAAAAGGTAAAGATAAAATTCACATACTGTAAGAGAAAACCTGAAAGGTGAAAATTCGAGCTACGGCTAATCTTGGAAGCACAGACTGAGACTGCCACAGACATTCCACAAATAATGGGGCCAAAAGGTAGACATTGGACAACGAATTCTGAGTCTTGATAAGTTGCTTTCACCCTCTTTCTACTTGAATGTCTGCCATCACAAAAAGAAAACCACACTCTTCTAGGCCCAGATGTACAATCTATCTGGGTCCGTTTGGGCCCATCTGATGGTCTCATTTTGGTGAGACCCACTTACTTTCCCTCCGCCACAGAGAAAAGGAATTAACTAGTATAAAACTAGATATCTTGCCGCGCGTTGCCGCGGCCAAATTAAAGTAATTTCGGATAATAAACCATGACAAAATAAACCATGATAAAATTAAAATCAAGTCCCTAAAAATAAGGTTAAAAAATTTAAATGATAAGGATAATGTAGTAATTATATTGTTATATACAAAAATACACTTGTGCAGAAAGCATTTAAGGGTTACTTAGTAATTTTACTGTGTATTAAAAAATCTAATTACTAAAATAACCTTGTACAATCTTTAAAAAATATTTATATTACAATGAAAAGACTACATTATCTCTGAATTAATTAAAGAATAACCATCAATTTGTTTTATGGTTAAAGGGACAGTGTGTTTTAATTTTAAAAAAAAAAATTAAGTAAAAATCACCACCTTAATCAGGTTAAAGAAACAACTTTTCATGAATATTTTTAATATTAAAATTGATAGCTATTTTTAATTAAATAAAAACGATATATGATTAACATAAAAATTGATATAAAAATAATTATAATGATAAAAAAAACACACAACCTATAAAGATATTTCCAAGTTATTACATGTACATGTCATTTGAAATGGAGAGCCACGTTTGTTTCTTAGGGTACATAAATAGTTTTCATTATATTATTACAGGTGAAAAGAGAGGAAGATGCTGGTGTGAGCTGTGAAAGCTAATAATAGGACCTAACTTTTTCTCTGTTCCCGCACCCCATTTATAACCTGTTTGGATCATACAATGAATGGGGAAAAGAAACAGGATTCATGTACATGATGACTTTCTTTGTTTTCAGGTAAGCAATAATTCTTGACTTGGAACAAGGTAATGGTAGGAGAATTGAAATTGAGGTTCAAATGTTCAATCACTTCGTTTTATTTCTCATTTTTTGTGTCCCATTGACCAAAGTTCAGGAGTAATGGTAACAATAAGATCCCGGAGACTATTAAGGAGGAGGAAGATACGAAAATTTTGGGGAACCCCATGTTCGATAAGGTTGATCATGACGTGCAAATAATTACGATTTAATTACGAAGAACTTTTTCTAATGGAAGAAAATAAATGATCTAATTAAGCAATGATAAATCCTTTAATTAAGCAAATTCCTTCATACCCACTTCTATTCAAGTAAATAGAGCCGAACCTTCATAAAAACTTGTACAATATTATCATCATCTCTAGTGTTCAATATGTTAAAATGAAGAAGGATATACATCTAGTACATCGATACATTTAATCTTGCTCATGTCAAAGAGTGATGTATTTATTTTAATCTTGCTCGATCGTGTCCTAGAAGAGAAGATTTTGGAAGGGCATACATCTAAGAACACGCAACTGGCACAACAAAAGATTGAGCTTTCTGTACATATTGGCATCACACGTACGTCAGGTTGTTGGATTGATCAAGGAATTAGGAACCAAACTTATGCATATACTCACAAATTCCATATATATAGATGCTTTTCCAAGCTGACTATGCAGCTTGAAGCTGGTTTCTTTGCCAAACTGGTGATTCTGTTTTCTGCTAGGTAGATATTACTCTGATCGCGACCATGATAACTATAAATGTATTATTTTTGGGTGGATCGCTTACTGTTAATGTAACCTAATTCTAATTATTTTTGGCAATATATTGTTATTTATTTAGAAGGAAGATTGAAACCTTGTCGTCGCTGAGAAAGATTGCTTTCCAACAAAGTTTCGAGTTCCATTCTTTTATAGAGTACAAAAAATGATGTAAACATATCGTTTGTTCTGGACATGCAGCTTTAAATATAGAATCTTTATAATGGTAAGAGGCAAGGAAGAAATGTTGCAATGCGTCATCTTTCTTGCTTAGCACTTGATTATCTCATGAAATGCACAAAAAGTTGAACATCTTATAGAGGCGTGTCCATGGTTTGTTGGTGTTTCTTCAAGATTAGGTAGTGTTCGAGAGAGGCAAATTGACACCAGATGAGATATGAAAGAGAAAGCTTGCAGCAGTGTGAATAAATAGGCAAATTTGCCTATAAAATATTATGCTATATATATATATATATTATTTGAGCACTTTGAAAGATGGATGTATAGATTTTTAATAAGCACTCGGTGTCTACGTTTGCAAGAACTCATATTTACTCTAAATATTTTATAATTTGCTCAACATATTACTTAACGAATATTCATATTTTTCTCAAAAAATTTCGAATTTGAATCTTTCGTATTATGATAAAAAAAAAAATATTTCAAGTTATATTTAGCGGAAGTTATAATTAATGTAATTATAACCATAACCACAAATATATTTATTTTTGAGAATCGGATCTATAACAAAGTCGAATATGTTCCATAATGTTTAGTTATTTTGGGTAATTGGGAAGCCCGTGCATCTTCTTTCTTCTTCTTCTTTTTTCCACAACCACATTGAATCACAACTCCCATCTTCTGGCCTCAAAAACGAAAAAAAAGTAAACAAATTAAAAAATAGAACACACTGATTCATTAAAAAAATACCAGGCCCATGGTATTCGTCTGTATATGATTGGTAATGGAGCAAAAGACAGAACAGTTTCCAAAGAGCCCAACATTTCTCTCTCACACCCACACATACACCTCGAGACCTTATAATAGAGACGAGAGGATCTGCAAGAGCTAGGATTTCCTTTACATCGGATCTTCTGCAATCTTTCATTGCCTCAATGTTTCCTTACCCATCCCATTATATATGTATCTCTCCCCTCCATTATTGTTTCGATTCAAAGATAGTATAGGAGGACCTTCAATATTATCTCTCGAGTGTCAATTAGTAATGGTGCTTGTATTCTTCAATTAGCTGATGAAACTGTCCATGGAAAAAGTGGGATCGATGCCTGTTACCTTACTCGAAGGTCAGACATCTATAAATTCTATAGTGGCAACGTGACCTCGATCGGTTTGGTTGCATTGTATAATCCATGGTTCACCTCTTTCGAGGGTTTAGTCCAAGGCAGCAGTACGTACGTGGGTTAGCTTGCTAATTGTAATCGAGGATGATTTTTTTATTGAGGTTCAGATATAGAGAATGTATATATACCCACAAACAAAGCCTACTTCATACTTGATTGAAAATAAATTATTTTTTTATTGTGAAAGAGAATAATTATTAAAACGGAGAAAAAAAAAGGTTTCACGTTCCCATCTCATCTCTTTTATGAAATTTATAGTATCCGGTAATTCCTAAAGTTGAAAGACTAAAAATAAAGAAAATCCATATTCTATGCCAGAACGGGATATCCTTTTACAAACAAGGGTGAGCAGAGAACTCACTCTCATTTTTTGGAGGTCTTTTAAGTCAAGGCAGGGAAGGAGGGAAGGACAAGAGTATTCGGAACGAGAAATGAAGGCGGGGAGCACCCATTGAAAAACCTTAATCCGGAGCCATAATCGGATTATCTTTAATTAAAAACGAGACATTTTATTTTATTTTGAGTATATATACAGTGAAAGAAAATTAGGGCCGGCAACTAAGAAATATGCCATGTAATTAAATGCAGAAAAAATGATGTTTTGAGAGGATGTGTAATCATTTGTAGAATCCATGATTCTTGATAAGGTCAATACAATTGCATATTTATCAATTATTATATATCATAAGATCACAACCGATCTGTTTAAAGAAATTAAAAAATGACCGTAAGATAAATTATTTTCCATTTTCAATGTACGTTGTTTGCCTGTGGAATTTGCTAGAAAAGAACAAAATCCCACTTCTAGCTAAATATTGTCGTTTCATAAATCAGCAAGAAAAAACCCTTAATTAAATTAATATTTAATATCGTATGATCAGGAGTATTCATGTGATCATGCAGAGCTATGTTGCACCCTAAAGGAAAAGCATTTTCGGATAAAATACACTGTAGTTGTGGCTGTATAAGTCAAACCCAAACCCCCAAATATAAAGTAGAAACAGCTTGATTGAGGTAAAGAAAGCCACCAAAAACTTAATGGGCAACAAAAGAGTAGTTTTCTATCGATCCAGACAAGGAAGAAAGTGATGGGAGAAATGAGAGTGACAAAGATAGGTCCCATTAATTGCCTTTAGTTGTGGTATAATACAAGACGTCCATGTGTAAGTTTAAGCAACTAGCTAGGGGATAAGGAGAGACTTGCTGCTTAATAATAAAGTCGAAGGAGGAGAAATATGGAGCGAGGGGACCCGGTAGGTTATAATGGAAGTTGCCTTCATCCTCTCTGGAATTGTTCTGATCACCTAGCCAAATTATATCTTGTAAACCCTTACCTCCCAATATCGCTTCAAGCTTGATTTGGGCTCCAATATACTGTTAATATATTGACCAAAAAAGAATAATAATAATAATTATTATAAAGCACATGATTGTTCGTGTTAAATTTGTTAAGGTCTCGCCATGCAAGTGACATGTTATGGCACAGTATGTGATGTTTACTTTAGAACAATGATACGAGAGACAGCTCTAATGTCGAGACAACTAGCCCATGTAAACGCAGCCCCGTGTCGTTTCACTGAAAGGTTTTTTTGTTACCTCTCGTTACAATGACCAAACGATCGATTATACAAGGATGTGATAGCGATCCCTTGACATATATATTATACGTACACAACAATATTTCAAATCCTCGAAGCTTTTATTAGGTGTGGATCTGTGACAAAAAACACAACCATAATATATCTGGTACGCTGTTACATATTTCATATATATATATATCACTGTTCTAACCTAGGATTGGTGTCTAATTCAACCGTCTTTCTTGACCATACAGTTTAACCTGGTAAGTGTTACTCTAGATCTTGAACTTGTATCGGTCTAACTTGCTGGCTAATGCAAGTTAGGGACGGAAACTCCTGTTTTATCCGCTCTGGTTGTTCTGATTTTTATATTCTTTAGCTTGATATAAACATTTAAAAAACTAAATTATTTTTATGTTTTTAAAAAACGAAATCATTTTCCACGTGTTTTATATTTTTAAAAATAAATAGAAGATACGAGTGAGCTTCTTATTCCATGTAGATTATTTTTATCATAAAATAAAATAGAAATTAAAATATTTAAAAATCAATTTATATTAAATTAATAGCTAAAATTAGTTGAAGGTAATTGAGGTGACATAGCATGCAATGACGTAATTGAGTCTCCAGAAGGCTTCTCACACAAAAACAACCTTCAAACAACCAATACATAAGACACGTGATTCTCACGAGTGGTTATTTAAGCTTTCACTGGGCATTGCCTTTACTCTCTCTCTATCTCCTCCGCAATCTCTTACACGTGATTTCCTTTACCAGCTGCCCATGAGAAAAATCAAACACCCCGTTTCTCCACGTCATCTTCCATGTCAGGTCAGAATGCACTGGTTAATCAACAAGTGTAAGCGTGCATGTGGGTCGAGACGTAACCCGGGCCTAGTTGACCGCCATCCTTCACGGGCCCAATAGAACCCAAAGTTAAACATGTAGAGCCCATAATGCCATTATGAGGTGATCGAGCTTTTTCTTTTAAAAAAATAAAAAATAAAAAATGCAAGTATGATAATCAAAATTAAATAGTAAAATCTCTTAACCATCAAACCAGCTCACTTATATAGTAGTAGTATTTTTTAATACCATGTATTTTCCTTTATTGTCTATTGAATAAAACAAAATCACACAATTTATATTTTCTGAATTATTTATATATATGAATAAAATGCATGGGATTTGATCTAATATTCAAAACCACATCTATTATACTAAT
>Ga0307517_10008119_pt1 | contig 15108 bp, 17 predicted proteins | sample 23_EM_MG_FD_194515 | JGI IMG/M metagenome (GOLD analysis project Ga0307517, IMG submission 194515) | Populus trichocarpa ectomycorrhiza microbial communities from riparian zone in the Pacific Northwest, United States - 23_EM | ecosystem: Host-associated > Plants > Roots > Unclassified | place...
ATCCCTGTCCGAGTTTTCCGCGCCTGGGTTTCTTTCACCAGCCTCCAGGAGAATTACACTATTAATTATTGCCAGCTTGCGTCCGGATAGCAAACATCACGAACATCACGAACATCAACCAGCTACGTACGTTACTCATGACCCGCCTATCATACATTTCAATTGCTTACCTCAAACGTCTCTATCGCATCCCTGTTACAACGGCACTTCTTCAAGTTCAGGCCGCTTCATCCTACCCGAAGGAAGAGACGACTGTTCTAAGATATATCCCCCCTGTCCCACACCAGCACCGTTACAGCAGTGATCTGGACAATCGGCGTATCACAGTTCTTCGAAGTCTCTTTTCTCTTGAGTGTACTGCCGTGTCTGACGCGTTCATGCAGAACTGAATGATGTGTCGCTCATTACATAAAACGGCGATGAAAGAAAGCCGTTTTTGGGGAATTACGATACTGGAAGCCCACCGGAAAGGTGGTTTCTTTCATTCTGGAGCTGACTCCTGATCTATTGTATCAACGCCCAAACTGAGCAAGCTTGTGCGCCATTGCAATCTAGTTACGAGGGAGCTGCAGGATGGATACCGTGATATGACTGTGTAGGTACAACGCCGTTGTTAGAAACTTTTCTACATTGCGGTTCTGAATGCTTATTCCTAAAACTCTTTCCAAACGATGTCACATTCGGTGCAGCCACGATGGTACCTAGCCAAAGTTGGCGACCCTAGTTGAATTCCGGACAGTCCTATATTCTTGTATTCTACAGAACCATAAGTATTCCTGTGCCAATATATATGGGCAGTCAGTGGCAAACTAATAAAGTGGTTTCACATCATGAAACTACAGAGTAGTTCACTAACGTACGCTGTATCAACTTAAGGAAGCCATGCGCTCATACCCTCCTCTGGCTGATGAAGTCGTTGCAAAAACTAATGAAGACGGTGAATTAATCGTAAATCATTATTATTGATAATCAGCAAAGCTTACCTTCAAGTCCCAGGTTTCCTATTCGAAACCGATCAGTACTGAGAATTACTAGTAGTTAGTTGCACACAACAAGACGTACGCTTTTCAGTCATCCCCGATCGAATCCTATTCCAAATTTCTTCCACTTCTTGGCGTCGTGTATGAGAAATCAAACCTATGCCTTCCCTGCTGGTGCCAGCATGCATGACTTTCTCCATACCTATATCATTTCCAGAGCCCCTTGCCTCTTTCACAATGCCAGGGATTTTTTCATAATCCAAAGACACTGAGTTCGTTAAGTGTGAGCTGCGGTTCCAGAGATGTGGATGAACAGCCTAATTACCTGACTCGTCTTCCAAGGCGTCTTCATCTTCTTGATTTGCACCTTTGTCCCTCGTACGAGTCTTGCGTCCTTCGTGAATAATAATATTTGAGTTCATTCTCACCACAGCGAGGAAAAAAACATTTACTGGGACTTGGAACTTGAGATGGTCCAATGCTGCTTGATAGTGTGCGTGGTGCCAGCAAACGTGACTTTTTTATATCCATTGATCGAGAACCTGAAAAGAGGTTTCCTATCATGAAATTACAGTAGCTACCTGACGTACGCTGCATCTTCGGTTGGTCCTCTATGAGGGAGCTATGGGCATCATCCGGCCGTGGTGGGACGTCTACTTGTTCGCCCTGCGCTGACGCAGGCTTTCGGGCACGAGTTTGGCGGCGCCGTTCCTTTCGGCCTTGCTGAGTGGTGATGTGTGTCTTTTCTAGATTTCTCACGAATTCCTGCATTTCAGGGGACAGCTGAGAGAATTCGTCCTTTGCTCTATCATCAATGGGTGGAGGTCGAAGACGCGAGGTTGGAGACGAATATTTATTCCCGCCCTCCGTGACTGACCAGAAGAGTCAATATTATGAATGCACTAAAGGAGGACAATGTTTGACCTAGAGTTTGTGAGGGAATCCCACGATTGTGGGCCGTGAGACCGCGGGGCACTGTCGGCTCAGTTTCTTGTGTGGGTCCCTTCACACTCACGTTATGAATATATCCAAAAACATGATCATTAAACAAAGTGGTTTCATTCCGTGTGTTGAAGGTTTGCGAATTGTCGTGGTGGTGCGGGATGTGACGGCTGTGATAAACGTCGTGGCAAGAGCCATGGGCTCGGGGCTGATACGTTGCGAGATTCTTCGGTTCTAACACTGGGGTTGCGTCATTTGGCTGCCAATATTCCCGGAGCGTCTGACGTACTTTTCTCTTTGGCTGCAAAAAGGTCGGCAGCGTTTTTCTCTCCTTTGTGAGCACCCGCTTTCCCTGCACTGAAATTAGCACCGTTGTCACTGTTACACCCAACCAAGTACCATGAATAAGGCCACTGCTCAACTGCAACTTAGAATCAGACTTCTTGAGTAGATGTATGAAACCTGTGCAGTAATAGTCTCTTCTATTAGCCATGGGGGAAAGACGTTCTAGAGACAGATACTAACCCCAATTATTAACCACATCGTGAGCCTCCAGGACACGTGCGCAAAGATCATCTGGTTCAGGTAAAACCACGTCATCCTGTAGGCCAGTCATTTTCAGCAAGAAAAGGTCATTAGTGTAACCATACATCGTTCAAAACAGATATCCAGTCCATGTCTTCAGTGATAACAACGTTGGCATCCGGAAACTGTAAGCGACGTCTTGAGCATATACTTAACCTGAATCCACCTATTCGTTACCCTTTCATGTAAGCGGTTATGTAGTGCCGCCGATGGGTGTTTAACCTGAATCAGCTTCGTATATCCATTACGGAGTAAAGGTAAAGTTACAAGACTTACTCCCAGCTCCACATGATCAAAGTTTACAAGTTGAACGCCATGTGAAGATTTCTGAGTTGAACCGGACTGATGTCCTGGGGATGCACTACTTTTTCCTGAACTGCTATGTCTTCCCCTTGATCCACCTCGATTGCCGAAAGCCGAACCTCGACGGGCAGATTTGCCTGATCCCTGGAGGGGCTGCTGAACGGCATTCGACAAAGAGTCGTTCCGTACACCTCCTGAAAGGGTAAAATCCATTGTGCGGACAAAGACGCACTGATTTTCAAGAACAGCGCTGCCTTCTATTAGATCCTGGATTTCGGCGTCCGGCGGTCCCACTCTTCCACTTCCGCCCGTACAATCCCATGTATACGCGTAATTCGGGTCGTGTTTGAATACGTAGGAAGCTGTTTGACCGATGTTGTATGCAGATGTTGCGATTCCCCAAGAAGAAACTTTATCGACCCCTACAACAACACGGATATCTCCTTTCTTGATCTCTCGTCCACAGGTCTCCGTTACATACGTGTACCAATCCCTTACCTTGCTTGAGATGTAAGCACGAAGTCCCCGTGTATTGAGTAAATTCTGTGTTGTGGCACCGTCAGGCATTACCAGGATTGCGGCTTCCTTTGCAGTACTCTCAAATCTGTGATCGATAGACGATTCGCTAGCATTAAAGATTAGTTGGATTTCAGTATTATAAGGTGGAATAATACCCGCCTGATCGAGTGCCCACTAATCTTTCGCACGGAAGCGCCTGCCAGATGGGTATTGGGACCATAGATAATAGTTCTCTCGATATGACGCTCGAGTCCCTGACAGGAAAGAGGTGAAAATCCTTGTGGAACCATCCCATCGTTGATCGGGTGATCGGCAGGGAGGAAGATGTTAAAAAGAAAGTCGAATCCTCCAGCGGAACTGATGATCCCAACGTCGCCGATGCTGACACCCCGTCGGCGATATTCGATGGGAAGCTGCATCCCTGGCCCAGGAACCCATAGCGGATACCCTCTTTTCTTGGTCAGTAATTGACTCGAATATATCTCATGATCTGCTCTGGCAGTCACGATAAGGTCATCTAAGTCCACTGAATCCTAATTAAAGTAAGACTGCAAGTAGCATGGAAATTACAGTGCTGACGATTTATTGTTTGTGCATCACTGGGTGCAGGATTGACTTTGGGAAATGTGTCAATCAACCTCCAAATTGTGGTTTCGAAATTCGTACCATAGACATTCACGTTACTACCACCAACAACCGGATTGTTCACGTTTTGTGAATGCGGTATATGGAGCGTTCCTATACCATGACCCCACGTCGATGTTAAGCTTTTTCGAATCCGAATCAATACTTCAAGTCCTCAACAAGATGAGGCAGCATGTATACCTTGGATTCGGTGGTGGCATATCAACTTGAGATTCAAATCTGGACGTGCCCAGAGAACTCGGAGGTCCTCGTCCTGATTCGCGGATATTGGGATCCATTCGCAAGGTTTGGGATGGTATGCAAGGGTTCAAACCCTCGCCCGGGCCATGGCCAATTTAGTTTTATGGTCCCGCTAGTGACTCCTTCGGTAAGGTCCGCCCAGTCCGAATGCTGTCCAGCAAGGAGACGATGGGTTGCAGTAAGTTGCAGTAATGATCTTGCCACGTGGAAGAGAAAGACCACGTTTTGTCGGAAAAATACCAATTAACATAATAAAGACTTGCGCCAGGAATTTACGAGAGCGTCACGGTGGATCCGACAGGCAATCAGGCTGCTTCACACCGTTGATCATGATGTGTGGGACAAAGGACGAGCTTAGGTAAGCGATCTTCCTTGTCCCCGAACTCTTTCCTCCCATTTCGGCTTCCTTACCTGTATTTTCCCTCGAGTCCGCTAGCGGATTCGGAGAGCAATAGTGCTAGGATAAGACACTTTTGCCTATACCCATATGCACTTTTCTTCTTTTTTTATATAGATTTATGGGTTACCTGATTGAAAACCATTGAATAGACCATCGGCATTACCGTACCGGAGATTGTCAAGTGTCAACTGGAAGTAGGCATGCGGTTCCCAGACACCGTACACGAGGCAAGATCTTCCAGGATCCTGCCACCTCACAATGTCTAGAGCTTCGAGTGACAATGGCCCTTCCCATCAGAGCTCTACTATTGATCGCACTCATCATGAGACGGTCTATAGGAGATACAATAATCATGGCTACCATGCATCAGAGGGCGGAATCATCAATGTCAATCATTACCATGCAGATTCACAAGGTACGATGTTATTATCTTGGTTCATTACCATAGGTTTTGAAAATCCCTCAGAGGAACTCGACTGTTCTCCCAGTACGGCACTCCATTCGGCAGAGCACTTTGACCGCTTTAATGGCTCTCTCAACCACATCCACGGACGTGTTCTGAAGCAACCCAAGCGACGTCTGACGAATTCCAAAAGCTTGGATCCAAGTCAATGTGAGTGGATACATTATTCCTTGTTAGTAACCACTTTAATGGGTAGCTCTCAGCGAACTGGCAGAGGATTAGGGACTTTGTGACCATGACCCTCGACATCGGAAGGGAGGCTGCAGAATTTGGCAATCCTCTCAAAGCTGCCCTCGTCGGAATCAGCGCGCTCGCAGAGCATTATGAGGTAATTGTTCGGGCAGATAGCCGTTGCGCACAACTAATCTGGACTGGTAGGAATTCCAAGATGTCAGGTCTAAAATCAATGGCCTCCAACCCCAGCTGGGCAGGCTCAAACCAAACGTTACAACGTCAACTAGTGACGGAGATCCTGAGGAGACAAGACGACGCACAGAGTTGATTAGGTACGCTTACCAGTTACTTGCGCCGCCCGTCCTTTCCAACGAACTTCGCAGCGCATTAGGAGACATCGAGAACCGATCACAGGAATTGCTGAAAATAAGCAGAGAAACTCAGTCTGTGGATAAGGTTAAGGATTCCGTAGTGGTGGCACGACTCGTCAAACAATTTCAAGAAGCCATTACCTGCTACCAAGTGAGCGAGAATCATTCGATCGAGTAGGACGAGACCCACACAACAGGATAGGTATCACAACCGGAAATTATCTGCGCTAGAATTACCTGGCTCGCTGTGAGTTTGTTTCTCTCAAAGTTGTGCTGATGATCAATCTCATCGTCGAGTCGTCCTTCGATACCCTCTTGAAACTGCAGGAGGTGATGCGGTTAAGCAAGCTTACCACGATGTTAGCTGACAATTAAACAGAATTCCCCGGCAGTGAAGGAGAGGCTGGATTATGTCATAGGGCGACTGCTCCGGCTGTGCTCCGCAGAGGGCATTGACGATGAGAACGAGTATGAGCGATGGTCGAAGCTATTCAAGTAAGTGATCAAGGCCGGCCAAGGCTCAGGATCAGGCTTACGATTTTTTCTAGCACTCTAAGACTAATCAAGAATAATGGGAACATGCTCTACAATCGTATCAATATTCCGGGCTACAAGGAATCTGAGGAAGATATTAAGACTGTGTCCGTGATCGCAGGAGATATCCGGGACGCGCTTCTCGACTATCAGGTTGGTGATCTCATGCAGCTGTTGAGAAACTAAAATCGGCGTGCTTTGATAGATCTCCCAGCAACGCTCGATATACGATGAGAATTGCAAGTTGATCGTCAGTCGTTATATTTGTGACTTGAGATCATATCTGACGTGGATATGCCTCCCAGGATCCTGGTTCTGTATTTTCACCTTTTTCCTTGGACCAAACTCACGTACTATACAGTGGATCTCTTAGTGCTGAGCAACTGCCGCCGTGCTCGTGGGGCGGCATATCAACATGGTAATCGCCGGGGCTGCCTCCGGGGCACGCGGGAGGCCATCCTCAACGATATCGAGTCGTGGACCAAGGACTTCATGAAATCTCCGATTTACTGGCTGAACGGACTTGCGGGGACAGGGAAGTCGACGATCGCTCAGACCGTTGCCGAGCATGCGTTCGCCGAAGGTCTCCTTGGAGCGTCCTTTTTTTGTTCGCGAAATCTCGAGGACCGTAGCAATCTGCACTTCATATTCCCTACCCTTGCGTTCCAGTTGGCACATAAATACCCCATGTTTCGGGCTCGCCTTGTTCCCCTTCTGCAGTCCGACCCAGATGTCGTTGACGAATCACTCTACAGCCAGATGGAAAGACTGATTGTTGAACCACTGCGGTCAGCGGAAATTTCGACCGTCATCGTGGTCGACGCTCTCGACGAATGCAGAGACGATGAACCATCTTCTGCAATCCTCTCAGTATTGGGTCGGCTCGTCGAACGGATTCCAAGGGTCAAGTTTTTCATCACTGGCAGACCCGAGCCACAGATCAAGTCTGGATTCCGTCTTCCCCTCCTTGAAGACGCAACCAAAGTATTTGTTTTACACGATGTCTATCCCGATCTTATCAACCATGACATCCTTTTATTCCTAAAACATGAACTTTCCGAAATTTCCCGCCGGCATCGGCTGGAGGGGTGGCCAAGCGACGAACACATCAATCTACTGTGTGAGCGAGCATCTGGACTCTTCGTTTATGCCGTCGCGACCATCAAGTTTCTGGATAGCAGGAATCATCTTCCTGAAAGACGACTAGAAGTGATTGTCCATCTTCCACAGTGCACGATTCCCCGAGGGCAAGATACAGTTCAAGCCCAAGATGACCCTTGACTCTTTATACATGTCGGTCCTCCAGATGGCCTTCAGCGAAGAAGATCCTCAGGTAGATTCCGAGCTCCGGTCTATCATTGGAGCAGTCGTTCTACTCGTTAACCCCCTTCCACCATCAGGGATTGCCGAGTTGGCCAGTTCGGACCTCAGACAGGGCCTCCTGCTCCTCGAGTCAGTCCAGTCGCTACTTGTCCTTGACGAAGATCCCAATCAGCCTGTTAAATCGTTCCACAAGTCGTTCCCCGACTTTGTCACTGATCCCTCTCGCTGTACCAATACAAGATTCTACATCTCCCCTGAAAATCTGCACATGCAACTTGCGATGAACTGCCTGACATTGATGAATAATCTGCAACAGAACCTTCTGAACCTGCCTGACTATGCTTTGAATTCAGAGGTCAATGGTTTACAGACGAGAATCGACGGTTGCATCAGCGTTGCATTGCGATATGCCTGCCAGTCTTGGCACCACCACCTCACCAACAGCCGTGGAGATGTAACAGATGTCATTTCACGCCTACGGTTTTTTCTTGAGGAGAAATTTCTTGCATGGTTGGAGGTACTCAGTGTCCTCAAGGCTACCAGGGGGGCAGTTGTCGCATTGGAACAGCTGCTCGCCTGGTTACAAGTGGTTTGTTCTAACCTCTCTCAGCGCCACCGCCCTATTTTAACACATGGCACCCTCAGGTTTCCCGGGACGACCAGCTTCTTCACATGGCCAGGGAATGTTTTGATTTCGTGACCATGTTTTTCGAGCCCATCAACGTTTCTGCCACACACACATTTACCATTCTGCGCTGGAGTTAACTTCTCTGTCGTCGATTATTAGAAAGTTGCATTACCATCGGCGCTCGACTCCCTTCCCGAGAGTGGACTATGGAATTCCAGAATCGCGCGATCCGAGTATCTCCATTCCCAGCCGTCGTTCATCCCGTTCTTGGTCACCATGTGGTCGGTTTGTTGCTATAGGGGTGGAAGATGCTGTGATGATCCAGGATGCTCTGACCTTTGAGCTTGTCTCCACCCTTAAGCTTTTTCACCCAGAGTTTATTGGCGCTACGCCTCTACCTTCCTATTCGCCCGATGGAAATTTCCTCGGTTGTACCGATATGTGTGGCATTACAATTTGGGATATTCAGACAGGCGGGGTGGCAAAAAGAATTCCATGCTACGAGTCCGAGTCGCTGTGTTGGGGTTTAGGCCAGCGTTTCGGCCGGCGTTTGGTATGGTCATCAGATGGAGGGGTGGTTGGTGTCCTGTCGGGTAGGACCGTAAGTACGTTTGACGTTGCCTTAAATACGGCGCTGCCCTCCATCAGACTCGAGTCGTATGGTGCATATCTTTGGGCACACAACGAATCCTTTCGGGTTATGACGAGGAATCGTCACTCGCCTTCTCCCATGGACATCTTTGACGTTGTGCCTGCTCTTACCGAGATTGAATACAAGCTTTTGACTTTCCCTCCGACTCTGACCAGGATCGGATCGTTCTTAGAGGAAGGGAAATACAAGCTTTCATCTTTCTCTCCGATCACTTATCGTATTTCCGGTTCGGTTCAGAATCCTGCACAACTTGTCATCTTGGACTTGCGAACTGGGAAAATATTGTTGGACGAAAAAGGAATCTTCAACTCAGATTCACACATGTTCTCCCCTAATGGGAGCCGCTTCGTAGCTTCCCAGTCAGGCAGTATCCAAGTCTGGAACTACGATGGTGCTGTTTATATCCCATGGAGACAGGTTCCTTTCCCAATTGGTCATAATGTCCACGATATTATATTCTCGCCGACTTCGTCATCGATCTTGGTTACTTTTCACGACACCATCCAACTATGGCGTTTGGATAAGCCCACCATTTCTTCTGATACCCGCACCCCACAGCTCGAGATCTCTTCTGACACTCATGTAGCAACTGCTCGCTACCAGGGCAGAACTATCACGATCACGAACCTCCTCTTACCAGCCACCTCTCAGTTCATCGACACGGGCCTCAAGATAGCAGGCATCGGATTTACTGGCAACGTTCTCTTGGTGAAAGGTAGGACTGTGGTTGCAGCGTGGCTGTTGACAGAGGAGGGGTGGGTAAGTAATGTTTCGGGTAACAAAAGGGCAAACTACGACAACAGGATTTGGACCATGGTATCACAACATTCCTGTCCGAAGTTCTCAGTTGGAGGCCAGACTGGGCTAATCAAGTCTGGCGACACCCTCCACGTCTACAACTCGACAACTGGGGAGGTACTCAATTCCGCCCAAGCATCCCCGCGTTTCAACGGGCCCTGGCACTCCTTCCATGACAGCTTGCAGGCTCACGACCATTGGTACAGCTCCGATCCTCCCAAAGAATGGAAACCTTCACACACCACTGGCACAAATGGTTGGTTGAAGGATCATCAAGGGAAATGCCTGTTGTGGCTACCCACTGAGTGGAGGACGGACAGGAACCATGATATGGAATGGCTTCCCGATATTTCGACGATGAAGTTCATCTCTCGGGATGGACAGCCAATTGTGATCAAACTCCTGAAACCCTCTGGATCCGTGTATGGTGTCAATTCATGAATAATGGTTCGCGTAGCTGACCTCTTGTCTTTTCGTCGCAGCCCCATTGTGTGCCCCATCAGTTATAGAGAACAGCGGATGGGTGTAGACTAAAATTTACGCGACGCTGAGGTGCCATTAAGGGAGGCATAAATTTCTCGCAGTTCAAATTTTGGCCTGAGAATGTGAGTTCCTTGACTTGGTCATTCTCGGCGCGGACACGAACTCAAGCGGGCAGCCATCGGGCGGGTCTGCGAATACCAGAGCGCCCTGGTTTTATCACGGCGATGCGTGTTGCATAGGCTTCTCTATAATTCCGCCCAGCGTTGGGGAGAGCACGCCGTCACTTGCCAACTTAAGACCCGGGACAAAGTATTAGGCGAACTTTGGGCTTGGGCCGATAGTACTACCCCTCTCGTATGTCGGTTGAGTGGTCCTGCAGGTACCGGCAAAACCACCGTTGCACATACGATCGCAAACGAATACGACAAACGTGGACAACTCACCACTACATTCTTTTTGTGGAGGAAGACGAAATCCGAATCGGTGGCCGATTCGGGACGAAAGACTCAAAGAGTGTTAGGTGCACCATACTGGCGTATCCATCGATGGGACCAGCAAGGAGAACTTTGAAGTCCCTCTGGCAGTTCGATGAAAGTGAAAGAGATTTACCCAACTAGCGGATCGGCTTTGGGTGCTTGGTTCGCGATATATAGTCTACATCGCGAGTAAGCATCAAAAGGACATGAAAATAATCAGGAACGTACCAGTGAATGTTTGACAGACCTGCTAAAGTAAAAACACCAGAATTCGGTGGGTTGTGACGGTGGCAGGTGTTGGTGAGGTGACGGGGAAAACAGAAGATGGCTCTGAAGGTAATGAGTGAAGAGACAAACTTCAAGCCTGCACCCTGCACCGTAACCGTACCCATTGACGAGGATGTCCGGCAAGTGGATTTGTATGCTCGACGGCGAGGGATGGTGTATTAAATTTAGAAATGATGCCTGATATGATGGCTAGCGGTCTCATTCAAGTTACAGTTCCATTCTTCCACAAACAACGGTTACCTGGGCAAAGGGCGTGAGCTTCCTCACAACTTATCCACAACTATGATTGCCAGCGCTTTTTGTCCCTTTCGCCTACTAGGTTGGTATATCTTTCTTTACCGAACCTCTACTAACACTCAATCCAGGCGACTTCAGTCTCGTTATTTCTTTTCCAATACTCCTCTCGAGAATTCTTTTTAGTAAAGATGGATCCGATGGAGTGGTGATTAATTTGTTTCGTACCTCCTCATAATTGGTGCTGATCACTGCCTTGTTAGTCACTTACCACCCAAGGTTGATGAAATCCTCGATTCTTTACCGCTACGACTGACCTGTTCCTTCAGTCTTCCATTTTCTCGTTTTCGTCGCTCGCTATCTCGATATCTTCCTTCCGAGCTGGAACTACAGTCGTACTCTTTTGACCTGGAACCAGTGGTTCAGGCTCTGGTACAATCCTTCCATCAAGGCCTATCTCTTGCTCATTTCGTTTGCGGTAATCCTTGCCATCGCGTATCGCGCCACAAACAAGGAGAGTTCACCTTGGAAGGCAAAGGCCGTCAAGCTCTCCAAATCTCTCGTGATTTATATCCTGCCAGCATTTTCCCTTGCATACCGATTCAGCTATTTAGGACCCTTCAACTCTTACGGTGACCCTGCTAGCTCGTTTTTCGGTGATATGATCAAGTTGCACCAGGCTCAATGGATCGAAATTCTCTGGAGCTTTTCACATTTCCTTGCCGCTGTGGCAGACATCCCTCAGTATCAGAAATACTACAATTATTTGATCGAAAGGAAATCTCATGATTGGTGGTTGATGTCTAGCTTGTTGGCTACCTTTAATTTCCGTCACTTTTACATCCCACACTGGATCATTCGGTAAAGTTCTGCTTGTTGCCTCTGAGCCAGGTATAGCTAACGACCCGTCCACTTCAGATTTCAGGTAGAAGGGACCTCTGACCCTATCTCGGTTGTCTGTGCCGTCGTTCAAATCGTCATTTTCTGGGTCTTCTTAGCGATGTGCAATTCCCGGATCAAGAAGACCACGAGGTCCCTACCTACCATAGATGAAGAAACTCCGGTGGTGGATGGGGAGAAGGACGTAAAGCATTAGGGTTGATCACTTATTGACTTTTGAATTTCTGCCGTTCGTCATTGTCGTCCAGTTTCTTCATGGGAATCCCAGATTGTCGTATATAGGAGATGTAGTAGTATTTATCTTCTGGCATGGGGCATGTTGGTTGGCGCTCCGAATCAGCCGCAGTAACCCGTGACTAGTTAAGGTTGTACCCAGCCCATGATGAAAGAATTTGCGTCATGAGCACAGGACTCCAATCTGTGTGGCCCGATACATGATTCATCCGTGGTGGAATGCATAAAGCATGAGGAAGGAAACGCGCTTGGGGACGGAGTGGATCCTCGATTGATCTTGTTAAGCATCCTCGTTCAAATCCTGCCTCCTTGTCATTCTAATACTCATCTTGGTTCAATCGAATTCTTGGCCACTCCCTGTAAGTGCAATACAAACAACATTCAACACTTTTAACCTGCCTTCTACACTTAGATGAACCACGAACACCATGATCATCCACAATACCTACAACCTGAGCGAAGCAAGCAGCAAGACCAAAAGACCAGCACCGAGCCGAGTGAAGCCCTCAGCCTTGTGCGAGATACACTGTTTGCACAGGGCTGATTGCACTCAGATGAGAATGCAACTGACGTGAAAACCATTTCCCTGTTTGCTTCTCACTAGGGGAAATTTCCCGGCTCCCGCTTTCCCACATGCATCTGGCTTCTCGGGTTAGTTCTTTTTTTCTTTCGCCATGCCCTCGATTGATATTCGATGAGGCAAACCTCCGAGTTGGTCTACAAATTTGCTGTATACCAGGCAAGATCCTGGGCACGGTACGCCGCTGCTCCATCTCTACAAATTTTTATCTTTGAAATCACGACCAATAGACAGTGCGGACACTTCAAATAGTTCGACGGCGGTTGTTTAGAGAGGGGGGGTGGTGACGTCACTGACGTGCAGATAGACTTGGCGAGCTTCAGCAGTGTGTTGAAGTCGCCGGGAATATACACCGTCTCCCTTGCTTCGGAGTGGCCATGACCCTTCGCTGCTTTCAAGGTCCCTTATGTGTCACCGCTTTTAATACACCTGGATATTATCTCAAACGTAATATCTTTGCCAACGACGTTATCCAAGAGTACACCCTGTCACAGTACCTGATCTCCGCACAGGACAAAGGTGTTGATTTTAGGCCAGTAGGCTTAAATTTTTTCCATAAAGCGATATCCATTTGTGTCTAATATCTATGTCTATGATTTGTGTCTATTGAATATCTATACTACCGTGGTCCGTTACTAGTACTGCGAGTATCCGTGGAGAACAATGTCGAGAAAAATCTAGTTTGAGCTCCAATTTCTGGGAATACATCCCAGTCCATCGCCTTCTTGCCTCAATTCCTTTTCAAATTGCATTTGTCGAGACATTGCTGGACTCCGAGCGCGACATTGTCAGGGATTCGGCCTTTGAAAGCGGTGATATCCTCTCCGTTGATGGCCTCCACTCCCAGATCGGCTTGTACCATCGCAGGGTCGAGAGAAAACAGGGTTTTCGCTAACTGTTCGACCCCAGGGTCCTCGGATCCAAATCCGGCAACAAAGACGGCGTCTGTGCAATCAGGGTTGAATTCGAGATGGGCCGCTCCTTGAGGGAACACCGTCATTTGGTATTGGTCAAGGTAGTTGATACCAATGGGCTTGACACCATTCTCGGGAACGAACATCGTTCCCAATCGCCCTTGGACGATGATGTTGATTTCGGAGCTTCGAGGATGGATATGAGGTGTGTTGAATCCGCAGGGGCCGATAAAGCCAACGGTCATGGCGACACCTGTTCCAATTAAAGCGGGGAACGTTTTGCGATCGGCTTTGACCGTTCTTCCACCTTTACCGGTGGTGGTGGCTCCATCTGGAGGCGAATTGAAGTCGTAGACAAAATCGCCCTGGCTGAGCAGGTTGATGCGGTCGACTGCAGTTGGGGCAAGCAATAGCTTGTGAATGAGGTCGATGTTGGCGGTCGAGTTGTTGGTGGATGAGAGAACTGGAGCTGCGCAGGCAACTACCGCTCCAAGGACAAACGCTGTGATGATATGGGAAGTGAACATGACTCGGATGTGAGGGCGAAGCTTTGAACTTGAAAACTGATGTGTTGCCCCACCTCTTCCAGCCCTTTATATACATTTCTAATACCTATGTAGATGGTAAAAAATTCGGCAGCGTTCTATGCGCTCAAGGCGAGGTGAAGTTCGGTAGATTCGGTGATCGTTAGAATCTGTTGTGGCAATGCATTGATCCGCTTCAGCCAAAGTGTCCCCCATAGCCTTGCATAGCGTTGTAGTCTATGGAACCGCTTTGTAGCATAAAGTTACATTTGTGTTGCTGCAAACTAGTGTTCCTTAGTTTCACCATGAAGTTATGCTATACACATTTAGTATTTTATCCATACTCACAGTAGATACGACAAACAAAACCCCGAGAACGGGGATTGGGGGCTGTAAATCAAAGGTATCTCGGAGAAAATGAGATAGGGAAGGAGCGCGGGGTGCCGGTGAGGTGGACTTTTGTTCGACTGGAGTACTCCGATCATCAGCAAAAACGCTCATGCCTTGTGACATTTTGATGTGACACGAACCTTGCTGTCACACCATAAGGCGCCGAAAAGCCTCATAGTACCTGGTCTGGTACCAGGATTAAAATGGCCCGCTTAAATTACTCTAGAATTATTGTATGTAGGTGGTAATGTAGTGTAATAATTGTCGGTCATATTGTAAGGTGCCGACAAGCCTTGTGGTACATTCTCATCCCATCAAAATAATTGTGAAGCCCTCACATGGTAACGGAATTATTATACCCCGCTACAATTGTTCTAGAATTAGTGTACACAGGTTGTAATGTAGTGGAATAATTCTCGGTCACATTGTAAGTATAGAAATAATAATATGATATTCGAGTAGTTTACGTCGTGTTTATATATACTACCAAATAAGGAACATAACAACTAAACAATCAGTTTAATACAG
>Ga0307517_10008120_pt1 | contig 15108 bp, 7 predicted proteins | sample 23_EM_MG_FD_194515 | JGI IMG/M metagenome (GOLD analysis project Ga0307517, IMG submission 194515) | Populus trichocarpa ectomycorrhiza microbial communities from riparian zone in the Pacific Northwest, United States - 23_EM | ecosystem: Host-associated > Plants > Roots > Unclassified | place...
CTTGACTTTTACTTGTCATGTTTATAGCATCCATTTAAAGAATGCTTTTCATGATAATGAGAATGACTTTTACAAGGATTGTAGGAATGATGATGTTCTTTTTTGTTATCTTGCATCTCGTTCTTACCTACTTCAATCTCATATTGGAGTTGTCTACACACGATAAGAGATACAAGTGATGGTGTTCATGGAGGATATGAGTGATCATTTTCGGTTCGGTTTGTTTTTTTACCTATAAAAATAACTAAACTGAAATTTTGTAAAATACAAAAAATAAAATCAAAATCGAGTCGAAATCGGTTCTAACCGACTAGTTTCAATTCGGTTTGGTTCGATTATTTTATATTAAAAACAAAAATCCAACCCATCGATTCGGTTTCAGTTCAGTTCGATTATTTTATATTAAAAACAAAAACTTATATTGTTTTTTGGGCTTTTTTTTAGTTTCTAATGGGTTTTATGATGAGCTTGGTTTCGGTTCGGTTCAGTTTTTTTTTCCGGTTATTTTATATTTTTTTAATTAAATTGGTTCGGTTCGGTTGAGGTTTTTCAGTTTCAAGCTTATGAAATCGAAACCGAATCGAATATTTTTTTAAATATTCTAATTGGTTTAATCAATTTTTTTCATGGTTCGGTTTTTTCAGTTTTTTTTTTGTTTTCTCAGTTTAATCAGGTTTTTAGTTTTTTTGCTCACTCTTAATGAAGGAGCCACCTATTATGGAAGATGTGGAGTTTTTAATTGCTATTGCATGACCAAAATAGCCTATTTGAGCATTTTTATTTGCTGGGCTAACTGCTGAAAATCTAAAAAAGCTACTAGAACATATGTGTAGGGAAGGTATATGCCGTTTCCATGCCCTCAAGTTTCTTGATTATTAGTTATGGAAAAAATCAAAAAATAGGTGAAGGAAAATAGAATTGAATTGACTTTTATTTTAAGTTCTCATGACACCACTAATGAGGTTTAAGAAAATCCATAAATGTTAAGATCATTCTAAATTTAATATTCAGGCTAAGAGATTGAAGATGAGTCATTGGACCTGAATATTATTGAAAATTACAAGCACTTATTAAACAAGTTTCTTATTGGACTTAGAGAACTTTTCAATACTTAAGTTAACATAAATACATAAGAAGCCTCAGATAAAGTATATTGTATAAGCTTATAGAAATGTGGTGAAGAGAATGATATAAATATACATTGATAATTATAAGAATTACAACTTGTGAAGGGAGAATTTATAAAGTTAGAATTTATCTTATCTTATGGTTCATAAACTTTTATATTGTAACAAATCATGTCAACTTGCATAAAGATAAATATAAAATAAGAAAAATATTGTGATACATTAGTTAATAACATCATTTGAGGTAACTCGATGGTTCAATATTAAGTGAAAATGATGTTAACATGTAAACCATCCATATGGTATGGGCATCTTTAATGTCGTAATATAGGCCAATTATGACATGAGGATATATGATCATTTAATGCTACTTATGAGCTATACATAGCTAACTTGTGTCCTTGGATTAGTTTGTCTTTTAAAGATTATGAGATGACATGCTCGCGCGCTGCCGCGGGCTTATAAAACAAATGTATTTGATAGTGTTATAATTGTGAACCAACGCTAGATAAGTAATAAAAACTAAAGGTATGATGGAGCCAATATTTCATGATGGGAAAAAAAGTTGTATTGGTGATCAAAAACTTAGAGACTGAACAAAATGATTGTTTTTGCCATATTTTTTAGCTTTTTTGTTAATAAAAAGAAAAAAAATTACAAAGGTAAATTCTCTACCAACTTAATATTAAAAAACAAAACCAACAAAGATAATCTTGGAAGGAAAAAAACCCATGAGAAAAAACGTTGTAGCAATTGACAATGTTTTGTGAGGAAAACTACAGTGCTTTCTCCAATAAAATCGACAAAAATAATTTTAGAAAAAAATCATAAAAAAACCATTTAGAGAAATACTGTAACAATTCACAGTGTTTTGTGAGAAAAGCTACAACGCTTTCCCCACATGATTTAGCTTTATTGTAATTATAATTCTTAACCAACTCAATATTTTTTAAAAAAAAATCGACAAAAATAATTTTGAAAAAAATCATAAAAAAATCATACAGGAAAACACTGCAACGATTCACAATGTTTTAAAGAAAAAAATTACAAAGCTAAATTCTCAATAAGCTTAATATCAAAAAAATAAAATCGACAGATAAAATTTTAGAAAAAAAAATAACAAAAAAAAAAACAGGGAAAAAAAACCATGTTGGAAACATTGTAGCAATTCACAATGTTTGGTGATGAAAGCTACAATGCTTCCCCACATGATTTAGCCTTATTTGTAATGACTTGTAATTGTAATTCTCAACCAGCTCAATATTAAAAAAATAAAATTGAAAAAGATAATTTTGAAAAAATCATAAGAAAAAAAACCATGTTAAGAAACACTCTAGCAATTCATATTGTTTTGTGAGGAAAGCTACAATGCTTTCTCCACATGATTAAGCTTTATTACAAAGTTAAATTTTAACCAGCTCAGTATTAAAAAAATAAAATTGACAAAAATAATTTTAGAAAAAAATATTACAAAAAAAGAAAACACAAAAGAAACTGGAAAAAAACTGTGTGGGAAAAAACACTATGGCAATTCACAGTAATTTGCGAGGACAGTTACAATGTTTTTCTCTCATATTGTAATTGTAATTTTTAGCCAGCTCAATATTAAAAAATAAAATAAAAAAGTGAATTTCGGAGAAAATTATCAAAAAACAAAACAATAAAAACCATGCGGAGAAACACTGTAAGCAATCAACAATGTTTTAAAGAAAAAAATTACAAAACTAAATTCTCAATCAGCTCAATATTAAAAAAATAAAATCAACAAATATAATTATGAAAAATCAAAAAGTAAAATAGAAAAATCATGTGGGAAAACGTCGTAGCAATTCATAGTATTTTAAAGGAAAAAAATTACAAAGCGAAATTTTTAACCAGCTCAATATTAAAAAACTAAAATCGACAAAGATAATTTTGAAAAAAAAATAAAAAAAGGGGGAAAGTTGGAAAAAAAGAAAAGTTATTTTGGAAAAAAAAAGAAAAAAAGGGAAATTTGAAAAAAAAATGAAAAAAAACGAAAAAAAAAGAAAGAGGAATGCACTGTGGATTACTATTGTAATCCTCAATGCATTGGGTGTGGGTGAATAGTGAATTCTCCACACCCTTTAGCTTATTACTTAATTGTAATTCTTAATCAGCTTAATATCAAAAAAATAAAGTTGACAAATATAATTTTAGAAAAAAACAAAAAAAACTATGTGGGAAAAAACACTGTAGCAATCCACAGTAATTTGCGAGGAAAACTACAGTGCTTCCCTCACATATTGTAAATGTAATTTTTAACCAGTTTAATATTAAAAAATAAGAAAAAATAATTTTAGAAAAAATTATAAAAAAACAAATAAAAAATATCTTGTGAAGAAAAACTGTAGTAATTAGTAATGTTGTAATCTATAATGATATGATTTTGGTGTGTGAAAAGAGTATTGTTAATGTGGTTGTTGGCTAGTTGAGCTAATAGAACTTCTTGAAAACTATACCACGTGTCTTGAGCATTAGGCTAAATAGCGAACCCAGGACTAAAAGAGTGTAATTTGTAATCAAGCTTTGGACCATGGGTACATTCCATAGGCCATTAATTTCTAGGCCCGGAACTTGTCTCGTGCTTTTTGTCACAAGCCTGGTTCTTAGGGTCATAAATCCCGAACCCATCCGTGGTTTTGCATATCATGTTGATGAGCGTGGCTCGATTCATGCTTTTCTTAATCCTCCTGCTGGGTTTTTTTCCCCATTTATTTTGTGAAAATAACCAAGGAAAACAAAAGAAGCCATGAATGGAGCTACCCTTGTAAAAATTACTCAGCATATAAATGTAGGGAGTTACTTTTCCAGGGATGGATTCAACGGCTCTTCATGACTGGGAAGGTTGCAAATTAATGACCCATGTTTGCCGATAAAACTCGTGTCTCCTCCGGGAAAAGCAACGGCAAAATTAAGGCATCAAAATAGAACCGAAACAAGCGAAGCAATAGGGCATTGACCCCATCCTTGAATAAATTAGCACGCGCATCTTTCATGAGGCTTTAGGAGCATTAATGACGAACAATGGCAGGAAGCATGGAACTCTTCAGTTGGCCTTTGTCCATCCTAAAGTTTTTTAGGGCAAAACACCCCATTTCTCGTCATTAATTGAAGAGTGATTCCGAGAAGTCTTGTAGATTATCTAATTATAAAGTTTTTGGTGAGTGTGCCATGATGAGAATATTAATTAATTAGGATGCTAATTATAAATCTGAGTATGCATTGAGATTTGGATTCCAGCGAAATTATTTCACTTGGACCATAAACCAACCCAGAGCTTTAGTATAGTTTGATTCGGGTAAATCATTTTTTTTTTTTTAAAAAATAAAACTATTTTTTTACATGGGGGATCCAATCATGTTAATTCAAATTAAGTTAATTTTAGGTTAGTTTTTTAAAACTCAACTTAGACTAAAAGCAGGGTTGGAATAAGCTAGCAGAGCTAAATTTAATAGTTGTGGATTCAAGCATTGTTCAAGTTGCGATCCATAACCTTGAACTTAGCGTAAAAAACCAAACGCGGAAGACTATCAATGTAAATTATCCTGTTAATTTAAATGGATATTAATATTCCTTAATATTTTTTTTTTTAGATTGATTAGTAAATGGATATACGCTTTATGAATATTAAAAAAAAAAAAAATATTTTTTTATAAATACATTAGTTTAAATTTAAATGAAATATTTACGATTCAACCATATAATATTTAGTCTCGATGTGAGAATTTGGTTTGAGATTTTAGGGGTGAGTAAAAAAACCGAAAAACTGATTAAACCGGGAAAAAAATAACTGAAAAAACCGAACCGTGAAAAAAAACCGATTAAAATTTTGAAAAAACCGACCAGTTCGGTTTTGGTTTTATAAGTCTGAAACCGAAAAAACCGAACCGAATTGAACCCAAACCGAAAAAACCCGAGCAAAACTGAAAAAACCGAGCCAACCGGTTTGATCCAGTTTTTATCCTAAAAAACCGAACCGAACCGAAAATGATCACCGGTATGAGATATCATTAATGCAATGCTATGCTATGCCCTTGATGAATAATTGTTGGCTCAAGACATTTTCTAGAACAAGTCAACTTCTCATCATACATGAAATCTTGTAAACTCATGAATTGTACATGGAATTGTAATTTTCTCAATCATATATGCTCGTCAAAGGAACAAATTAAAGCCAAGCAATCGGACATTTCACCTTTGACTAAAAATATAAAAGGAAAAGAAGCAAGGGCTGTTCAAGTTTAGTGTTTCTTGTTGGTCTAATCATGAATCATTTTAAGAAACCGACAATAGTGTACCAGCTCAGGATTGATTGCTACTTCTAACGAATTTGGTAAACAAAAAAACCAACGTTTAGGGTTTGCTCAACTCTAGCAATGAATTATTAATTCAAAGTCTTGTTAAACAAAGACAAGCTAGCCATGTGACTACTTGTTTGATTCGGACACTCCATGCCTCGTGTTATATGACATGTGAAGCAATTCACTATGGGATATGCAACTTTTCTTAATACAGATTTAACTTCAGGTTGGTTGTGTTTGAGAGGGTTTTTAAGAAGAGGGATGGATTAATTAGTGCAACAATATTAATTATTACAAGAGTGATATTCACATGGTAATCTACAAATGACAATATAAAGGAGAGATTTTCAATTTTTTTTTTTCTGGTTTTGACTCCACAATAAAGATAGCACGTGTTCATTTATTAGTCGCGCCATCAATAATTTAAAAATATAAACATTTAAATGATCTAAAAGCTTGTTGGAGAGTGTGATTGCGGTTGTTTTTTAAAATACTTTTTACTCGTAAATATATCAAAATAATATTTTTTTTTATTTTTTAAAAATTATTTTTGATATCAGCTCATCAAAATGATTTAAAAACACAAAAAATATTAATTTAAAGCAAATAAAAAAATAATTTTTTTTTAGATTTTTTCAAAAACGTCAAATAGGAACTAAATTGAAAAAAGAATGGAGGTATAAACATTTAGATAGAAAAATAATTAAAAGTAGAGAAACTTGATTGAAAAGGAATGAGAGTATAAATGTTCAGATAAAAAACAAAAGTCAAGATATTTGATTGGAAAACTTGTATAGATAGAGAAACTTAATTTTCCTTGCGTTTATTGAGGAATAAATCATTACGATGTGATATTTAATATGATGTAACCAATATTGAATTTATATACACATACCATACATTGTCATATCATATAATAAAAAAAACTTTACAATTCCTGGAATTACTAAGTTAAGGGTGTAAAAGTTATTTATTAAGTTTGTTTTTTATAGGAGGTTATAAAATCAAGTGTATAATTAGTTGGATCGATTAGGATCAAAATATAAGAAAAATATTTTATAATAAGTTCTGGGTGTGACATTTTTTTACTTACAAAATATATTTTCTTGAATTTCTAGTATAAAAATATTCTTCTCATAAAATTAATAGCTGAATATTCACTTGATTTATGACTATATTATTAAATTATTTGTACTAAGTGATCAACAACTTTAAATAATTTTCTTAATTATAAAACTTACATTAATTAAATGAAACTCATAATAATTAAGTATTAGCTCATGACAAATATTATAGATCTTTTTATTCATTCAATTTCTTTTTATAGACTTTTATCACACAAAACATTAAAAGTCATATCTTATTCGTGGCAATAAAAGCATCCTCACATTCATGGTTAGCTGGAAAATGTAATTAGCATGAACATCAGTAAAAGAGTTAACGATATCTTTGTCACAAAATTTTTCTGTGTTTGGGAAGACTAATTAGGGCCTGCATTACTTCCATCGGATCGAAAAAATTGCCCTTTTAATCTAGTGAAGAGTTTGGGATAATATAATTATGTGAATTTACCAATATTTCCACAAAGTAGATCATAAAACAAGAGAAATAATTATTAAAACCATGTGGGGTTTTCTATCCTAGATTAGGTGGTGTAGAACCAATATGAGTGATAAGTGCGTCCAAATTAGCTTACAGCTTTCAATTAGTGAAAAGTCATGGCGGAGAAGATGTAACGAATGAATATAATATGAAGAGGATGAAGCAAGAAAATTTGGGATGCCAACCCCACCAACCCAGCCCAAACACTGGCCAATCTGGTGGCGGTGGTCCCATGATCAGTGGCCAACCCTCACCCGTAAGACTAAAAAAATCTGTCAAAAATCATCATCAGTATGAACCATTCCTGGAAAATTCAACATGAGTTGCTTAAAGCCAATCCCATCCCTCCAATCAAACATCGAAACATGTCCTTTCTATTTTTTCTAACTTAAATAAGTAACTCAGCCTCCGTGGGGCCACCCTCCTTCCATATATATCTCCCTGACAGCATGGTTTCCAACACAATCCTCATTTTTTTTAATTCCAGGAACTGGGATTTCTTGAACCGGACTTCTGACCATTTCTTCTGCTACTTCCTCAGGAATTCACATGGTTTGTTTGGCTCTTTTTTTTCTCTCTCAATAACGTTTGCATTCACAGTAACTACTGAAAGTGAACCATGTGTTCCTGTTATAAACTTGCTGCTTTTATCCTTCACTGCACATTAATGTTCTTTTTCTTGGTTTTGTTGTGTTCAGGGTATAGAGGCTGAAAAGTTTTCTGCAATGGAGTACTCTAATGGCAATGTATTTCAACTAGTTGTGAAACAAGGAGAGCCAACTCTTGTTCCTCCAGCCGAGGAGACAGAGAAGGGTCTTTACTTTCTCTCCAACCTTGACCAAAACATTGCAGTGATTGTGCGTACAATCTACTGCTTCAAGTCAGAAGAGAAAGGAAATGAAAATGCTGGAGAAGTGATCAAGAATGCCTTGAAAAAGGTTCTTGTGCACTACTATCCTCTTGCCGGGCGGCTAACAATAAGCTCAGAGGCAAAGCTTATTATAAATTGCACTGGAGAAGGTGCTGTTTTTGTTGAGGCTGAAGCAAACTGTGCACTGGAAGAGATTGGTGACATAACAAAACCCGATCCAGACACTCTTGGGAAGCTGGTTTATGACATTCCTGGTGCAAAGAACATACTGGAGATGCCTCCTTTGGTGGCTCAGGTTTTAGAACTTCTCCAAATTATGTTTTTCATGTTTGTTTATTTTTCGGCTACATTGCTTGTAAATTGTGGACTAATACTTTTAGATCGAAATTGTACGTTCAGACATGTACTAGATATTTTTAGGTGCTTGTCTTGAGTTTCATTCATCATCCTCAAAGATTAAATAGCACAATGATCGTTTGCCTGCAATTATTTTAAATTCTGAGACATTAACTTCAATATGGTCTAAGGTGCTAATTAACTCCATGTTCCAGGTCACCAAGTTCACATGTGGAGGATTTGCACTAGGATTGTGCATGAATCATTGTATGTTTGATGGCATTGGTGCTATGGAATTTGTGAACTCATGGGGTGAAACAGCCAGAGGCTTGCCACTCTGTGTCCCTCCATTCATTGACAGAAGCATACTTAAAGCCCGGAACCCTCCAAAGATTGAGTACCCCCACCAAGAATTCGCCGAGATAAAAGACAAGTCCAGCACAAATGACCTTTACAAAGATGAAATGCTCTACAGCTCCTTCTGTTTCGATTCTGAAATGCTTGAAAAGATCAAAATGAAAGCCATGGAAGATGGGGTTCTTGGAAAGTGCACTACTTTTGAAGGGCTCTCAGCTTTTGTATGGAGAGCTCGAACCAAGGCACTCAAAATGCTGCCTGATCAACAAACAAAGCTCCTATTTGCTGTCGATGGAAGGCCAAAATTTAAACCCCCCCTACCAAAAGGGTACTTCGGAAATGGAATTGTGTTGACCAATTCGATGTGCCAAGCAGGGGAACTACTAGACAGGCCACTATCACATGCAGTGGGGCTTGTTCAAGATGCAATTAAAATGGTCACAGACAGTTACATGAGATCTGCTATGGATTATTTTGAAGCAACAAGAGTTAGGCCTTCTCTGGCTTCGACTCTACTGATAACAACTTGGTCTAGGCTATCTTTCTACACTACAGATTTTGGGTGGGGAGAGCCAGTTCTATCTGGGCCAGTGGCATTACCAGAGAAGGAAGTCATCCTGTTCCTATCTCATGGCAAAGAGAGAAAAAGCATAAATGTGCTTCTGGGTCTGCCAGCTTTAGCCATGAAGACCTTCCAAGAAATGATACAGATTTAGAGATCATTTCACGTTTATTTGTATGTTCTTCTTATTTTTCACCATGGTGGCTGTATTGTGCTTGTCCTACACTATTGTTTAATCAACTGAATTGATTATTGTTCCTAAAAGTCCTTGTTAGAATTAGAGGTGAATTTATGTTCTTGAACCTAGAGTTTACCTCATTTGTCAGGTCATGCCCAGTGGAATTTGTGTTGGCAACATTCTTATATCTATGTGCTTGTGGTTGATATTAAGATTTAATGAAAAATTCTATTCAATTTGGTTTGTGTGTGTGAGAGACTTTCACATTTGAATGTGAACTAGATTGTACAATCATGATATACTCAATTATGCTCTGAGATTAAAATGTCATCACTAACTTACCATTTATGGCAATTATTGTTGATGGGTATGGATTTGCGATCCAGAGTTCCAGACCAGGGAACCTGGTCTGCATTATTAGACATGTAAAATAGGCAGGGATCTCAACAACTAAATAAAAAGAGTTACTAGCAGGGGGTATTGGATTAATAGGAACTTGACATTTTCTAAATGATTAAAGGTTCATCATTCCTTGTTATACATCGGGTATTTTTTTTGTAGCAGAAGTTTAATCTAAAAGAAAAGGGAAAGAGCTAGGAAATCTTGGCCGCACAGCTAAACACTAAACTTTACATGCACAAATCATTCAAACATATTAGTATAAGCTACAACAAAACCAACATAATTAAAAAAAAATACTGCTAATAAATAATAATTAGCTCCCAAGATTCTGCATAGTCTGCAGAATAGAAAAAGGTGAGCAAGCCTTGATGGGCTTAGGAGAATAGGGTGGCAATGGAAATTGCATATATTTTAAAGGAAGGATTAATGAAGGAATTCAAGGTTTGAAGAGAAAATTTAGGATTTAGACAAATTGAAAGAAAGCCATATAGTAAATGACTTAAGGCTTTCGATTTCCACATAAGCCAGCATCTGTCTTTGATGGTCTGAAATTCAGTGCATTAAGGCTGTAGATGCAGAGGTTTTGTTGTTTGACTTTGATTGCAATCTCATTTGTTGTGGATTTGTATCCAGGAACATTGCATGCTTTAGATGAACTCGACATTAAGCTTGCTTCACAGGAGGAGTCAATGGCTGCTTGTGCACATGCAATTCCATCAACAGAAGGTATTTCTAGCTTGTACATTCCATGCTTATTTGTGGTTCTGTTCACTGAGAACGATATCTGCTCTCTGGTTTTGGGCCAACTTGCTTTGAACTTGCAGTCTATTCTAACTTCAGCACCTGGATAGACATTAGTATTTGTCAAAAAAAAAAAAATTCAGAGACAATGCCAGTATCTTAACATAGAAAGCTTGCTTCCAATTTCTAGAAAAAAAATTGAAACTAATTCTAGGTTGGTGGAGATTAGTCGACCTGGTAAGAAGTAGCTGTGTCTGGAGAAGCTGTTGTTGGAGCAGATGTCGCAGTAAACAAGACCCATTACACTGATATGGGCACTAGTTTTTTTAGATTGTTCAACCTTCGAAGACATTGAGTTGATAAAGAAAAATGAGAGAAAAAAGAGAACAAGGGGATTCATGGCTGCAAACTTTGGGAGACAGGAGAAAATAACAGTTTTACAAAGGCTTCTCTATATATGAAAACTTGAATAAATTAGATTTTAGCGAACGGCACTCAGAGCATTATCATATAGTTGAAGATGAATTTTGTTTTGTGGATAATGAGTAGCAGCAAGGAGTTGGTGGAGATCCAACTGTAAAACATGAGAGTTGAGGAGATATATCTTTTTCACAAGAAACAAAGGCATGTGAACTTCATTTGGCATATATGGAGCTAGATGTGTAGGAAAGAGAAGAGGAAGCAGACTCTTTATGGGGCAGAGTAGCTTTTTTTTGAAAGATTTGTGGGGCTTGAATTAAAGCCCTCTTTTTTTCATATAAGCTCATTGCAGAAGGTCTAGGTATTTATAGGCTTACTGCTCAGATCATTGTTTCTTGTGATTAATATTTGATTCAAAACTCCCCTTTGGATGTTATTGTAAAAAAAAAAAAATGCAAGTTGAAAATATATATTAATTAAGCATTAATGAAATTCAGCAAGACATTCATCTACTGAATTTATTGCATGCATGTTCATATGCATGCTAGTAAATACAGAAGAAGACAAGACTAGACTATAACCTAATGGATAGAGAATGTTCATTCTCTTCATGTGAGCCTTAAATGGCAAGCATGAGAATTCACAGGTCTTATCACCATCAATGAGGAGATTAACCAGAAGAAGATTATGTGATTTATTTGCAATTTAGAATCGCCAGAAACTTGTCAAGTGCACAATGAAGAAAATATAGATTTAATTACAACTTCAACTTACCTTCCTTCACATGGCCTTCTTCCCTTTTTTAGCAAAAGATGGCCTTCTTTAGGAAGCTCACAAGCTAAGTAATATGGTTTGATATCATCATAGCTGAGTTGAAAGAGCTGTGGAAAAACGAGAAGGACATGGATAATGCAGCATCCCTTCCTCCTTCCAAGTTCCAATGGCTAAATTACGAGGGAGAGGAATGGAATCCCAAAAGGGAATCGGTCCCTTGTTTATGGTTGATAAAGAGGCATGGCAGAGGGTTGCTAGCTAGGCACCCGTGTGTTTCTTTCAGTCACGAACAAATTTTGCTGCCAAGATGATGCAGCTGTGCTGTCCATGTCCTTTTGTCACATCAAAGTAAATAAATTAAAAGAAAGTATGATAGGAGATGTATTCTTGTACTTTCTGATTTATTTCATATTTTTATTTTTTTAATTAAAACTAAATATATTTTTATTTTTTCTATATCTATCATGAAACTTTAGTGCCTGAATATTTTTAAAATAAAAATTACTTTGATTTCTCCTAAAACTTTTAACTCTACTTTTGGGGCATAAGAAAGACAACACAACAAGTCCTTTCAAAGGCTACACTTGCATATTTCAATTCTAAAGAGAATTTGACATGATAAATTATCCTTCACTAGTTATTTGATTAGCGATTTCTCTTAATTACATCGTTTTTATTAAAATATTACTTTTTAGATATGTAGGTTTTTTCAACATATTTTTTACATAAAAAATTAAGTTTAAATTAAAAATCTTATGCTAATATTTAATTAAATAAATTGATAATCATCTGTGTAAATAAAAAGAAAAAATTATTAACAATAACTAAAAACAAAACTAAAATAATTGAGTGATAATTGTAAATCAAGATATTTGGTCCTGCAACATGAAATATTTATCTAAATGTATTTACTGAATTTATTTATTAAAATTAATCTTTTATTAAATCAAACAATAATAGAAATAGAAACATACATGAAAATGATGGAATAAAATAAAAGAGAAACAAAAATCTCATGCAAAGTTGCACATATTAGAAATATTATTTAAAAATAAATATCTAATATTTTTTTAAAATAAATTTAATATATATATATATATATATATATATATAAACCTCATAGATAAATCAAAATAATATATTTAAAAATTAAACACACCTAAAACAATTATAAAAAAACCTTTATTCAAAAAAAAGTTTGCAAAACCCGTGAGCTAGGTCATGGTACCAGGACAAACCAATAATATATATTTTTTAAGATAACCACAAAATGATTTTATTTTAAAATAATATTGAGCGATCAAATCAAAAAAGAAAATAAAACAAAAAACAGGATATCGACCCGTATTAACTTTTCCAACATGTGATCCATGATTGGAAGCATAGTAAATAAAAAAATCACGAAGCCTAATCCCCAATCCCCAACAAATCAAACATTAAAGGATGAGACTAAGAAAAGAATCAATTACACAAAATGATCTAAAACAAAAAAAAAATGAAATCAAAAGAATGAGGGTGAAAGTCAAAATAAAAAGTAAATTAGAGGGCAATAAAAAAAAGGGTTAAATTGAAAAGAAAATTACTTTAACAAAAAAGAAAACAAATCAAAAGAATAAGAGTCAAATTGAAAAAAATAATACACCATAAAATTTGATTGAATGATGAAATTGAAAATCAATAAAATTTTAACAAAAAGACCAAGGAAAAAAAAATAGAAATCAAGAGAATAAGAATTGAATTTTTTTTAAAAATAACATAGGAAAAACTGTCATTTAAGGATTAAATTGAAAAAAAACAAAAATTTTATAAAAAAGCCAAGGAAAACAAAATCAAAAATAAAAAAAGACTAGAATTAAAACACCAAAAATAAAGATGGCTAAGGTGTATATGGAAAATTGTAATTGAAGGGTTAAATTGAAAACAAATAAAACTTTTATAAAAGGGTCAAGGACAAAAATAAAAAATCAAAAGAAAAATGACCGGAATTAAAATACCAAAAACAAAAAGGGCCAAGGTGTACCTTTTGGGGTAGGAGAGAGAAAAAAAGAGAAAAAACTGTCATCGACGACAAACCATTTATCAGACACTATCACACGCCGTACTAGAAGGAAGAGGGTGAGACAACGCTTTCAAAGACATGGCAGAACAACAAATTTGGCCAACAGAAAGTGGTGCATGCGTTTCCTATAATGTTCTGATAAAAAACTAATTATTAAGAGCAAACAATCTAAAATACCCTTCATGATTCTAGAGTTAACAAAAAAACATTGATGTGAAAATACGAAATCGCCCTTAAACATTTGCCTTGTTTTTTTTTTCTAATGACAGAAAAGTCATTTTACTATTTTGTAAAAAACAGAAGGTATAAATACTCTTGGTCACAGTTCAATTATTTTTTTAGTGTGGGGGTAAATCAATAATATAACTATTCAAAAAAGTTGAAAAGAAAAAAAAAACCCCTAACAATCATTTAATGATCAATTCACCATTGAAAATGACCAAATCACCCTCAAAATCAAGGCACCCTAATTTTTCTTCAAAGGAAAAACTCGTAATTTGACTGTCATAATGAATAGTTTTTTGTGTCCATGTGTATAGTATTTTGCACATTGTTTAGCCTACATCTTTTATTATTTTTGTTAATACTACCATGGGCCTATGAGCTTTTTCTCATTCATCTAATACCTAATGGGTCAAAACCCACTAAGTTCTTGAAATCCAGTTATTATCAAAACTATGGAAGCTTATGAGCTAATGTATATATGCATGGGTTTACATGTTTTTGTTTTTCTTTGCACTTTGTGCAGTCTTGAAGATAAAGGTCCTAAGAATCAAACATAGAGATAGCATCGGAAAAAAAAAAACCTTGTTGCTTTTAACTGTTTCGAGACGATGTCTTTAAAATTAAGATTAAGGAAAAATTACTCTTACCCTCCTGTAGTTTAGTCATTTTTTCACTCTGCCTCCATTATTTTAGAAATTATAGTTTACCTCTTTGGTTAACTCAAAACTTAAAATAAGATAATTTTTTATTACCCTTATATGTATAATAACACAAATGATATATTAGCTTCCTTTTCCAATCTCTTCCCCTTCCTCCCTTCCTTTCTCTCCCTTTGTCTTTACTTTGTTTCAATCAAAACTCTAAATTAGAATAACTAAATAAAAACAAATCCCTTAACAAAAATAGGAGAAAAATAAAAACTAAATCAAACCAATCTTTTTTCTTTTGCACTTAGGATTTTTAAAAATTAAAACTTAAAGCTAAAACTCTAAATCAGATTGTCGCCATGTTGATCTTCTTTTATAATTTGAAGTTTGACCCCAAGTATAAAATTAGAGATTGAGGGTTTGGGTCTGTGTATTTAGGCTAGTCCATTAAACTTTTCTTTCTATGTAATATGTTGTGCCTATTC
>Ga0307517_10008121_pt1 | contig 15106 bp, 12 predicted proteins | sample 23_EM_MG_FD_194515 | JGI IMG/M metagenome (GOLD analysis project Ga0307517, IMG submission 194515) | Populus trichocarpa ectomycorrhiza microbial communities from riparian zone in the Pacific Northwest, United States - 23_EM | ecosystem: Host-associated > Plants > Roots > Unclassified | place...
CTTTTTACCCGGTGACGCGCTCACCATAACCTATGTAGGGGTTCTGCAAGGAGGTCATAATGTGGAAAGCTCTCGACCATCCGAACGTGGTGCCGCTGTTGGGAGTTCCAAGGGACAGGTCTCGGCTTAAGTTCGCGATGGTGTCGGAGTGGATGACAAATGGGAATATCAACGAGTTCATAAGAGCCTGTCCGGATGCAAATCGGTTTAAACTTGTACGTTTCCGTCCGTGGCTCAGCTGCACCAACAATTACTCAAAATTACACGACTTTCGTAGCTAGCGGACATTGCTAGGGGGTTAATTTATTTGCACAGCCAGGAAATGATCCACGGGGACCTGAAGGGGGTATGTTCTCGGAAGCTGTGACCGTATCTATCTCTTTAACGGGATTCATCTATCAGGCTAATGTCCTTGTTGACACGAGTGGCCGGGCCCGCCTCGCTGACTTCGGTCTCCTTACGATCCTCCCGGACTCGACGACCTCGAGCTCATGTGGGCAGGGTGGGACTGTCCGGTGGATGAGTCCGGAACTCCTTGACCCGGAAATGTTCGGTCTAAAAGACAGTCATCGGACGAAATCCTCGGATTGCTACGCGCTTGGAATGGTTGTCTATGAAGTTCTGAGCGGGCATGTGCCGTTTTTCCGGTATCGTGACTATGCGCCCGTTGCGAGGATCCTGAGGGGCGAACGCCCTGAGCGGCCCCAAGGAGCCGAAGCAGGATGGTTCACGGATGATGTTTGGGGTATTTTGGGACGTTGTTGGGTGCCGGAGCCGGGGAACCGCCCAAGCATTGGGGTTGTGCTGCAGTGTCTGGAGGAAGCTTCGGGGTTTTGGACGCCGCTCCCCCCTCTGGTGGTGGTGGGGAGCCAGGCAGCAAGTTCGCCCACATGGTCCCTGACACAGTAAGTGCTGAAGAAGGCGTGGGTAGTGGGATAGCCTCCCCCAACCCAACAGCTCTATGTCAGCCCTCGGAGGTTCCTCTGCCGAGAAGTGACAAGCACGTACAGCTGTACGTGTGCGCTACATTTCTCATGTAGTTCTACCTTGGGCGTAGCAAACCCAATGGTTATTTATTTCCTTGTATTACCGGTCGTTCAACATTTTTCGTCTTTGAATTGAGATTAGACAGACTCGTTCCAAAGTCCCCCTGAGTCCGCCGTCCCGGATGCGCTCCTTATGGACAGAGCGATGAGCTTTCCAGATAAGAATTGAATCCGCCCAGCTGCCGACTTGGTCCTCCGATTTACTGGCGATGCAGAGTCGGACCGATCCTTGCCACGCAGCACCGAGCTCCGAAGCCGTCTCTGCGCAGATGCTAATTTCGTCGCACGGGAGACGTGGAGGAAGCTGTGGCCCGTAACCATATTCTCCAATCACTTGTCTTCCACCCGCAGAAACTGTACGATATCACCAGGCGGATGCACTCGTCATCCTGCTCAAACTTGCGAGTGCAACGCCCGAGGCATACGCTGATCCTTCGGTCGTCGACCGCTGCTTCAAGCTCATCAACGGCCACTAAAATCCTGGTTCGCTCAGGGACCAACAAGTACAGGTGTGTATCCCGCCCAGTGGAAGGCGGCAATCGGACCAACACGAACTTTCAGGAGGTATCTGCATCACGGGAGCCTGGCTGGAGCATTTATGACTCGGAAACCAAAACCAACTGATATGAAAAAGAATCATTCTGCTGCGACTCCCATTGTCCCGTCCCTGGGACCTCCGAACATAGATCTCGAACCTCAGACTCCTCGACCCCCTCCACCCGAATCGACCACGACCCCAGGGACAGACACGTTTCCCATCGCTCACTCTCCGTACGTCCGTCAGTATCTCCACTATGTCAGACTTCACAACTACAGATACCTCCGATGATGGGTCCTCCCAATGGTCATAGCTCCCCATGACGCCCTCTACCTTGATGACGGGAACGCCGAAGTCTTGTGTGGTAACACCGTGTTCCACGCCCATCCCAGTTACATACTTGTCGTTCCACTCTGCTATTCTCAGCCAGATGCCCGCGAAATCCAACGTTGCGACCGCGGAACCACCCGATGATTGTCCTCGCATTCCGTCCTCGGACGCGGTCACGGACTTTGCCACACTTCTTGAGGTCATATATCTCCCATTGTGTGCCACCCTACCCCTGTGCTAATCAATTGTTTTGTTGACTAAGCATCTCTGTCGACAGACTCCCTGAACGAAATAAAGAGCTAGACTCCACCGCATTCTCGTCCCTCCTTCGAATGATGGCAAAGCACGAGGTGCTTGCCGTCCGATCTCAGATGCCCGAAGTCGTCCGCGATGCATATCCGGAGACCTTTGGAGGCCTCGACCCTTCCAAGTCGCTTGGAGAGTGTGTTTACAGTAGTCCAAATCCCCACCCGAACGCAGTCCTCAGCTTGTTTGTCCAACAGAACCTCAAGTTTGCGTTATCAATGACACACTACATGGCGGTTCGAAGGTGGAATCGCTGACGGGCAGACTTCTCCCGGTGGACGCAAGATTACCCCCGAAACCCTTCAGGCCACGATATAGAACCTGTTCGCACTCCGTGAGATCGAGCTGAAGCGGGCCCCGGGCCATCGTTTGATCTTTGGGCCAAGGGGTTCCCGATCCTGTCCCCAGCCGAACTGCCCCTCACGCAACGCAACGAGTTCAGGAGTTTCTGAAGCACACGGGGGGTCATTGATCGAATCGGGGATTCCATTCACTCTGTGACGAAGTTATTGCAGACCCTCTCTCTGATGGTGGTTTGTGGAGGTGATTTTCCCGGAGTTTGCAACGACTGTGTGGGAGGATGGGAGTCTGGATACGTAGATGTGAGGAAGAAGATTTGGGCTGCTCTACCGGCTGTGTTTGGGTTGAAGGTCGGAGTTTACGTGAAGATTTTGGCGTCAGGAACATCCCATTCACGAATGCATCGGTTGGGTGATCAACTCTTTCCAAATCAATGTCATTCGTAAAAGTGCTCACTACCGTTTCGTGGTGTACTTGGTCGGGGATGGGGATAGATCTCGATAAAAAAACCGCCCTGTAGAGAATGGCTAATAGCTCCTGGGCGGGATGGGAGCTTTATGTACAGTTTGTGTTTCGCGGCCGCTCAATGGACCGTGTCGTTCGTTTGCACAAACACCGACATTTCCTCTCGTACCGCCATAATGCAATAAAGAATATCCAGGCAGCCTTGAATACAACAATCGCTAGGTTATCCGACCAGGGATATGAAAGTTCGCTCGACGTTTTTGGTTTTTGGTTCGGGATAGAATTTTGAAGTCATCGCTTCACCGTCTCAGAATCACTACTACACTCCCATTCGACCATCTCCAGTCTCCCCCACATTCGTTCACGTGAAAAATCTCGAATTCAATGAGCCCAATCACCCCACTGACCTCATTCAGACTCTATTCCAACACCGCTCCAGACGTGACCCACAACAGGAGTCCAAAGTCGATCGAGACGACCCCAGGTTCCAGAAAACTAGACGCGTTGGACGGTATTTATCACGTTGGGCGAGACAGGGTGATGACGAAGGTTATTCAGAGAATGAATTGTCAGACGAAATCTCCCCCTCCCAGGTGGAACACGTCTGAGGGCTGTGAGACGATGCCCGGGAACGGTACCGGTCTGAGCGTTGGCGTTGGGGCCTAAGGACGTCAATGGTTTGTGAGTTGATGAAGGGTGTCGGCTCACCTCTCGTGTTGGTTGGGAAGAGAAAAGAAACATGGACGGCGTGAGGTCAATACGTTCGAACGCTGAGCCTGAACGAGATAAATCACTGTATGACCCGAGGGCGGACAGGCGATGAGGGAACGAACCAAGCTGCGAAATCTTCAAGGGAAGCCCTCCGAGACCAGCTCCTGGAACCAGGACCCGCTCAAAACAACGGCGTTTAGCTCGGTGGCTCCCTGTAACCTCTGTAACGCGTCAACGCAACAGATCTCGCCCCAATCCGTTTGGTGCCTTCCTGGCTGTCCGGGGTCCAGCGCAGAAAGTAACATACATATTCTGTATGGAGGATCTCGACGCCTCCCGTGACTCATATGACGGTGGGGATATCCAGAGCCGTCCGATTTCCTGAGGAAGGTGGGAGCGATAGTAGCGAGGGAGACACATCCGAGTGGCGCACCTCAGCTGAAGGTTGAGGAGGGATCGGTCGGAGGCATCCGACATTGAGCTCAGCGGTGACTTCAAGTCAAAGGAATATAGAAAACTGACACGAGTCGGTGCGGGAAACTTGACTCAAAAGGGTGGGCCTTACTACGCAAAGCCGTTCATTCTAGGTAAGTATCTGTGCGAGAACGGACTTACAATTGCATCCGCGCTAAGCGTCAAAGCCACGAGGCCAATCATCCGCCATCGCACCACCATCTACGCTGATCTAACACCGACATGGACAGCATACGACACTCACTCTCCAAAACGAAGAAGAAGCTCAAGCAACGACTAACGGGGAGAAGACGCAAGCCTGACGGAACCGGGGCTAACCCCGGTGGGGAGAGGGTTGACTCAACGAGCTCGCTTCCGCGACCGGACCCTCACGTCGTAGCGGGTGAAAGTCACGGCCAAGGGAACAGCACCAACGCAGACGGAGAGCAAGTCCGGTTGACGGATCGACCTCAGCCAGAGGAGCCAGAATCCGTATCAACATGTGGGGGCGGGAACGACCAGGAAGGGGAAGTTAGCCAGATACATCCGCCTCTGCACCCAGACAGTGAGAGTGGGATGGGAAGCGAATCCAGCGAAGTCGAATGGTTTTCTCTTTCTGGATCCACTGCTTCACTGAGTCTGCACGGTGGGGAACCCGACGGTACGTGAACCTGGCTGTCTTTGTTGCTGCGTCTGACCGTTCCTTCTGACAATGCAGATGCCTCTGATTATGGACTAGGAGTTGTTCGCCCCGACGAGACCCTCGAATCGAGTGCCGCCGCGGATGAGGAGAAGCCAAACTGCAAGTCTACTGTGTCCGCCACAGCCGAATTGCTCCGCGGGGTGAGAGATTCCACGGGTGGCTTCGGTCCGCTCAAATCTGTCGCCAGATCTCTCTGCTCTATTCTCGACAGTTGTGAGGTACGGCCTCCTTCCCCCACCTTTGATTCCCAATCCTTACAGTAGTTCTAGCGAACGGAGGTGAATGAACTTGCCTTAGAATCATTGGCTCCCAGGGTCAAAATGCTTTCTGAATCACTCTCCGCACCTATCCCTCCGGGCGATGTCAATGAGGAGGAGAGGACAAAAAAACTGGAACGGTGAGCCCGCATTCTCAGAGATGGAGAGTCGAATCTGACCCACGGGGACTGCCAGGAAATTGGAAGAGATTGGCCAGGCCATGGACCCGATTACGACCAAGAAGGATCTCGCGCTTTTCCTCAAAAAGCCCGAGAACGCACGGAAGCTTAACGATCTGGTGCAAGATATTCGCTATGCCTTGATGGATTATCAGGTACGCACTCCCAGAAGTCCTGCACTGATTGTAGGTAACATCTGTCCCAGACCTCGTTGCAACGAGACATGAACGATGAGGACTGTCAGCCGATCGTGAGTCTTACTCCCTTATGGTCCCGCCTTTTTTAGTAACTTAGAAATAGGAAGACGTGGATCGTCGTCTTATGGAAAATATGCGTCACACCGATGAAGCCGGGCATAATTCCGGGAACAATAAGGGATGCCTTAGGGGGACTAGGGTGGATGTCCTCCTGCAACTCGAACGTTGGATGAAGGACGAAGGAGACCACCGTGTGTTCTGGCTGAATGGCCTTGCCGGGACCGGAAAGTCGACCATCGCCCAAACATTTGCCGAGATCAGCTTCGCAGATGGAAAGCTCGGTGCGAGCTTCTTCTGCTCGTGAGATTTCGAGGACAGAAGCAATCTCCAAGCAATATTTCCAACTCTCGCCTTCCAGCTTGCCCATCGCTACCTCCCATTTCGAGAGAAGCTGCTCCGAGTCCTGAGGGCCAATCCCGGCGTTGGACGGGAGTCTCTCTGTTCTCAGATGGAGAGGATTATTGTTGGCCCACTGAAGGCCACCCGGACTCGGACCCTCATCATCATTGATGCTCTCGACGAGTGCAAGGACGAGGAACCCGCCTCCGCCATCCTGTCAATACTCTCCCGCTACGTGGATGAGATCCCCTATGTCAAGTTTTTTATCACTGGTCGTCCGGAGCCTCGGATCCGCTCGGGATTTCGGTTGGAGTCACTCACCCCGATCACTGAAGTCCTCAAACTCCATGAAGTCAAGCCAGAAGTGGTGGACAGTGATATCAAGCTGTTCTTTCGAGTACAGTTGACCCGCCTTGCCAAAAATCGAAGTGACTGTGATGTGACAGAAGTTTGGCCAAATCCATCTGATATCGAGATTCTGTGCAAGAAGGCAGCTGGGTTCTTCATCTACGCCTCGACAGTTGTCAAGTTTATTGCTTCGGAAAACAACCCGCCTGCAAAGAGGCTTGCCCTCATCACCTCACTCCCAGAAAGCACCGCCGAAGAAGGAAAATCTGGAATTGACCAACTCTACACCAAGGTCCTTGAGCATGCATTCCACAACATCCAAACAGACAATAGCCACCACCCTTCCTATTTTCAGGTGGCAGTGGGGACAGTTGTGCTCATCTTCAACCCCCTCTCAATCAAGGGTCTTTCAGAACTCTTGGGATATGACACCTCAGACATCCGCAGCACCATCCGATCCCTTCACTCCCTCCTCCTTGTCCCAGATGGCACAGAAGACCCAATTTGTACTATCCACAAGTCATTCCCTGACTTCCTCACAGACCCAGAGAGATGCAAAGACAACAGGTTCCTTGTGGAGCCTGCAGTCCACCACACAGAAATTCTACTCTTGTGTCTTAAGCTGATGAGGGAAAGGTTGAAGAAGAATATCTGCAACCTAGATGACCACTCTGTTCTCAGTGAGGTTAAGGATCTTTCTGCTCGCTGCAAGGACAACATTGGAGATGCCCTGGAATATTCATGTTGCTTCTGGACAAAGCACCTTCTGAGGATCCCTCACAGTATCTCCTGTATCAAGGAAGTGGAGAAGGGAATCAAGGAATTCTTCACAACATGTTTGCCATACTGGATTGAGGTGCTTGCACTGACAGGGAATCTTGGAACTGGAGTTCATGCTATAAATGACATTGAGCAATGGTGTGCTTTGGTGAGTGCTTTGCAATTTTGTTCACTGAGCCCTGTGTTAATATGTACTTAGGCAGGAGTTATGTGTCAGTGGACAGCTGATAGCCAGAGACTTATCCTGGAACACTTTGACATGATCTGTGACTCACCCTCCTATATCTATAACTTTGCCCTTCCCATTTCCCCTTCTTCATCCTGGCTCCATCAATACTACAGTGCAGACCTTTCACAAGAGATCAGGGTGGTTAGGGGGGTATCAGCTGGATGGGGAACATGCTATCGCACAGTATGCTTTGATGATTTCCCATGGATCCTCACATGCTGGAAAGATATTATTGCAGTTGGTCTACATTCTGGTTCCATCATCATTCTCAATGCCACCACAGGTATCCAGGTGGCTATTCTTTATGGACACATTTATGCCACAAGATGCCTTGTTTTCTCACCAGATGGGACATCACTTGTATCTGGTAGTAAAGACAAGACCATCAAGCTCTGGGATGTTCAGACTGGTGGGGTTGTCAAGACCTTCCAGGGTCATGCACACACTGTTTTTTCTGCCTCCATCTCACCAGACCACACTACAATTGCTTCAGGATCTCAGGATCAGACAATCCGTTTGTGGGATATTCAGACAGGGGAATGCCATCACATCATAGAGCAAAATAGTGCAGAGATGTATGTTTGCTTCTTCTCCTTGGACCCCAAACACCTCATGTCTGTATCTGATAACAAAATCTGGCAGTGGGACATCAGTGGTCAGAAAATTGCACCTGAATATGATGGTTATCATGCTGCTTTCTCCTCAGATGGTACTCAACTTATTGTATGCAATAAGTCAATTGTTGAAGTTCAAAGCTCTGATTCCAAAGGAATTGTGGCCAAACTCAACATGGACAATAAACATGTTGACTGTTGCTGTCTCTCCCCTGATAACAGAGTTATTGCAGTGGGTGCTGGTGATACTGTCTATGTTTGGGATATCACTGGCTCAGAGCCTCACCTCCTTGAGACCCTTAATGGCCATACTGGAGACATTCTATCCCTTGTATTTTCCTCCTCCTCCCTCATCTCAGCATCACTTGACTGCTCAGTCAAGTTCTGGCAGATTGGTACCCCATCCACAAAGCCAGTTCCAGCTGATCCAAAGTGTACACCCCTCACTTCAGCTCCAATCAGGTCCATCACTCTCCAGAAAGAAGATGGCATTGCCATTTCAAGTCATTCAGATGGGGTGGTGAGGGTCTTGGATATTCTGACTGGCCTCTGCAAAGCATCCTTCCAAACTCCAGCCAAGGATTCCCACCAGATAGACACCCATCTAGCTGATGGCAAGGTGATCACTGTTTGGCACAGAGATGAGAAAATATGTATCTGGGATACTGAGAAAGGGGAACTCCTCAGAACAGCAGAGACACCTAGGGATAAAATTATAGACTTCAGGATATCAGGGGATGGATCTAAAGTTTTCTGCTTATATGGGGGCTTCATCAGAGCATGGTCTACATGGACAGGGGATCTTGTAGGAGAAGTGAGATTTTGGTGTCACATTCCAAATAATTCCTTCTTGACCATTGATGGCCTGAGAGTCTGGGTCCATTCCCCCCCAACAAACACAATTCTGGGGTGGGACTTTGGGATCTTAGAATCACCTCCTATTGAACTACCAGACATATCCCAAAATTTACCCCACCTGTATTTTGTTGGTGGTATCAGGCAGCTGAAGTCATTTCTACCTGGGATCCAGGATACAGTTACAAAAAAGGTGGTTTTCCAACTGCCTGGGAGACTTGCAAGGTGTTCAGATGCACAGTGGGATGGTCAGTATCTGGTTGCTGGTTATGACTCTGGAGAGATGTTGATTCTGGAGTGTAATTATGTGCCTCATTAGGGATCTGTAGCTTTGTGTTCTTTCCACTCATTCCTGTAATTCTATATATCAAAAATGTCATTGCAAGATGATTAAAATGGTCACAATTTATATCATACAACTAACCACCAAGGTATTTGTCTGAATTCATCCAGTTCTGCCCCAGTGAGACTTCCCAAGGCACCCAAACTCCTTAAGGTTCCCATGCCCTTTGGTTCCTCCTATTATTTGGGACAAATAAGGATTAAGCCAATGAGTTGTAATGAGTTACAAACCCTTGCCAGGGAGGTGCTTTAATCACCAGTACATATCAAATTTTCCATGACTTGCTGAGGTAGGTGGAAGAGATAGGAGCATGAGAGAGAGAAAAAACAGAACAAGAATGAGTGAATGGTAAGCAGTAGATTGTATTCTCCTACCAACACATCTATGTTTTTCCAGATGTTGTCTCCAGAGACCCTTCACTGTGATCAGAGGACATTACTGATGGCACCCCATGAAATGGAGCTTAAAGAGAGCCATTGTTTGATCCTTGGATCAAAGGGTGCCCGGCCCTGTTCTCGACCAAACTATCCCTCATAAGACACGTCAGGTCCAGGAGTTTCAAAAGCATACTGGGGGTTGTTGATCAAATCATGCATTCCACTCACTCCAATGGGACGAAGCTATTGCAGGTTCTCTCGCTGGGGAAGTTTTGTGGTTGTGATTATCTTGGCTTTTGCGTGGACTGTGCAGGATGGTGGGAGTTCGGGCTCGTAGATGTGAGGAAGAAGGTTTAGGCTACCTTGTCGGGCATGTTTGGGTTGAAGGCCTGAATTCTTGTTAGGGGGTTTGGTATAGAGCTTTGTCCATTCACGAATGCATTATTTTGCTGACTATTTTTTCGTCTAATATCCATTTGCTTTCTCTCCCTGTATTTTGAAGATTGGTTTCCTTCAGGATGAATTTCGAAACCGAGGGGAAGCGCAAGATTAACCTCTCCTTTCCGAACGACTTTCCGGATGTTTAGGAAGTGTCAGAGTTGGAAAGCACCCAAGGAAGAGCCAAAACAACGTCGTTCGCGACAGGTCTTGCCGACGTTTCGTGGTGTACTCCTGGTCAGCGGTGCAACTTGAAGTTATCGATAAAAACCGCAGCGCAGAGGATGGCTGATAACCTGGAGGCGGGCCGGGGGTATAGTTTCAAATTTGTATTTTGCGACCGTTCAATGTACCGTGCCGTTCGCACGAGAGACTGTCCGTAGTAAGAGTAGCTATATCTCTCAACGTCGCAGAAGGGTGCCACTAGTCGAGATTTGGGCTGCCCACGACCCGACATGACGGACGGGGTCCCGACGGTTACCTTACAAGTCCTTTGATATTCATGGAGACCTGTATACAGTCACCCAACATAGCCATTCCGAAGTTGCCGTACATTAATACAGACTCTACAGAGCTACCTGGTACACACGCTTTCTAAACCTACAGCGCTAGATCCAACAAGTCCTCGTGCTCATACTCATCATAGCGGTCACCTCCACCGTCATCATGCTCAATCTGATACTCCCTCAGCTTCCAATCATACTGATACTCGTACACTCCCTCCAACCACACATATGCTTGTTCGTCTCCACTCCCTCGGTCCTCCATGCGGAATTTTGGATCACCCGTGTCCATTCCCTTATTGGGGCTTCCCGAAGCGGATCCGGGCCGGGGACGGAGATCGGTGACCCCGTGTGCGGATACTCCGCAACCCTCCGCGCTGTGCCCGACTCCAAAGAAAGCTCTGAAGAGGACGAAGACACAACAAACGAACAGGAGAGCGACGGCCTTTGAGAATATCGGCAGAGGTAAGAACTCATGGACAGTGAACGGGGGTGGGAGCCGTGCTGGTGAGGATCCGCGTCGACATTCTGGTTCCGTAGGCGAGTTGGGACGACTCGAACCAATGGTGAACCTGGTCCCTGATTTGTGACTGTCTCTCGACCTCTGCGTGGAGGCAGTGAACGGCGAGGGTGTCCTCGACGATTTCGTACGGAGCGACAATGGATGCAGGAATGGTGGCGAAAACGATAGATTTTTGTCTGATTTCTGTAATCGACTGTCCAATGAACTGCGTTGGAGATTTGAGGAGACGAAGTATGGTTGGGGCTTCAAGTACTGGTAAAAATTTCGGTGGGCAGGTTTCATGGTCCCGATCGGGAGTGTTCCTATGGGGTACAATCCTGAAGCCTGAGCCCCAGGCAGAGAGGACACACCACTGTGTAGGGTCGGCCGAGTCCGTGTGTCCGACATAGTTGAGGACTCGGGGTGTGCGTGAGGTTGGTAATAATCTTGAGCCGTATGGGCACGGCGATTGTCGTTATCGTGGTCGTGGTGTTGGAGACCATAAGGATGAAGGCGGTGATACGTTCCATGGTTAGACCAAGCGGCAGCACCAGAGCAGGATAGCGAAGTCGAGAAGCTGGTTCCGACTCCGAGATTTAAGTTCGGGGGCTGGAACGAAGCACTAACTGAGCTAGGTTCACGTCCAGGGCCGTCATTCGTACCTAAGAAATGGATGATGCCTCGAGATCTCGGATGAAGGCGATATGTACGTGAGAGCGAGACGGAAAGTGGTTCACAGGAGTTCCGACGTTCATGTTGGAGAAAGCAAGCCATCGCGACGCACTGTGATGCCCGGTCGATCGTATCCTCGAGGCTCGCACTGAGGTAGAAAAACAGCGTAATGTACACATCAACATTCGAAAGCAAAACGAAGGTCAGAATACAGAATATCTCACTCGGTCACTCAAAATCGAAGCCCCCGATAGCGGTAGGAGATCCCGTATAGGAGATCCTATGAGTCCACCCCCTTCGAGCCACGTCACCTGTGAGAGTTTTCCACTCTTCCGACGATACAGGACTTGAATCGAGCCAAGCGCCATTTGTGCACATACAGCCATCTGCGTGGCGTGAGTCCGGAAAAGAGATTAACGCGGGAAAATGAAGGACTCGTTTTCATCCGCCCCACACGGTAACCAACTATCGGGCCGCCAATCCTGTCTCCACGAATGACACATCCTTCGTCCAAACCAGGGGTCAGACAACTGCTGGGAGGATGCCGATCCATGAGAATCAGCCGCAGCACAGAGGAGACTAGTGAAGGCTCAAGAGAGGACGGACCTGACATCTCCATCTTCTGCAACTCCGCTCCACCCGTTTCGACCGCGGGTCCATGCCTTCCTTTCACCACTCTTTAGGTCCGATTTCCACCACCCTGACCTGACCGGCCGTGCTTCCCGCCTCCCGTGCTAGTATCGTCGTATGCGTCCAATGGCGGAGACCTGATAAAGCCGCTCCCACCCAGTCCACCGATGACCGACGCAGTTGAACCCGATGCTTCTCCCGAGTGTGGATTCCACCGTGCGTTCTCAAATACTTCAACTTTGCGCAACTCCGCCCGCCAGTACTTGTCTTCTAGTTTGTCGTCACCGAGTACTCTGCAAACCAAGAGAAAGCGATTTTCCAAAAGAGAGATATGACTGGTGTTGACGGCGGGGAGGGTAGATTTGGCGAATGGATGGGTAACAAGGAATAGGAGTATTCCGAGGACGATAGCTGCGGGGCGCAATGGGATGAGGTAAACGAGAGGGATGGAAAGGAGCAGGGCGACGATGGGGTGGTGAGGAGAAGGGGTGTGTAGGGGGTTGGTAGGTCGGATGGGGGAGGAATGGAAGGACGGCATCGTCTACGTCGGAACTACGAACGCATTCAGATACTGCAGCTATTCTGGAGAAACGACGGAGACGCACACAAAGCCCATGAGGTTCTGGATGCCTTGCAAGTTGGCCTGCCGGACCGCAGTACCCTCGGACACCTGAGGAGGGGGTGGTGGTGCGGAATTCTTGGAATCCTGGCCGCCATCGACTGTCTAGGTTGTATATCTAAGAAGAATCGCGACGAGGAGGGTGTTGGGAACCAGCAGAGTCAACCTCGGGAAGAAGTCCTGGGATTTTCACCCGGGCCGCGAAGCCGCCTCTGTGCAGAGATTTGACGCCGATCTAGGAATTCTGTACAACCACGGATATTCGCAGATCTCAATTTCGTCGCACGGGATACGTGGAGGAAGCTGGCTACCGTTTCGTTGTGTACTTGTTCAGAGATGCGAACAGATCTCGGCAAAAACCGCAGCGTAGAGAATGGCTAATAACTCGCAAGTGGGCGAGGAACTTTATGTATAGTTTGCCTTTCACGACCACTGTTGAATGGACCATCTCGTTCGCTTGCGCAACCATCAAGGTCTCGCACGCAATGAAAGATATCCAGGCAGTCTTGAATGCAACGATTGGCACAAGGTTATCCGACCAGAAATATGAAAGATCGCTCGACGTTTTTGGTTTGGGATAGGACTTTGAAGTCCCCGTTTCACTGTCTCAGAATCATACTACACTCCTATCCAACCATCTCTACAGTCTCCCCCAGTGTTGTGCTGCCCATTAGCCGGCCACGCGGCGCCACTAACTCTACCAGATGGCAGTGGTTGGCCGTAGCTTTCGGAGCTTTCCGTGTAGTATTTTTGCATGCCTCATGCTCAGTGGGTTGGAAGACAGAAATACGGTAGAAGTAGCACGCTGCGTCGTCAACGGTTTCTATTGGTTCAGCAGTAACCGGCAATCGCTACCCGAAGAGACTGACCGCCAACGGACATTTGGAGGAACAACTATAGCCGATGGCTTTTGATGGCTCTGGCTCTCGGAAATGGGTTTTCGCCAGTGATGGAACAACACTGCTGAGCGTTGGCGTTGAGGCCTGAGGACGTCGATAGTTTGTAAGTTGATGAAGAAGTGCAACCGGCTCACCTCTCGTGTTGGTTGAGAAGGCGGGAGAAGCCCGAACGGCGTAAAGCCAATAAACGCGAACGCTGAATACTCGCCATCGAGACAAAGCGCCGCTGTGTGACACGAGGACGGGCAGGCGATAAGATAACGAACCGAGCTGCGAAACCTTCAAAGGAAGCTCTCCGAGACCGACTCCAGGAACCAGGGCCCGCTTAAAACAACGGCATCTGCCTCGGTGTCCCTCTGTAGCGTCTGTAACTTTTAAACATGGTAGATCTCGGGTTTGGTGCCTTCCTAGCTGTCCGGAGTCCAATGCAAAAAGTGACGTGCATCTTCTGCACGGAGGATCCCGACGCCTCCTGCGACTTGTACGCCGTGTCGACGGAAGGGATAGCCAGAGCCGTGCCATCGAGGAACGTGAGTGTGATAGTGGCGAGGGAGATGCATCTGAGTGGTGTACCTCAACGGAGGGTCAATACTGAGGGATCGGTCAGAGGCATCCGACACTGAACTCAGCTGCGACTTCAAATCAAAGGAATACAGGAAGTTGACACGAAAACCGATGTGGGGAAGAGCTTGAATTGACTGAAAAGGGTGGATCCTACTACGCAAAACCGTTCGTTCCAGGTATCTGTGTGGGAACGGACACCTGCAGGACAACGCATTGCATCCGCGCTGAGCGTCAAAGCCACGAGGCCAATCATCCGCCATCGCACCACCATCTACGCTCTTCTACACTGATCTAACACCGACATGGGCAACGTACAGAGTTCACTCTCCAAAACGAAGAAGAAAGTCAAGCACCTACTGACGGGGAGAAAACGCAAGCCGGACGGAACGAGGCCTAACCCCGGTGGGGAGAGGGCCGACTCAACGACCTCGCTTCCTCAACCAGAGCCTCACGTCGTGGCGGATGGAAGTCGCGACCGAGAAGAGGATAAAGCCGACGCAGCCGGAGTGCGAGCCTCTCCGACGGATCGACCCCCTCAGCCAGATGGGCCAGAATCTGTGACAGCGCGCGGAAGCGATAACGATCAAGGAGGAGAGGCAGATGTTAACGGAGGGGAAGCCAGCAATAAGGATTCGCACCCACACCCGGACGTCGAGGTTGCGGTGGGGGGTGCGCACAGCGGAGAGTTTGAAAGAGTTTATCCATCCCCATCCACTTCTTCGACATCAGGAAAATCTACTTTGGATTTTATGCGATTGCGGTCAACCGGTGTGCTTCGGTGGAGCCGCCGTACCCTCCGAGCGCTTCCGAGCGCTTCGAAGCGATTCCGCGGGAGCACCTCCCCAAAAA
>Ga0307517_10008122_pt1 | contig 15104 bp, 13 predicted proteins | sample 23_EM_MG_FD_194515 | JGI IMG/M metagenome (GOLD analysis project Ga0307517, IMG submission 194515) | Populus trichocarpa ectomycorrhiza microbial communities from riparian zone in the Pacific Northwest, United States - 23_EM | ecosystem: Host-associated > Plants > Roots > Unclassified | place...
ATGCTAAAGTCTTTGGCATTACGAGGTTGCCGGTGAAGATAACTATGCTCCATTTCCTCCACCATTTTCCCTTCATGGCAACTATTGTTGGAAGTTTACATTTCACACTGGAATAAGTGGCTGCGGATTCTTCACATGTCCTTCCCATGTCCCTTCCCATTCACTATAACTTTTAATTTGATCAAAAGTTTACCCTTTATTACTTGGAGAACTATGACATGATTACTGTAATGTTATTGGTTTCAAGGTTTTTGATGATTCCATAAATGGAGGATCATCATACATTGCCACTTCTTGATTAACATCTCGTAATTAATTATTATTTCCTGATCATTATCACTTCTTGGTTAACACCTTCGATCATTACCGTTTTATAGTCATTATCATCTTCTAATCACGATTATTTCTTGGTTAATACTTTCAAATTATTACCACTTTTCAGTTAATACCTTATATTTGCTATCATTTTATGGTCGCTATCATCTTTTGATCACCGCTACTTTTATTAACGCCTCTTGGTCGTCCTTTTATGGTTATTACCATCACCTTTTTACACCATGATTACCTCATATTGTGATCGCCTCTTAATAATCACGTCTATCTCCTCAAACCTCGTGCTATCTCTTGCATATTTTGCTCCTACATAGTTTTTTTCTCGTATATTTATTGACTTAAACATTAAAATGTTCTCTGTTAAGGACTTTATTTTTGTATGTGATCATGAAAGTCGCCTTGTTAACCCACCAGCTAGTGGCCAAGTCCAATCACTCTATAAATCCAAGACATATCCACAGACAATCCAATCCAGACAGAAGTTTTCACCACTTCATCATGATCTTTAAGTTATGCTTGATATTGTGATGCATGATGCTTTTTAAAAGTGCTTTTCAATTAAAAATATATCAAAATAATTTATTTTTTATATTTTTTATATTTTAAACATTAGCACATTAAAATGATCGAAAAACACTAATAAAATTATTTTGATAATTTTTCAAGATCAACACACTTTCGAAAAGTGAAAGCTACCGCATTATCAAAGTGGCCTTTCTAATGAGAAAAAAGAAAAGTAAAAGTGCCAATATCATATTTTCCCAGGTGCTTCCAGGGTTTTTTGAACTGGCTGCATAGATCTTGTTATTGATTTTAGACGTTGAAGAAGAATAATTTGTATCAATAAACATATAGGACTAATAGAAGGAAGCAAAACCGTAATTTTTAAAAAAACAAGGGACTAAATGATAGAAAAATCAAAATATAATGTTTTTGGGTCGTTATCAGGTAAGCCGGGCGAGCCCATCAGGGAAATTGTTAAGTCTATCTTGTCATCACATCGACAATTTCTTATAACATAATGTTTGGCACGTGCGAAGTACTTTTGTAAAATTCCCAATCACCAAAAAAAGAAAAAAAACCTTAAGAAAATTAACACGAGGGTTGTTAGATTATCGGGGCACCCTTGCTTGCAGGAGCCCTCTCTCTCCTATTTTAGACACGGCGGGCGGGAAACTGATAATTTGGGAAAATCTCTCCCTCCCTCCAAATCCAAATCCTTAAACCCTAACCCTCCCTCTCTCCTTCCCCAATTTCGAGACAGGTCAGTTTCTCTCTCTCACTACCTCACCCATTCATGGCACTTCTCCACAAACCCCACACAGTAGATAAAATCCACAAATCTCCTCTCGATTTCGAAGAAGGTGAAGCCGGGGGCACCCCGATACGCTACGTGTCGTTGGACCGTGTCTACTCTGCCGCATCTCTCTGTGGATCAGCCAACGTTATGTCAAAGAAAGTTAAAGCCCGGAAGCTCTTACCCCACCACCAACACCACCTTCACCATCCACGGGCCGACCACCCCCCTTCTTTACTCCACGTTTACTCTCGCCGTCCAAAACGGGCCCCCCGACCTTCCTTTTTTGATTCGTTGGTTTCACGCGCCGCTGAGCCTAAGGAGGCGGTGAAGAGCGACTTTTGTGAATTTGAGGAGGAGTCGATGATCGAGTTGAACAAGGAGAAGAAGAGGAGAAGGACGGGGAGTAAGGAGTTGCTGAAATTGGGTGTCGATTCTAATATTTTGCTAGGGTTTGATAGGCCTCGATTGAGGGATTGCCGTAATAATACTAACAACAGTAATAGTAAGATTGGGGATTTTAAGAGAAAGAAACGTGATTCTATGGTTACGAGTTCTGATAAATTTTCGGCCCTTCCAGCTACTAGTAAAAAATGGGTCAGGTGGGTTTCTCTCTTAATGTACTAATTGAGATGGATTTTATTGAAAATTACTGACGAAAGTAGTTCTTTCAGTTATTAGAGTGGTGGAATTTGAATTTTTTCGGTAAAGTTTTTAATCTTTATAAGCTGCATTTTAGGTGCTGAGACAATGTAGCATGTATTTTAATCACATTTTGACCTTTTGCATCGGCCTACAGCTGGTTTCTGCTTATTCATGTGAGTTTTTGTTTAATGGGTGTAAATTCTGTCTTCAATAGGTTGAGTTTTGATGGTGTTGATCCGAAATCATTCATTGGGTTACCATGCAAGGCAAGCATATGCTTTACTTCTCTTGGATTCGTGAGATTATTTCCATCTCTCTTTACCTTTTTGTTATATGCATGATAAAGCTGATTTTTACAGGTTTACTGGCCAATGGATGCTGAATGGTATTCTGGACGTGTTGTTGGGCACATCGCAGATACCAATCGATACAATGTATGGCTTGCCCAATTTATATTTTTATTCTAAATTTCGAACAGCTTTAGAATTCAAAGGATACGATGGGGTACTATTGTTGATGGGAGATGAACTGAATGCAGATTGAATATGAAGATGGAGATAAAGAGGACTTAATAATTTCGAACGAGAAAGTAAAATTTTTTATTTCTCATGAGGAGATGGAGCGGTTGAACCTGACTGTCTCTGTAAAAAGTACAGATGGTGATAGATATGATTACAATGAGATGGTTGTGTTAGCTGCCAGTTTGGATGACTGCCAAGATCTCGACCCTGGGGATATCATATGGGCCAAAGTCACTGGTCTGCACCAAATTTCGTGGCTTTTGTCTGTCTTTGTCTTCGTTCTATTTGTTTTCACTATTTGCATTACTGACATTAACCATAAAAAAACCTGAAGATATCTCAGAGATGCTTTGAAATATCAAGGCTCTGTAACACAAGATATGAATTGCGAGCTAAAACCTTATCCTTTTTCTTTAGATTAGGCTTTGAGGCCTTATGACCAAACTGATTCTTGTGTATGCTTTTGCAAACATATTTTTACTTCTTCCAACATGCTAATCTTGACTAAATAATGCTTTATAGTTTCAGGGTCAAGGAAATCCAATGTGCTGGATTAGAAAGACTATTGATTGAATGTATGGCCATTTATCGGCACACAGATCGAGGGCATTAAAAAAAAGGTTTACCGGGTAATTTAAACAAAAAGAAAAGGAAACAAAATCAATGATTCTGTTAAGAACTTGTATCAAGCCTATTTTGTATTTGTGTTTGGATGGTCTTGTTTGCCTATGCATTAATGAACCAGGATTTTGGTGGAAAGGATCTTTTGCATTTATTTGATTCCTATCCTCATGCCTGGGCAGTTTCTGTCATTATGTACATGCAAGTGCTATCATCAGTTAATTATTCAAAACTTGAGTTAGCATTAATCTCTTCGATAGATTGAATGTCAGCACAGTAAAGGCAGGCATTGTAACATGCAAACTGTTGCACTCAGCAGCATGTACACTATATTGTGCTAGTTTTCTCGGGTTTTGAAGAAAGCATTTTGTGTAACACATTAGAAAGATAAATTTACCCTTTTGGTTTTACACCAACTATATCTTTTAATTGTTCTAGTGCAGGTCATGCTATGTGGCCAGCAATTGTTGTAGATGAAGCACTTATTGGCAATCATAAAGGCTTAAGCAAAAATATTGGAGGAAGATCAGTATCTGTGCAATTTTTTGGTACCCATGATTTTGCAAGGTTTGTTGTTCTTACAAGTTTGGAGTTTTTTTGTGCAGTCAATCACTCCCCAATATGTAGGACATCTATTTTTCTCGGAGGCTGACTTTATATTTGATCTTTCTATTATCAGAATTAAACCAAAGCAGGCAATCTCGTTTCTCAAAGGACTTCTTTCTTCTTTCCACCTAAAGTGCAAGCAACCTCGTTTCACTCGAAGCTTGGAAGAAGCGAAAATGTAAGGTTGATTTTAAGGGTTCAGTTTGTTGAAGTGGCATGAGAGTGCGGTGTCTCACGCTTGAGTGCTTGTTATTTAATCAGATTTGTGATCATGCCTCTGCGAATCCCTCTTGATGTATAGGGATCGTCACTAATTTCTGTTGTCAATTTATCAATATAGCATGCTTTCATCACTTGTTGAGTTGGCGAAGGTTACTATATTAGGGACCATACCATCTTGTGCTTGTCTTCTTGTAATATAACCTGCATTATTGTTTTGAAACCTGGGAAATGGGTTGCATGTGCCAATAACACTTCTGACGCAGCCTTTTAGTGACTCCACAATTGAATTACTTTCTACGTTGAGAATCCTTGGAATTTGTCCTAAAGGCTTGATGATGCTCAGGCTCTGGAGTTGGTTACCAATATTCTGTACCTGCACAATTAGTTTTTTTGGTTGATAGGCTTCACTTTCATTGTTACTTTACCTTCTTGTTATCTATTTCTTACCTGAAGTTTCACTGGACAGACTCACTGTGGAGCAGCTATACAGTGCAGTTCTTTCAATCATAAGAGTTGGAAAACTGTGAGAATACTTAAAATATGACATGGACTGTTGGGATCCTGATGCTGTGATCATTTTGTTTTGACCAGGTATCTCAGTGAACAAAAGCTTCCGAGAAGAATGCTGCAGCTGCAAAATGGCATGAAAGCTGATAGCTGTGATAGTGCGAGTAGTGAGGATGAAGGGAGTACAGATTCAGGAGAAGATTGCATACAAGATGGAGGGATTCGAAGGATATTGGCTAGGCTGGGTACTTCTCCTTATGTAATTGGGGATTTGCAAATAATAAGCCTTGGTAAGTTTCAGCTTTTGGAATTTGCTTGTGTTTTGTTTTATCTAAGACATGATTGAACATGTTTTGTGCATTTCACCACCTTTTTCTTCTTGATGGCAACACAGTACCTGCAGCCTCGTCCTTCTACTTAATTGGGGAGGCTGGGTATTAATATGTAATTAGTTTATATTGTTGCAGCCATTCATTTACACTCATAGACTTGTACATTGTCCTCACAGGAAAGATTGTCAAGGACTCAGAACATTTCCAAGATGACAGATTCATCTGGCCTGAAGGGTATACTGCCCTGAGGAAATTTACTTCGATAAAAGGTGGTTATTTTTCAAATATCTTGTGGGACATATGTTTATTGCATCTTTTACGCTACGATGAACTCGTTTTTTGATATTTTTCTTTTTCATTTTCTTAATCATCTTGATTTTATTAGTTCCCTGACTTACTCTCTTTTTTGGTTTTGGTTTTGACTTTGTGGGTTTCAGATCCAAATGTTCATATGATGTATAAGATGGAAGTGTTGAGAGATGCCGAGTCAAAGATTCGGCCTCTATTTAGAGTGACATTGGATAATGGAGAGGAGGTCAGTTATGATGAGGTCCTAAAACCACCGATACATGTGCACTCCTATTATCTCTGTGCATTGCATGCCACTCTCCTCATCTAACTATTTTTTATCTCATCTTGTTAAATGATTCTTTGTACTATCCATCTTAGGTCACACTAACCTTTTGTATGGTACCACCATGAACATTTCATGTGCAGATAAAAGATGATCGAGGAAACACGAACTTTGTAGGGCATATTTTGCGGGAATGGGGTAGAATAGAACTTGTCAGTATTTTGTACTTGCTTGATATTGGCATGTTGCTGTCAATAAATGGACATTTATGATCAATAAACTATGATCTATTCACTTTGTCTTCAGCTGTTTTCTTCCTATCCATCAAACCTAAAATATAATTGGCATCTCACCATTTGTGCCGTTGCTTGCTTCACTGCTTAGGGTCAACCTGCTGAAGGAGTATCATTTGATTATAACATTTTTTAATTTTTTTTTTTTTTTGCAGATTAAAGGATCCACTCCAGCTGCTTGCTGGGATAAAATATACAGAAAAATAAGGAAGATGCAAGATGGTACTTCTAATGGTTTTAGCACTGAAGGTGGAGTAGGAAGAATACTCAAATCGGGTTCTGAAATGTTTGGGTTCTCCAATCCTGAAGTTATAAAATTAATTAAGGTGTGCATCTTGGTATTCTATGGCCTTAAAATTCCATAATCTGGACCTACTTTATATTTATGTCATTTTTTCCCAGCCATTTTGTGTTGGAACCTTCTGAATCACTCATTTGCTAGGCAAATGGATAATGAATGGGTTGGAGTGGAATATTGTAGATAGTTTCTTTTAAGATAGAAACCTACTTTTGTTATTTTACATAATTGTAATTTGATTTCGAATCATTCTTGTAATTTTTCATTGGATTCTGAAACTTTTCAGAACTTTAAGTTGGTCGAGTGTTAAGAGTACCTGGTTGGAGAGGAATGCTAGAATTTTTAAAAACTAGTACGCTTTTAGACATGCTTCAGGTGTTTCTCAGGGGTTTTTTTTAGCTTATTCAGTGGGGCTAGGCTTCTCTTTTATGTAATTCACTTTGCTTTATTATTTGGGAGGATGGATTATTCTCCATCAAGCTTTCGTCATTCTTTTTGCATTTAATACAATTTTCTGTTATCTAAAAAAATAATGGAGTGCAAGAGAGTTGTTCTATCACTTTTGTTTTTAAAACTCATTTAAAGAAGAAAATTTGCAAAATTACAGTAATGAGAAATATACATCCTCAACAATAGAATATCTAGAAAATATACTTTTCAGCTCCGCCAAAGTGTCATCTAAGGCAGCATTACACCTCTATATCTCCTATTGTAGAAACTCTAGGAAGCCAAAATAACTATTCTATCTCCTAACAGTAAATTGTTTTTATCAATTCTCGAATTTCTCTCCACCTACACTCTGCCACCACAAACATTGTTCCAGTTCCAAAGAATCCTGCAGTGCCTCTCTCCCAAATGCCCTCAAAAAATGCTCTCAATGGGTGATTTGGTAATCAATTTTTTTTTTGCATGTTTAATGAGGGTCTTCTCAGGAAGTCACTTGGGAAGTTCATGTTGGAATCAAATAATTTATACGGATCGGTTGTTGAAGCTAAGTATGAGTGCGATGTGAATCATAATTGGTGGATATTCAGGGAAGCCAGGAATGCTTATTGTTGGAGTGCAGAATATGAGAGGATGAGAACACTTCTCTTTTGTTCGTTTTAAGCTAGCAAGAGGGGTTCTATATTGTTTTGGCATGATTAATGTTATGGTGAAGATCTTGTAAAACTATTTATCTTTAACTTTTCAGACTAATTCTGGATAGAGATGCTCTGATGAGCTCTTGTTAGCTGTAAATTATGGGTTCGCTTCTTGGAATGTGGTTTTTGCAGAAGGGCACAGGATTGGGATGTGTGGCTGAGTGGGTGTGTGGGGTTTGCTTTGACCATTAAATAACCTTCCTCAAAGAGAAAAGATCTTCAGCAAAGAGGCAGCTGAATCTGTTAACCATCTACCTTTCACGTGAGCTTCTTGCTTATGGGTGATGTTGTTCAGGACTGCACTATACAATATGGTAATGTGCAGAATTATGTAGACCCAGACTTCCCTGTGATTAGCTTACAATTACAATAACTCTCACAACTGAGCAAATTATCTCCTCTTTCCCCTATCCTGAAGTAACGAAAACCCTCAAATCTAACCGAAGCAAAGAAAACCCTTGAATCTAAATTTTCACCATTAATCAGAATTCCTTAGAATCATGAATATTCTATCATTATCTGTTGAGGTGACATGACACCCACTATTGATGTATTAGAACTTTGCTAAAACTATGTTACTAGCATCTAGGTTAATTTTTTGTTTTCTGTGATGACATAATTTTTTTCTTAGGTGGCCTAGTGAATTTAACTTTTTTCTTTTTCTTAAATTGGATCAAGTTCCTTGAATTTTTTTGGCAGTATTGGGGTATTTTTGGTATTATGTGATCGATCACCATATCAAAAGTTTTAGACTAGTGAATCTTGCATTTTGTTCAGTTGGTGTCTTTATAGTGTTGTTGGAAGTTCAGAGGTTTTTTGAGCTAATGGTGTTTATGCATACTTGCACGATTGTCTACTCTTCAAATACCTTGTATTTTGATTGTAATTTTACACTAATTTCCAATGGTTCTTACAGGGATTATCAAAATCTAGACATTCTTCCAAACTGTCTATGTGCAAGTTATCATCTGAAAGATATCAAGGCATACCTGTTGGTTACAGACCTGTTCGTGTTGATTGGAAAGACCTTGATAAGTGCAATGTCTGCCATATGGATGAGGTGAAACCTAACTTCTCCCCATAAGGCATGGATAGCACTAGTTTGGTTCAGCAACATGCTTACTTGTTGCTCAACCAACCCCGGCCCTGTCATGGCTTATAAAGAAACCATGCATGAAAAACGCTTAAAATTCCTTGTTTCACATTATATCTTTATAACTTGCCTTGCTTTCCAGGCATCTTTGTCTTCAATTTGTTTCCCAACTATGGGAATCCTTCTCCTATTACTCCTACTTTGATGTTTCACCATGGTTAGAAATTTCTAATTGCAGCTCTTTGTTTTCAGGAATACGAAAACAATTTGTTCCTGCAGTGTGACAAATGCAGAATGATGGTAAGGGTTTCTGTACTTGTTTTTCTGTTGTCAGTTTCATGGAATTTGCATAATGGATTGTGTTGTGACCGCAGCTTTTCAAAATGGCACTGTTTTCTCATTATTTACTCTTAGTGCCTTACTTAATATTGTTTTGTAACAATTCTTCCTCTTGAATATTGGGGTGACTTAACCTTTTGTTCCTTTTCATTTCATATCTACAATCCTTCTAGTCCTATCAACAATTTAATCGAAATTGGTGTCTGCTCAGGTCCATGCCAGATGCTATGGGGAATTAGAACCTGTTGATGGTGTGCTGTGGTTATGCAATTTATGCCGACCAGGGGCTCCTGACTCCACACCACCATGCTGCCTTTGTCCTGTTATAGGTATGTGGTTGTCTTAGAACACCTTTCTTATAGCTAAGAGCCACACCACTGAATCTGTGAATTTACTTTCCTTTAGGTGGTGCTATGAAGCCTACAACGGATGGACGCTGGGCTCATTTGGCTTGTGCCATATGGATACCTGGTTAGAATCTAGTTTACTTTTTGTTTCTTCCTTCCTTATAAAGACTTATGGTGACGCACCTTATATGCTGTAGAAACTTGCCTATCTGATGTCAAGAGAATGGAGCCCATTGATGGGCTAAATAGAATCAATAAGGTACAGGCTTGTTATTTCAGTTTGCATTTTCTTGTTCTATAGAATGTTCCTTTCTGGCGTGTGTTTGTTTATTCCTTGTATTTACACTCTGTAACCTTGTCACACTGAGTGCTACTTGGTGTGCTGTAGTAAGCTAGTATTGCAAGGGCTTCTTGACTTAAGAATCACTACAATCAGATTCTTTGAGATCAAGCAATGCACATTTGTTTTCCTTCTAATCTGGATTTTGTGACTGAGCAGGATCGTTGGAAGCTTTTATGTAGTATATGTGGTGTAGCTTATGGAGCTTGTATCCAGGTAAGCTCATAATTAATCCAGTGATAATATTCATGTTAATATGTATTGTGACTTTCTGGATAGGTGCTTCTGCATAGCTTTCTGGTTCCTTTTTGGTGCTCCCTGTTCTTATGAAGCTATTCTTGTTTAGTTATCTTTATTTAATTTGTGCTGGAACATTTGCAATAGTTTTATTGTTTTCTGGAGTTCGCCCAAAAACCAATTCATCTTTAATAAGCTCAATGTATGTGAATGGCCAGTACAGAAAGCTAGGGACTTGGCGTTCCTGAATTGAAATCTTGTGAATGGGAACTGTCTCCCTGCCAAACCATAACTATGCTAGTGAGATTTGCATTGTAGTTGTCGCAGCTGATGTGCTGTCTGCCCCATCAACTCTTCCAAAAGCCACCAATGCTGATGTGATTGAAAATATAAGAAAACTTAGCCCAGCTCTTCTCAGTGAGACAGTGAATTCTCTCTCGACTACTAGTCATTCAATGCCCCATTCTGAGAAGGATGATATTCAGCTCTCTAATTAATGTCGTAAATGAAATGCATACATTTGTAGGGTATTCAAGTGATCCTATCATCTTCATGAGATTCTTTCGTTTGCCTTTTCCCTATAAATTGTAGCAGATTGACGCCCTTGGATCTTCACCACAGAACTTCAGTCATGAAATATGCATTAGAAATTTTAGTTGGTTATTTAGAGAAAGGGCAAGTTGTGATACACAAGGAAAATTCTATTGTGAACTTTGAGTTGTAAGAAACTGCATGAGTTCCAAACATTGTTATACCATCGAGAATCTTGAAGTTATTACTCAACATTACTTAGGAGCATGGAAAAGTTGTAAACAGTTGGTATAATTTTTTTTTTCCTTGATTCAACTTGTTACCCTAAGATGAATACTCTAATAAAATATCAACTGTTGAGAATCAGATCAGTTTGTATTTTTAAGAAAACCTTTTATCTAAAAATGGATGTATATATTATTTTTTGGATAGCATAAGAATGAATTACTGTGTGTGAGAATGAAGGATTACAAGGAGAATGAGACATCCTCTTAGAGTATAAAGTAAGAATAAAAAAAAGAAGTGGAATTTCTAGTATTTTTGAATATTCTAAGGAGATTCTGGAAGTTCTTGAGGCAGAATTTTGTAAAGGTCCTAAAACTATGTTGTTCCTTAATAATTGCTTTGAAGAAGGTTGGTCCACAAAGATTATTGAGTTCTGCTTCAACTAGACACTGCAAATAATTTGAATATTGTACATCTTCATAAGCTTTTCCCATCTAGAACTCACTAAGTGTTTTCATGCAATTTCCTCCCTTCTATTCTGGATCACTGTAGATTCTGTAGAAATATCAAAAGGCCTGTTCCACATATCTTAAACTATCAGATAATGTAAGAATAGACGAGTCTGCATGTTTCCACCATTGTGGCAACTGGCATGTATCAGGCGATAGGGTCCAGTTTACCTAATTAAGAAGTGTATATTCTTATGAATTTCATTTCAGTCTGTTTGGAATTTGCTATTAGACAAAGGGCTATCTTTCTATATTGTGTGCACTATTTTTTTCCATCAAGAGATCTTACTGTTTTTTATTTATGAAAAATAATGAAAAAACGCTAATATATGAGACCTTTTTGCCTAGCAAGAGAAGGATAAAAAAGCTAATATTTTTACATCTTCTTATATAATAATTCACTTGTGTTTTCTCATCTCTTTCCTTTCCTTTCTTTATTTTTTGTAGTGCTTAGTTGTGACCCTTTTGAAATGAATATTGTTTACAGTGTTCAAATAACGCTTGCCGGGTAGCATATCATCCTCTTTGTGCACGCGCTGCTGGCCTTTGTGTTGAGGTATTCTTTATCAAGCATTCAGAGATTTGTACTGTGTTGCATATATAAATATATATTTGTGTGCGTGCTTGTGTGCATCCTTGCATACATGTCTGCATTTATATATTTATTCTCTCTAGTTGTTGATAGAAAAAATAGCTTATATATTCCTGTATTTTATCTTTCTCTATGTTTGCACAGCTTGAGGATGAGGACAGACTCTATCTCCTTTCTTTAGATGAAGATGACGCAGATCAGTGCATTCGCTTACTTTCCTTCTGCAAGAAGCATAGGCAGCCATCTAATGAGCGTGTGGTCACAGATGAACGGGTTGGTCAAATTCCTCGTCGGTGTTCTGACTACATCCCACCATGTAATCTATCGGGATGTGCTCGTACGGGTATGCTTTTCTGTATTCTTGTGTGCTTTTGCAGTTCTTCCACGACCAGTTACTTTATAAAATCTTTATTTCCTACCCTCTGACATGTGTGGGGAAGAACATGTTTGTTAACCTTTTATTTTTTCAATTATGATTCTCTTGGCAACCATTGACTTCATAACACTTAAGAGTCTCCATTGCTCTCTGTCAAGCATGCCTTCCTTCGGGTACTGTTTCTGAATTGTTAATAACTTTGGTGGCATATAGAAATTGCATCTTTGTTTGCAAATGTTTCCTTATTATATGAGTAGCTGCTTTATTGAATCTGTCAGAAAAAAAAACCAGAATATTATTTTTGTTTATATCTGTCTTTTTATGCTTGCAGAGCCTTACAATTATTTTGGGAGAAGGGGACGGAAAGAACCTGAAGTCCTTGCTGCTGCATCCTTGAAACGATTGTTTGTAGAGAATCAGCCGTACTTGGTTGGTGGTTACTCTCAACATGAGTCTTCAGGATGTACACTTGCTTCTAATGGACTCATTAACTCTGGCTTCTCTTCTAGTCTTCAAAGGCTAAGAGCCTCTCAGCTTGATGCTCCTAGTAACATTCTCTCTATGGCTGAAAAGTATCAACACATGCGGCATACCTTCCGAAAGAGATTAGCATTTGGTAAGTTGGTATTCCAAATTTCTATTTGAAGTTTCCAGTTTATTTGAAGGAGCATTTGGAACTCTATGTGGTTGTTGTTTTTTTCTTTTGCTGACCATCGAGAATGTATCATGCCATAGGGAAATCTGGAATCCATGGATTTGGCATCTTTGCAAAGCATCCACATAGAGCCGGAGACATGGTAAATTAATTTGCTCATGTGATATGATATATTTCTTTCTGTCATGTATTTGGAATTAACTTATAACTACATGATTTTTTAGGTCATTGAATATACTGGTGAACTAGTCAGACCTCCAATAGCTGATAGGAGAGAGCACTTTATCTACAATTCATTAGTGGTATGTTTCTGTTGAGAATTTTGCCATTGTCCTTGCCTTTCTTATGCATGTATTTGTGGCCTATTCTAGTACAACTATGAACTATAATCCATAAAACTAATGTGATTATTTTTGAAAGGTTGATTGCTTACCATGTTGTAGTCCTTTAAAATGCTGCTGAGATTGAAGGTTACCTTTCCTTTTCCTTGTTAATGCAGGGTGCTGGGACTTACATGTTTAGAATTGATGATAAACGAGTCATTGACGCCACAAGGGCTGGAAGTATTGCTCATCTGATTAATCACTCATGTGAGGTGTGTGTATCTTCTGTTCCTTTTTAAAAGTCTTACCTATTACAAACGAGAAAATGTATTGGAAAGATCTGTCATTTATGATTTATAGAAAAGATTTATGATTAATAATTTTTGGCATATGATAAATTCATCCAACTTAATAGCATTTTCCTCTCATTCAACTTTTTTAGACTTGCTTGAAGGTGAATGGTCACATGGATAATATGCTTCTGATATTGTTATTTATTTCTACACTTGTTTTATCAATGTTAAAATTCCTCTTGCTTTTCTGCAGCCCAATTGCTATTCAAGAGTTATAAGCGTTAACGGTGATGAGCATATAATTATATTTGCAAAGAGAGATATTAAAAGATGGGAGGAACTCACATATGATTATAGGTTTCCCTCGACTCCTCTGTGAAATAAGTTCCTTTTATTTCTTTGAGATGCTGACTTTATTTCTTTCAGATTTTTCTCAATTGAAGAAAAACTAGCATGCTATTGTGGCTTCTCTCGATGCCGTGGTGTGGTTAATGACACGGAAGCTGAGGAGCAAGTGGCTAAGCTCTATGCTCCTCGCAGCGAACTGACAGACTGGAAAGGAGAATAAAAGAGGTAAGCACAATTAAAAGTCTTTTTGTCCTTTTGCTTCTCTTTCATGTTTGTTGAATTCAATGTGGCTTATTAATGCAAAAAATATGTAGTCGTTAATGCACAACAGAAGGGCACGCCATTCATTTTTCTTAATTTCAATTGCATAAAGAACCATGATCGTGAAATATGCACCAGGTCAAAATGATAATGGTGCTCCCATCCACAGATGGGCCTACATATGCACTGCCACTCTCCTCATGTGTGTCTCCATGCTTGTTGTATTGTCATTTTTATCGTTCTCCATTCAGAGCTGGCTGTTAAGCCTTGTCTGGTTTGATCTTATTTTTCTTATTCTTTTTTCAATGTTTTCCCCTCTTGCAAATCCTTTTCTTTGTTGATATCACATCACTCCTTTGGCGAAATACTGCTTCCCTGTATTGATTATTCTTTCCAATTCCTTTGTGCAGTGATTTCTCATGACCAGATATGACTGGAAAACTTCTGAAGACAGATTGTGTCCTCTCCACAGTTTGCTCATCTAGCATGCCATTTTGCAATGCCAAAGGTTGTGGATTTTTGTTTCTGCGGTCCTATATTCTTGTTACCTTTTCTCTTTTCTTATACCCGTAAAGAAAAATCAAGTGATTCCGCTTCTTCACCTCTCTCGTTCCTTCCCCCTCCCTGAACATGTTAACTTTCTGAACCTTGATTCACCAATTGAGATCTTACCTGTCCATACAACACTTTAGTTCAGCTTACAGGTGGACACACTGCCTCGCTTTGTAATTTTTCCACAGATAGGTACAGTAATATTTATGGAACCAGATAAATGAAATCTCAATATTCATCCAGTTCAATGATCTGTTCTAACTCTTGATCTCACTTTGTATCTCTTTTTGAAACCTTGTTCAAGGCATTTCATTTTTAAATTTCCATTTATCACTTAGAAACTATTCTAGCTCAATGTTGATTGCCATTTATGCGGAAATTGGATTTTCTTGGATGAAGGAATTGTCTATATTAGCTCTAGATTGCATTTATTGCAAGGCATTGATATTAATATCATTCGGCTCAATGTAAATTTGCTTTTTTTTTTCTTATAAAGAAAAAAACATATGAATTTTTTTTTTCTAAAAAAATAAAAATTACAATTATATTGCTGCTACAGTAAAAATAGAAAAAAATTATAATTATGCCATTTCTTTAGTAAAATACCATTTCTTTTTAGTATGTGTAATTTGCACTTCATGTCTATGTTCTGAAAGCCATGGTTCGCTAGACATTATTATTTTTGACAAATA
>Ga0307517_10008123_pt1 | contig 15103 bp, 19 predicted proteins | sample 23_EM_MG_FD_194515 | JGI IMG/M metagenome (GOLD analysis project Ga0307517, IMG submission 194515) | Populus trichocarpa ectomycorrhiza microbial communities from riparian zone in the Pacific Northwest, United States - 23_EM | ecosystem: Host-associated > Plants > Roots > Unclassified | place...
AATCAGAGGATGAAGTTGAGACAATACGAGCTGACAGAGGAGGATTGGAAAATCGCGACTCAGCTCCGCGATGTTCTCAAGGTATGCTATCATTCCCTACCATTTAATCATTGACCAACCCAGTTTCGATAGATTTTCAAGGACGCCACCTTGTTCTTTTCGCGTAATACCCCCAACATCGCCACTGTGATACCGGCAATGGATCACCTCGACGAACACCTCACGAACACCGCACTCAATCCCAAGTACCCTATGTCAATCAAAGCCGCTATCGCTATTGGGAAGAAGACCCTCAACCGGTACTACAACAAAACAGACCATTCCGAAGTCTTTCGCATTGCGATGGGTACAATTTCTTTATTATTATGCCCATGTCTCTCGCTAACTTCTTATCTTAGTCCTACATCCTAAACACAAGCTAAAATACTTCGAGCAAGTGGGGTGGGAGGAAGCTTGGGTCGAGAGGGCTGAAGAACTTGTACGTACTGAATTCGAACGGTCATATAAGTACAGGGACGATGATTTTTTGGCCCCAACCAACCCTATGGTGCGTCAATAATTACTTTCATGTTCAAAACTTCACTGACAAACTCCTCACAAACTCAGAAGTCTCCCTCAAAAACGGCTTCATCATCGGCAATGAACATATTCGATGACCTACCTGCACTTTGACCACCTAAGGCTGCAACGCACCATGATGAGCTGGCAAAGTATCTGAGCACCGATCGCGAGCTCCATGTCGACGACGGTCTACTCTGGTGGCATGAGCAGAAGCACATCTACCCTCGCCTTTCTCGGATGGCGTTGGATTACTTGTCAATCCCAGGTAAGCTTTCCTTTCTTATTGTTAATGGAGTTACTCACCTATGCATACCATTTGCAGCCACGTCTGTTCATGTTGAACGAACGTTCAGCCAGGGCCGGCTCCTGCTCTCGCATGTACGTAGTCATTTGTCTGTTCAGTCTACACGTGCCCTCCTGTGTGTTGGTGTATGGAGCTTGTTGGGGTATGTAAAGGATAATGATGTGAAAGCAGCGGCTGTATTACCTGCAGTGGATGGAAAGGAGGAGGAGCTGCCCGAAGACTGGGACTCTATAGACGCACCATAGTAGTTGTACATACTATTTAGAATATGAACCCGTGCACGGGTTTTCTTACCCGTGTACCCGCTGCAACCCGGTACCTGTACCCGTACCCCAATGTGCGGGTACGGGTAAGCTGGGGTAGGGGTACGGGTAGCCCTGGAAAACCCCAGGGTTACCCGTGCCAATCCCTATGGCAGCCCACATGGTTGATGATGTGGCAAAGCTCTTGGTTTAGTGACGGCGCAGTCATGGATTCCTGGTGGCCACAGTTGAGGTACAGGTGTATCAGTCTCCAAAGCGTGACCCAATGTGGTTATTTGCCATGGGCTCAACGACGACAAGTGGTGGGGGCAAGCCAAGATGATGTGCAACTGGATTGTCACATTGGTGACGGGGGTTATTATCGGTCACATGCATTTAAGTTAGCTATAATTCTCTCAACTGGGAACCCAAAAAAATATTTTTAGAGCTGTTGGAAAGCTCATAAATGGGGGAATAGTATTTGAGTACTATTTTGAAGACACTAACCGGACTGCTTCGGTTAGGCCATAATAACCGGTTATTTGCGGTCCTAACCGGTCTTCACCCGGTCTTGAATATTTTGAGTCCGAGACTAACCAAAGACCGGACCGCGGTTACGGTTAGTCTCGGTTAGTATATTTTACGGTTACTATCAGTTAGGGTCCGGTCCGGTCTCGGTTATTTTCCAGTTAACTAACCTAACTTCCAAACACTAATTACAACTGACGCCGGTCACCGACACCAGTGTTCAGTCCCGGCGACAAAGTCTTCCTAGACGCAGAGGACATTCATATCACTCGGCCGTCTAAAAAGCTGTCACACTGCCGCCTTGGTCCCTACCCAATTGTATGCTGAGTCGGCTCTAATGCTTACTGCCTCCTGTTGCCCCCCTCCATGAGCCACCTTCACCCAGTGTTCAATGTGATCAAGTTAACACTCATACCCATCGACCCCGTTGCTGGTAGACATGCACCGCCGCTGCCGCCACCGGAGCTTATTGACAGTGAAGAGGAGTATGTTGTAGAAGAAATTCTCAACAGCTGCATGTTCTGCCGGAAACTGCAGTACTTGGTCAAATGGGAAGGTTATGGTGTGGAGAACAACACTTGGGAATATTGGGATAACCTCGGTAATGCCCTCGATGCGGTTAATGAATTCCATACAAGAAACCCAGCTGCCCCCCGCCGCATTCACGCTTTGGCCTTTGGCTCCATTCCCTTCCGCCCCATCCCACCACTGACCATTGCATCAGGTCAATGCAATTCTGAAGGGGGGGTAATTGTAAGGGGAACACCCAAACCACCCGCCGACCTCTGCTGACCACCTGACCCAACCGCCAACTGCTATCCATCGGTTGCCATTCACTCTGCCACCAATTATGCTGCTTGCTCTGCCGCCAATTACTCCGCCCGCTCCGACGCCAATTACTCCACCCACTCCGCCACCAATTGCTCCACCCGCTCCGCTGCCAACTGCTCCACCACCAACTGCTCTGCCCCAATGTCTCCTCGCTATGTCGTGCCTCATCGCTGCACCCACTTACAGTCCCATCCCCCATTCTCATAGCCACCTTATGGACCCTGTCATGTAGTTGTTTGTCCATTTGCTGCCTTTTCGGTCCGCTTCCCTTAGTGCGCATTCTTACTCGCTCCGCTTTTCAGCTCACTTCCGTAGCACTCGTACTTGTATATCAGGCCTTACCTGCGGCAGGATCCTCATTCTTTCCTCTTTGGATCCCCCGCCAGGTATGTCGCCCTGCGTAGTCTACTACTGAGTAATAGACTCACTTTGGATCCCCCACCAGTCCACACACATTTGGTTATACCAACTGCTTGGCCTGCAGTTGCCCTTACAATCTCCTTCGCGTCGTACTCTAAGTCTAGCACATGCCGTACTCCAAGACTTAGAGCAAGGCGTCCTTTAGAGAGAGAGAGATGGTGTGCACGGTGCTGGGAGCCATGTCGAGCAGGGGTGGATGCAGCCTGGGTTGAGCTGACGCGGATCCTAGTTAACTGGCTGGACAGTTCGGCAGCCGGAAATGAACTGGACCATGTCTGACAAGGTATATTTGTCGCCTTCATATTTCAAGGGGGAGAAATTGGCGAAACACTCGCCGACAAATCTGGTATATTTCTGTTCCCCATTCCCATCAGATATAGGAGAGAGCTGGTATATCCCCAAGGTCGAAGAGGTTGGGTGCCAAATGGGTTCGCGTGAGTGAATATTTGGCAACGTTGGGCGATGATTTCGTTCGCGACGATCGTCAAATAGAGCAGATGTTCTCTGGCTTCCAATACCAGACGCCGACCGACGTCTTGGGGTGGTAAAGGGTTTCGTAGCTTTGACACATTGCTATGTCCTCGGGCTTGATATAAACTTGTAGTGAGGGCCATTGCTCCGCATGGCATGTACGAGTCCAAATCTCACAGTGCCAAACACTTGCACAAACATTGTCCATTCGAACGGCATTTGTTTGGTTTATTGTTTGTTCTGAACATAGAGCATACTTTGTGGCAGGTTTATCTTATGTATCTTAGATGGCCTCTCATTCCCCGACTCGATACGTTACGTAAGTAACGTAGAGGGAGGGTGTTGTGGACCACAAATATTTTCCGATCTATCAATGTGTTTGCAAAAGTAACGCTGAATATCTCTTAAACGCTGTTCGAAAAAATACTTGAAAAAAATACCATAATATTTCATTGTTACCTTTTTACACTTTGCCGTGAAAAAATTAATCTATTTCATTCATCGCGACGTCTCGTCGTTGCGTGGTCCATGCGTACCTTTATGTAACATTCACGCATTCGTTTCGCACATCTGCGTTCTTTATGCACGCGCATACAATTGCTATTGCCATCTTCCGTCCTTGTCTCCTACATTTTCGATCCTTGTCTTGTACATTCTGTGTCTCTCTCCGAGTTCTTTTTGGGGGTGAGTATTAGATGTTGTCATCCGAGACAGCTCATCCATGTTTCGATTCAGTCATCATCTAATGTCTTTCATCACATTATACGTACTACACATATTCAAAGTTTGGACGCAGGTGAGTAGCGAGCGTCTTGGTGCAAGATATGTAGCTCAGAAAAAAATTTAGACATTGTAATTGTTTGCGGTTACACAACTCGTCCGCGATCCTTCTTCCACCCATTGTTGGTCGGAGCCCTTACTGTCTGCATTGCGAGACACATCTCTGTCTTTGTTTTCTCTTTCGACACATGACCACAGCCTTGTGTCGGCTGTTCCTCTTTTGTTGGGTTATTTTCTTGTTTTGTTTGTGATCTTTCACAGTGTAAAGTGAGTTTTTTCTTTCTTTCTTTTACCTCTCATGTTGATTCAACTCATTTGTTCGGAAGGAGATGCTTTTGCAGAAAAAACCCTCTTGTGTTCCTCGAGTTCTTGATATTGTTGATTGTCCTGCATATAACATTGAACATGACATTTTATATTATCCAAAATTTTATGATCCACTTTATTATCCTCAATATTATCCAGAAAATTTTGTTAATGTTGATACTGCAAAAATGGCTTGAATTATCTTTCAAGACACATATCACAGATTGTGCACTTTGTCTTTCAAAAATTTTAAATTTTTATCACCTTAGTCTCGTACCAAGATTGTGTACCTTTTTCCTATCTCCTCGTTTTCGTTAGTCTCTCCTAGCCAGACTGTACGGTTTATGATATATGAACATTTTCGTCGACAACTGTAACAATAGCAATCTCCTAACTATCGCATCCTATGTATTTCTATTTATCTCTGTCTATCTTAATAAATTTCAATTTAAAAATGCGTTCCATCTAATTATCACCAGAGTTGGGGACCCGGCGCAAAGCGCCACTAAGGATTATTTAATACTAGTGTTTGAAAGTCCGGTCTGGTCCGGTTATTGGGTCCCTGGTGGCCCTAACCAAGACCGAGACCGGTTAGCACCTCCTTGAAAACCCAAAATAACCGAACCGAACCGGTACTAACCGGTTACGGTTGGTTAACGCTGGTTATTTGCGGTTATATAACTGGTCACAACCGGTTGCGGTTACAACCAGTTAGTAACTGGTTATAACTGGTTATAACCAGCTATAACCAGTTATGTACCCTCTAAAATATTTAACTACTACATATTTAATCTAATGACAAGGGTACATGATACTAAGAATAAGGATGATGATGTGGCAATGAGCATGAATGCCCACATCCCTCATAGAGGAGAGGGGCAAGATGATGATGAAGCAGCTCAAACAAGGCGAAGACCGAACTGATCGACGAGATACAACCTGATCCTAAAAGGGGTGCTTGTTAGCTTTCTAACGCACCCTCAAACATCGAAAATGACCCACAAATGGCGAAGAACGAACCTGCTCAAGAAACCTTTCCCCTAGAGCCCAATTCCACCCCTTCCCTTCGTTCTAGCGAAGCGCAAACTGCACCAATCGTCGAGATGAAGCCCAATCCTAAAAGCGGCAATTTTCAGCTTGAAAATGCACCCCCAAACACGAAGAACGCTCAAAAGATGGATGAGAACGAACCTTTTCAATGCCAGACCTCCTTAACACTTGTCCTCCACTTGTCCTCCAACACTTCCCACCTCCTACTTCAAAAAGGGGGTGCACCTGCTTTGGCTTGGCCTTGTGTGGGCATTCGCCATGTGCTCGACGATGGTGGTGGCCGTGGAGGCAAGAGGATGGGGTGGTGGTGGTGGTGATGTGGCAACTGCTATGTGTCACATTGTGACTTGGTTGAATCATACATCACATATCCGTAGTTTAGAGCCTGTTCAGTAACTCCGATTCTCAAACAAATCAACGCAGATTTGTTCCGAGTGACCGCAGATCAGTGCAGAGTGACATTAGATAATGCCATCAGACCCTTTGCCGGCAGTTCGGAAGATGCACACTTGTTCGGCTCTTCTTTGCTAGCTCCGAAAATGTAATGCCGGCACAATGCCGCCCTCACACCTGCTCCCCCTGGCCCAAATATTACACCAGTTATGTGAGGATGGAATATATAAATACAATTAAGCTCTTATTGGGGAGCCCACGGTCGCCAATGTTGTGGAAGTGGGCCTAAGTGGACGGGCAGAGAGAACCGAACCGAGGCTGCTGGCAAGGCACCATCAACTCCATAACATCAGACAACATGGATAGGTGGGGTTAGGGTTCAAAAACCCTCCTTCAAATAACCCACAAAAACCACCTGTTTCTTGCCACTTTTTCTGGGTTATGTACTTTATACATTATTTTGAGCCAGATTCTCTAAAAAAATTCAGATAATTCCTCTCCCTACTGGCTGTCCATGAAGAAAGGTGGTCCAGCTTATGCCGAAAGTTCAAAAGTTCCAAACGAGCAATTCCCACATCAGGGTGTCACATTCTCAATGTAGAGGTCACACAAATCTGCGTTGATTTGTTTGAAAATCCGGCGATCAATTTGTTACTGAACAGGCTCTTAGTTATAACTCCCCCAATTTCTGACCAAAAATTATGGTTTTGGGGTCGTTAGAAAGGTCTAAATTAGGGGTATATTTGTATATAATATGAGGGCACGATGACCGGTTAGGACCGGTTAGGACCGGTTTTGGTCGGTTAATCATAAATCTAAAATTAGAGCTAACCGAGGACCGGACCGCGCTTACGGTTAGCATCGGTTAGCATATTTTGCGGTCCTGATTGGTTAGGGTCCGGTCCGGTCTCGGTTATTTTCCAGTTAACTAACCTAACTTCCAAACACTATTTAATACAACTTGTAACGAAATTTATTATTTAATGTATACAAAAAAACAAAGGAAAAAAAGTAAAATTCGTAAATACAAAGAAAGTAAACTATGAAATTGCGATTGGGTCCCGTTGGGCTGAGCCTGCAGGTTCAACTCACTGCAGTTGGGTTGTATGGTTGGGTCCCACTCGCTGTCGACGTGTCATATTGTATTCGCTGCATGGGGTCGGTGTTAAGGCTTCGAAGATATGGTGGTCTAATCAGCCTGTCTGAGAAGTCGAGGTGAGATCCTCAAGGAAAGTTCGAGTTCTGGAGACTAGAAGAATCGTTGAATAACGAGAACTAGCTAAGGAATACAACTTGATGTGTCTAAGTATTTATACTACGACCATTGAGCACAGACCATGAGCGATGACTAGGGGATTGAATCAAAGAAAGGAAGCTGTGAAGAGTTGTGAGTCGATGTAAGTACAAATGTGAGTCGTAAGTGTAGTGAATCGTATACAAGTCAAAAGGAAAACATAGCCCGTACTATAAATAGACATGGAAGGCGCATCAGCGCAATAACAAAAGGAAATGATGGAGGAAGCGCGCGGCTGTGTTAAGGCTGCGTTGGAGATGAAAAAGCGTCCGTGTGATAAGATAACCGCATGTGATAAGATGAGATAAGAGAGATCGTAACAGTCAGGGGTTCGTCGTCGTTGGGTTGAATTCATCGCAGTTGGGTTGGGTTGGATTCACCGGGTTGAGCTGGGTCCGTGGCCATCAGATTGGATTTGCTGCAGTTGGGTTGGGTATTCGCCGTGGTTGGGTTGGATTGGCCGCGTTGGGTTGGATTGGCCGTGTTGGGTTGGATTGGCCGCGTTGGGTTGGATTGGCCACGTTGGGTTGGATTTGTCGCCGTCGGGTTGGATTTGTTGCTGTCGGGTTGGATTTGTTGCTGTCGGGTTGGATTTGCCATTGTTGGGCTTTATTCGCTATTGTTGGGCTCTCACTCGCCGTCATTTGGTTGCATTCGCCCTCGCTGCGCTCAATTCTCCCTCATTGGCCCCACTCGCTAACATTGATTGTGTTGGATTCGCCAGTGTTGGGTTCGATCCATTGCAATTGGGCTTTTTGGATGCGATTGCAATCGTTTCAGCTTGGCGAGGGCGGAGGAACTTAGTGAGATTGAAGGAAAAAGATGACCAGACGAAAAACAGGTCATGACTTTCGTCGTGGCCTGTTTTCCATGATGCACTGCTGGGTTTCCTATTTTGTGGCCCCCCAAACCTGCATTTCCTACCCCTCACGCTTTCTGTTCCCCTTGATATCCTCAGACCTCGGTCAACCTAGAAAATCAGGCGTCGCCCACATCCCTCGTGGGAGGGGAGGGGCGTGTGTGGGCTGTGTTTTCGCAGTTGGGAGTGGCGGGAGTTGAGAGAGGCCATCCCAGGAGATGGGAGGGGAAGATGGTGGAGGTTTGGAGGTTTACGAGTCCGACTGAAAGGAGGATTCGTTCTTATATCGTTCTGGCCCCGCAAAAAATTTGCAGAATGGGCTTCTTACGGGGTGCTCAAGAAACTTTGATCCCATCTTTGATCCGATCATAATTGCCAAATGCAGTCAGTGGGGCTTCCTCAGGCTCAGGATCACTGTTGGGCATGTAGGGGATGGAAAAAAGTATATTACAAGATGTATTTATGGTCTATTACACTAATGAAGACTTATCCTGCCCTTTTCGCGGCTATTGGGGGGCGGGATGGGATGGATGCAGGCGGGGTACATCAGATGACGTGTGCTATTTATAGAACACATCAGCTGTTCGATTTCATCGTGCTTGGCACGTTGGAAATGATTTTTCTTTCTGGAAAACATTTATATTAGTAGCTACTGTACTTTTACATGTAATTCAACCCTTTCCATGGGTTCCAGGAGGTGGGAATGGATGGATGGCAGTGGGTGACATTGGATGATGTCCCTCATTATCTTATCTTAGATAACCATGACTTTAGATATCAATATATACAAACATACAGTCTCCAGCGACTTTTTGTTTACATGTGTTTGGTCTACTATCCCTGGTTCATGACGCAGCACCTAAGGGTCCCACACTTCGGGGCATATAAGCCGCCCACACCAGGGGGTTAGTTGCCCGTTAGTAAGCAAGGTTTTTTACCTATTTCCCTTACCTGTGAATAGCTCCATGAATATCTCTGGTCTCTAACTCTCTAACTCAATGCCTCATGGTCGGCATGGCAGCACCCATCCCCTTCCTCTTTTGGTACTCATCCCGATGGCATCAACACTCCCATCACTATCAATCACCACCTGTCACCGCCCATCAATTGGTGTCGCGGCTGTTCCCAACGCCATCTGTGACATGTGCGCTCACTGTTGCGCACAGCGAGCATGTATTCCCTTCGTTTTCTTCCCAATTTTTTGCCACTAGTAGGTTAATATAAGTGTTTAGACTAGTTTTATCACCTCTATACCGGTATATCTGTCTACTAGTATTACAGTGCATAAATATGTGTATAAAATATGGGGGAGGTTACATGCTCTACCTCTTCATTTAGGACAGTCAATGGCCTTCTGAGGCGTTGTTTGAGGGTCCCTTGGCATTATATAGACTATTATAAGCTTCCAAGTAAATTGAAATGGTAGAATAGGTCTATATAAGGGTATTTACCTGAGGGGGATGAGGAAAGACACTCTTTCCTCAACATATTGAGGGATAGATCCTATATAAATTCACCCAGGACATTATATTAAGTGCACAGAGCATGTATATGTAGTTTATATAGGGATGGGTACTCCAGGAAGGGGTGGGGTGCACAATGTGAGTGTTGGGGTACTTGGCCCATTTCCCCCCTCCTCATTTCGTTTTTTCCATTGAAAAATTGTCTTAGCACATGAGTTATAATACCTTATAACATCCCTCTGTTCAAATGAACAAAATATTGCCGTGGTCTTGTGAAAAACCCATGTAGTCACAGCAGGAGAGCACTATAGCATACCCCTGGGGCGGTTAACTGCTCTAATCCTGTGCAAGAACACTTAGAGTGCATTTTAGATGACAGGGAGATATTTAACTTGGGGCTACCACACATGGAATATACCAATCTCATAGGTTGTTGCATACATCCCAGCTACCCCCTCAAACATAAACTGCGCAAGCTCTTGAGACGGGATTTCTTTGTATATTCCTTTTATACTCTTCCTGTATTCAGAAAATTTGACTTGTAAGGACTTGGGGGCCTTTAGACAATTGTTATTGCCAAAATGGTAAGAGATCCGTCTATTTGTGGTGTTCTGGGTAATGTATAACCAAATCTCGCCCAAATTTAACAGGAAAAGGCTCATAATGTGCGGGAAAACCATATCTACTGAATAAAAAAAGCCTGCCCAGATTCCAATCAGTGGCTCATGAGATATCAAAAAAACGATGTCGAGAGGTGATGCTTGCACCCATGCATAAATAATGTCAAATTTGATCACAAACACACTACCCCCCATAAAAAACATATCTCTACATTGCATCGCCAATTCCCAACCGATTTCCTTAGGGTCTTTTGCAGTTTGTAGATATAGATCAGGGCTACGCATTCATATCTTCATGACCGGTAGACTCAATGTAGAACATCTGTGATCTCCTAAACATGTCGTTTTTTACATGTTCCTACAAATGCTACCAGGATATTTGGAGAAGGGCATTTATTGTCACTTAAAGTGTATATTTTAGTTGGGGTATAACCCTTGTACATATTTATACATTTTCTGTGGGGTTTGGACACCTTCTTTTGGTTGATATGATGTGCTGGGGATCATGCATTGTGCACATGGATTTACCTAACTTCGGACTGTATATTTATAAAGTGAAAACCACACCCATTCTCTAAATTGAAGGTAAATAATGCTTGTTAACCTTGAGAGCTCAAAACGAACTGGATCTTACTCTATTGCCTTATCTCCTCCTGTATTGGGCTCATGTTTTCACCAGGTAAAGAAGCCTTAAGGCTATCCTCACATGGTGATACTTGCTTTAGATAATCAGGCAGATGTACTGGTAAGTATTTGGCTGAATGAACCACAGATGAAATTGATATCCATGCCCCCTGCCTCCTAGCCCTATGACTTACCTTCACTTCCCTCCTGGAGCACTCATCACTGTATAAACTACATATACATGCTCTGTACACTTAATATAATGTCCTGGGTGAGTTTATATTGGTTCTACCTCTCAATATGCTGAGGAAAGAGTGTCTTTCCTCATTCCCCTGAGGTAAATACCCTCATATAGACCTATTCTACCATTTCAATTTACTTGGAAGGTTATAATAGTATATATAATGCCAAAGGGCCCTCAAACAAGGCTTCAGAAGGCCAGTGACTGTCCCAAATGAAGAGGTAGAGCATGTAACCTCCCCCATATTTTATACACATATTTATGCACTGTAATACTAGTAGACAGATATACCGGTATAGAGGTGATAAAACTAGTCTAAACACTTATATTAACCTACTAGCGGCAAAAAATTGGGAAGAAAACGAAGGGAATACACTTATATATGTGCTCACTGTGCGCAACAGTGAGCGCACACGTCACGGATGGCGCTGGGAACAGCCACGACACCAATTGATGGGCAGTGACAGGCGGTGATGCATAGTGATGGGAGTGTTGATACCATCGGGATGAGTACCGAAAGAGGAAGGGGATGGGTGCTGCCATGCCGACCATGAGGCATTGAGTTAGAGAGTTAGAGACCAGAGATATTCATGGAGCTATTCACAGGTAAGGGAAATAGGTAAAAAACCTTGCTTACTAATGGGCAACTAACCCCCTGGTGTGGGCGGCTTATATGCCCCGAAGTGTGGGACCCTTAGGTGTGGTCAATACTCTCCATATTTTATTTCTCCAGTCCATCTTTTGTTGCACTGTTCATAGCAGGCATGATGTATTCATTTTCTATGTAATATATTCATTTATCTGTATTACTGCGAGCATGGAGCATGTGCCCGTACTCGAGATCCGTTGTATTCTGGCATTTCCGTCATTTGCTCGTGAATTCTTTTCCTCAACATATCTGTGAGACAGGGATGGGTATGGGTTTGGCCACCCCTCGTTGTTATTGGAGGGGGTAAACAAGGCGGCGAAATTACACGCTGCCCCAAGAGCCCCAAAGGGCAGGGAAAACATTTGAATGGGGCGGTGTGTGGGTTTCACAGGTGGCAGTGGTGCTGAGGCCAGTCATTGCCTTAATTTTTATTAAAAGAGGCGTTTTCGAGAGGTACAGCCAGAAAGTAGACGACAGGAAAAGAAAAAATTAGATCACTTTGGTGTCAAACTAAAACCTTCGCTGAGGGTGAAGCCATGTGCTTCAGCGGTGGCAAAAAGTGCTTCCCAGCATGCAGCCCTCCATAAAAGGTGGTTATTGTCGATGAGGAGCTTTGGGAGAGGGGATCTGGGAGTCCCAGTCTGCAGGATGTGAACATCAACTTCGGTGAAAGGGAAATTCTTCATCCCATTTCCGATGAAAGTCCGGGGTCTAATGGTGTTGGAGAAAGGGGCTGATGTGCTGCGATCGTACCCTGGGTGATCACGAGGCAGATCAGTAACATCAGAGTGTCGACGTTGCAACGTCAACATTTATCCTTCACCACTGCAATCACCATCTTCCCCCTCAAGCCATGAACTGCCCACCTCACCTTCTGCCCCTCCTCTCTCCTGGGATGTGGGCTGGTTCTCGTCCTAACACCCGCCAGTACCAGCTACGAAAACACAACCCACATGTGCCCTCCCCTCCTCGCGAGGGATGTGGGCAACGCCTGATCTTCTAGGTTGACAGAGGATATCAATGGGAGGAAATGCTGTCAGGGGAAGGAAAGATTGGTTGGGGGGCCACAAAGTGAGAAGCATAGTAGCGCATCACGAAAAACGGGCCACGAACGACGAAAGTCATGACCCGTTCTTTGTCTTTTCATCTTGTTATTTGCATCCCACTGATTCCCTCTTACCAGCTGAAACAACCCCACTCACTTCCAACAAGCGCAAGCACAGTTATTTGAATGCAACAATGGTGAGTGGAGTTAACGACGGCGAATCCAATGACTGCGAGTGGGCCAATGAGGGAGAATGGAGTGCAGCGAAGGAGAATCCAACCAAATGACGGCACACGCGAATTGCGCCTAACGCGGTGAACAAACCCTAACATCGGCAAATTCAATGCAACGACGATGAATAAGGGGGCGAATGACAGCAAATCGAACCCAGCCACGGCAAGTCGAACCCAGCGAAGTCGACGACACCAAACTGAACGCAATCTGCAGGAAGTTGAACCCAACAACCGATGACTGGAGGCCACCAACAGCGAGTGTCGGCGAGCAAGCACCAACAAAGGTGAGTGAGCGGGAACCAATGAGCCACAGCCCAACGTCGATGATGTGGGTGTTCAAGCGGGGTGCCCAGGCGGATGATGGAGGCCTGGATCGTGCCAGTGGGACAACGAGCAGAGCTGCATGGTCCTGCTCCTAGTTTTTTCCCCTTTTCATCAATTACTTATACTTATACTATAACTTACACCTAGTACCCACACCGTACCTGTGAAATATTCATGGATTCAATAAAATGTTTCTTTTTATCTAAGATAAGATAAGCCAGATTCATGTCATCCAAACTCAGTTAATGTGATTCACCCATTCCCACTGGCACCTCCCCTGATGCACGGGAAAGAGTGGAATAGGTATACTGCCATTTGCATAATTTTGTGAACACCAAGATTTTGTTCAACATGTCACCTGACCCGATTCCCAGCCAAACAAAAGAGATAAGCCATCTCGACCTGTACCCTGAACCTCCTCCCAAGCCCCCAGCATCCATCCATCCGTTGCTTCAATCCAATACTCAAATTTCCACCTAGAAATGTATCCTAAGATGTCTGTTGCCTCCTTTGCTGACGATATTTCCTCCCCAATGGTGATCATTGACTCGGATCTACACCCGGAGAGTGGGATGACGTTCTTGACTACTTCTTTCCAAAGTGCGCTAGGCCGATCCTTCGAACCATATCCATTGAATATTGGTCTGTGCACAGTGTCGAGGAGATAAAACGCGATGTTATCTCTTTTGTTTGGCTGTGGGAATCAGGTCAGATGACACGTTGAACAAAATCTTGGCGTTCACAATTATGCAAACGGCAGTAGATATTCTCAGCGGCCTGTAACTGCCAAAGCCTTTCAGAACAAACAATATACCAAACAAACGGCGTCCAGACGGCCAGTGTTTGTACACTGTTTGGCTGTAATGTCTCCATGCTGCTCCATGCTCATGTGTTCTGGAGTCCGTTTGTGCAGTATACCACCAAATAAATGTTGGGTGAAATTGGGGTTATAGCTATGTTGTATAAGCAACTCACTACCAAAATAGTGACCTTGCTAGCTACTAATAATGACATTGGTACAATGGAATTGCTTAATCAAATTTCAATCAGTGGCCACATTTATGATATCTAAAGGGCAGCATAACCAGCTTGTACCCCATAACCACAATGGCTCTGTGGTGTATTGGTTATTTGGCCTGTGAAGTGTATTCTCCAAGGGAGGGTGTGTGTTTGATCCTGGTGAGAAGGAATTGTTGGGTGACATTTTACTTCAAGTGTGTGGATGCTTACAACTTTTCCAACTCAGTTTAATCTTGCAGAATTATTCCTTCTACAAAATAGTTATGTTAATAAAACTTAGCCCTGTAATTACATGTATTTTACAAGTATTTTGTTCATCTTTTGCCGATGATTCTCTCTCTGGATTGAAAGTAAGTAAAACTTGGACTCGTACATGCCATGCAAAGCAATGGCCCTCCCTACAAGTCGTGTTGAGGGGCGAGATGGTGGTCGTGGATGAACGCGAGATCAGCTGCAGTCACGGTTGATTTCGGGTTCAAACTCTGCCATCACGCTCAGAGATACTTAGTGCTTGCTTAGTGCTTGATCTCGACGCTTACTCGTGCGATTAAAATAGTAAAATGTTGCATAGTTTACCAATGTACATATGATGTAGTAGCCTTAATGAATGAACATTTCGCAAAATGAAGATGTAATTTGAGATTTATTCGTTATGTTTCCAAATAATATCTTCAATTTTGCGTATTTTACATTCAAATTTTGGATCGCACATATCTACAATATTTCTAAAATGGTCACAGTTTTTATTTTTTCTATCGAGCTAAACTGTATATATCAGACGCAATCTTGTATTGTGGGATTGGAGTTTGAATCGAACATCAACCACATCACGGTTGATGTTCGTT
>Ga0307517_10008124_pt1 | contig 15103 bp, 16 predicted proteins | sample 23_EM_MG_FD_194515 | JGI IMG/M metagenome (GOLD analysis project Ga0307517, IMG submission 194515) | Populus trichocarpa ectomycorrhiza microbial communities from riparian zone in the Pacific Northwest, United States - 23_EM | ecosystem: Host-associated > Plants > Roots > Unclassified | place...
CGCGCCGCCATGGACATTGTCGCGCAGGTTCGAATGCTGGTGGCGCGGCATCATGCGGACGCGCGCCTTGCCGTCCTCCAGTTTGACCTGGAGCGGCTCGAGGAAGGAATTGAACCGCGTCGGATCGCGAAACTGCCAGCGCTTCCAGCCCGGCAGATCGGGATCGTCGTCGTAGAGGAAGTGCGGGGTCGGCGCGTCGGTCACGAGTGCGTCAAACGATCCGCTCGGCTTCCATCTTCTTGATCTCGGCGATCGCCTTGGCCGGGTTGAGGCCCTTGGGGCAGGCATTCGCGCAATTCATGATGGTGTGGCAGCGATAGAGGCGGAACGGATCCTCAAGGCTGTCGAGCCGTTCGCCGGTCATCTCGTCGCGGCTGTCGGCCAGCCAGCGATACGCCTGAAGCAGGATCGCCGGCCCCAGGAACTTGTCGCTGTTCCACCAATAGCTCGGGCAGCTGGTCGAGCAGCAGGCGCACAGGATGCATTCGTAGAGGCCGTCGAGCTTCTCGCGATCCTGCGGGCTCTGCAGCCGTTCCTTGCCCGCGGGCGCCGCGGTGACGGTCTGCAGCCACGGCTTGATCGAGGCATATTGCGCGTAGAAATGGGTGAAGTCGGGGACCAGGTCCTTGATCACTTCCATGTGCGGCAGCGGGGTGATCGTGACTTCCGACCGGCAGTCCTCGATCGCCGTCGTGCAGGCGAGGCCGTTCTTGCCGTCCATGTTCATCGAGCACGATCCGCAAATGCCTTCGCGGCACGAACGGCGGAAGGTCAGCGACGAATCCTGTTCGGACTTCATCTTGATGAGGGCGTCGAGCACCATCGGGCCGCAGGTATCGAGGTCGACCTCGAACGTGTCGTAGCGCGGGTTTTCGCCGGTGTCGGGATCGTAGCGATAGATTTTGAAACGGCGGATATTAGTGGCGCCGTCTGGTGCCTTGTGGACGTTGCCTTGCTTACGGATCTTGCTGTTCTTCGGCAGGCTGAACTCGGCCATTGCGTGTCCCTATCGCGGTGCTGCGGTGCGGCTATGCCTTTCGGCAGCGGAGTGCAACCCCGTCAGGCCGCGTTGCACCACTTTCGCTGCGTTGCGGGATCGCGAAGCCCGTTGTCGACATAATAGTCGAGTCGAGAGTCAATCGGCGTTGGCGAGCACCGCGGCGAGCAGGCCGGGGAATCGCGCGTCGAAGTCGGTGCGGCGCAGGACGTTGATCATCTCGCGTCCGCATTGTGTGGTTTCGATCAGCCCCGCCGCGCGCAATGTCTTGAGGTGGTTGGAGAGCGTGCTCTTGGGCAGCGACATGTCGCACGGCCCCGAATTCGAGCAGCTCAATCCCTCGGCGACCGCGAGCCGCGCAATGATCGCCAGCCGATTGGAATCGGCCAGCGCGTGGAGCGCAAGATCGAGCGGCACGTCTTCCAGGCGGGGATGGGTAAAGTGAGGCATGCGACGAATATAGGAAAGGTTCGTCATTTTCATAGTTCGGGAATATTGAACTATCGAACCGAGCTTCCCAGATCACGGTCCGCCGGCAGCGCACGACATCGTGATCGCGGGCAGATTTTCGGAGAAGACACATGTCCCGCAGCAACATTCTCGATGGCAAGAAGGCATTGGTGACGGGCGGATCGCGCGGGATCGGATCGGCGATCGCCAAGCGGCTGGCCGCCGACGGCGCCGAGGTCGCGATCACTTATGCCGGCAACAAGGCGGCCGCCGACGCGACCGTCGCGGTCATCGAACAGGCGGGCGGCAAGGCGGTGGCGATCCAGGCCGACGCAGCCGACGACGCTTCGCAGCGCGCCGGGATCGACGCGGCGGCCAAGGCGTTGGGCGGGATCGATATCCTGGTCCATAATGCCGGCGTCGCCGAATTCTTCGAAGTCGATCAGGATAATGACGAGTCGTTCGCACACCAGTTCGGGGTGAACGTCCGCGGCCTGCACGTCGGAACGCGCGCGGCGCTGCCGCATATCCCCGACGGCGGCCGGATCATCCTGATCGGGTCGATCGCGGGCGAAACCGCGGCATTCCCGGGTATCGCGACCTATGGCGCGACCAAGGCGGCAGTGGCCGGGCTGGGGCGCGGCTGGGCGAGGGATCTCGCTGCTCGCAAGATTCTGGTCAACGTCATCCAGCCGGGGCCGATCGCCACCGACCTCGCGCCCAGCGAGGGGCCGGTCTACGATCTGCTGATCTCCAAGGTACCGCTCGGCCGCTTCGGCGAGGTCGAGGAAATCGCCGGAGCCGCCGCTTTCCTGGCGGGGCCGGACGCGTCCTACATCACCGGCACGACGCTGACGATCGACGGCGGTACGACGGTCTGAGGCTGAGCGGAAAACAGAAAAAAGCCCCTCCCCGGACAGGGAGGGGCTTTTTTTGTGGTTCAGCCTTACGCCGGGACCGGCGGCGTGATCCGGCCCCAGTCGATGTTGCGGGTGAGGAACATCACCGCCGCCAGTGCCGCGAAGAGCAGCAGCGAGCCGATCAGCAGCGAATAGGCCTCCAGGCTCAGCAGGATGTAGAGCACCGCATACAGCGCGGCGAGCAGGCCGAGGATGAACCCGGCGCGCCTGCGGCTCTTGAGCACCGCCGCCGAATAAGCGGTGAGCAAGCCGACGATTGCGCCTGCCGCCACCAAATAGGCGAGCGTGAAGCCGACCACTTCGGCGAACGCCAGCAGCATCACGAAGAACAGGATCAGCCCGACGCCGACCAGCAGATATTCGACTGTCGCGACGCGCACGCCGCCGACCACATCGAACATCAGGAACGCCATGAAGGTGAAGCCGATGAACAGGAAACCGTATTTCACCGACCGGTTGACCTGATCGTAAAGGTCGACCGGCGTGACCAGGTCGACTTGCGCGATCATCGCCGGCGGCGTGTTGCTTGCGCTGCGCCCCACCGGCGCCGGGTCGGGCGAGGCGGTCGTGATCGGCGTGGCCGTCGATCCGTCGCCGGTGTCGATCAAGGTACGGCCGAGCGCGAGATTGCCGATGCGATAGGCGGCGGTGAAGCCGGTCGCCGCGACATGGCGTTCGGTCGGCAGGAAGCCGCCCTGAAAGCTCGGGTTGGGCCAGGGAGACGTGATCGCCCAGCGCGTGTCGCCGGCGCGCGGGACCAGCGCGAGCGATTCGTTGCCGCGCAGGTCGAACGCGAAATCGGCGATCATCGGCTTGGTCTTGAGCGCGGAGGCATCGAGCCAGGTGTAGAAGCCGGCGCCGTTGGTTTCTCCCGGCCCCTTGCCGGGTTGAAGCGCGCGGTCGGTGCCGTCGACGGCGACCTTGGGCGGCGCGCCGTACAGGCCGCGCGGATCGGACACGCCGAACCGCAATTCGGCGCGATCGAGCTGCAATTTGTCGGCCGGGACGCCGTAGCGTTGCAGGTCGGCGGGCAGCACGAACCGCGCGCGGCCGGCGACATGCGCGCCATAGACCACCGCTTCGTAGATCGATCGCTTGCGCACGTCGGGCGCGACCTTGGTGGTGATGTCGGCGGTTTCGGGCGACAGGACGAGTTCGCGCGTCACCACGCCGGTCTTGGTCACCTGCTTGCCGTCGACCGTTTCGGTGGTCGTCGTCTCCGTCTGATAGGGGATGGCCAGCAACGGCCCGATCAGCGTCTGCGCGCCTCCCCATCCCTCGGCAATCGAGCTGCGCGCGGTCTCGGATTGATGCTGGCGATCATAGACCAGCAGATAGACCGCGAACAGCGGCACGGTGAGCATGGCGGCGACGACAATCGCCAGAATCATCTTGAGGCCGGGAGATCGTTGGGGGTCGGTGTCGGACTGCATGGGCTTGCTCCGTCGATGAACCGTGCTTTTTCATAGACGAATTGAGTTGGGCGTCAAGTCAGGTGCTACAAAGAGAGCTAGGCTCAAGCATGATAAGGCCCTCCCCTTCAGGGCAGGAGCCTACATACGTGCTTGACCCAAGGTGTCTGCATGCGGACCCGGTAGGCCAGCTGGAAGCAATCGAAAATTGTTGAGGTATTCCGGGAAAGTCTTCTGCATCTGATCGATGCGGCAATACCACTCCGGGCGTTTTGCTTCGGGGCCAGCTTTCGTCGCGCGGGCCTCAAAAACAGTACGGGGAATTAGGTAGATTTCTCGTTCTTCCGGGCCCTTGAGTATAACAGCAGCCAGCCAATCGAAGCCGCCATCGTGCCAGAAGTTTACGAAGTTTGAGCCCGCCTTGTAGGTTCGCGCCTTCACGGAGATCAGTTTGGGCGCTCCATCGAGAGGCTGAGCAATCACATCATAGTGAGGCCAATTATCAGGCACCTTGAGCGCTGGGATGCCTGCCAGGGTAAGCTCGGCAGCTACCAACATCTCGCACGCGTCGCCCATTTGCTTGGTCGTGTAAGCCCGAGTGGCTTTGGCCAAGTCTAGTCCGTCAGACATGCCTCGTAGCTACCTCGAAAAAGCCCGGCGGGTTAGGCCGGGTGAAAGACGTCAATAGACATGTAGGGATTTCGTGCTTATATAAGGGGGCACGGCCTTCGCTTGGTGATAAGGGCTCTGGGAGCACTTCCTCGGATAGCCAAGATTGCGGATTTCGCGGGCCGTGCATTCTTAATAGTGGTGGACTTTGCCTTTCTCGAAAAGGTCGTATTCGTATGTAATGCGATCGGCGATTAGGCCATAAGAGCGGGTATCAATCCCACCGCTCTCCCATTTCCGTTGTATGGCCCACGCGCAGTAGTCAGCTACCTGTAAGCCGTAGTCCGCGGCGGCGGGCATAAAGTCCGTTTTCCAGTCTTTGACCCGCATCGTCTGACGCATCACGTCATGAACTGCACCCTCAAACGCGATCCGTTCTTTCTTTGTGCCCAAGCATGCCGTCGTGATCAGCGCTTCGTGTTGCGGCTCAAACAAGCCGTGCGTGCCGTGCCTGAAATGGTAATACCAACCATATTGGTAGAATCGCGACCTAGTAACGCGCAGTTTAGGTTGGGCCTTACTTTTCTCCATTACAGTCGCTTGGATCGTAAAAGGGTGCCGTAAGATGGCGTCAAACACGCGGTCCCTTACGGCCTGTTTGTCGTCACATGCGTGGAAATAGTCACCTAGCTCTGCCCCGCCCCAAGCCAATTCTCGGCGCAGCTTCGTCAAGGCGGTGGCGAGCGCGTCGTCATCCATCGCAACCGTACAGAGGATGAAATAGCGACTTGCCCCCGGTTTATTTTCAAAGGTGAAGCAGCCCGCCTCGTCGGCGAAGATAAGTTTGTCTGGCATTTAAGCTGACGGCTCGTAAGTGACGGTAATTTCACCCTTATCGTCACTCTTGTAGATAACCTGAAATAGAGTTGCAACGGCATCCAGCCAATCTGCCTGCTCTGATTTGCCCCAATTTGTCTTGGGTGGCGGAAGCTCATCCAACATTCCCAAAATCGACTTGTGGATTCCTTGGACAGCGATCCCTACGCCTTGCACGGATGACGTGACGGTTGCCGTTCCAACCGCCTCTGCGATCATTGGCTCGGTCGCAACTTCGGTCGGAGCGGGCGAGCCCGCTCCAAACGGCATAACAAGCCGGTCCTCATTCCCGTTCGGAAAGAACCCCGCAGCTCGCGCCGACTTATCAAAGGCGGTACGGGCGCGCTCCTTCTGCTTAGAGCTGACACCGAACCGCACAAACGCAGCCTCAAGCCCATGCGGGCGAGGAGGTAAGAGTTTTCCTCTAAACTCGTCGTAAGTCATGCGATAAAGCTCAACCGACAGAAACGCCCGAGCCATCGCATCCTTCTGGCGCGCTGGATCCACGATCTCGAAGCCGAGTTCAGTTAGGACATACTTGCCGCCGACCGTCTCCACGATACCGAATGCGCGGGCTGTCCCTAACTTGACGTTGAAGCTACCACTTCCGGGAGCCTGGCCCATCGCAGCCGCCAGCTGGTCGCGCCCCAACGGCATGCCGCCGCCCTTCATCAGGCCTTCCGCGACGGCAATCGCATCCGAGATATCGGTGTAAGGGAAAGATACCTTGGATTGCTCGCGAGCGCTTATGTTTTCCGGCAATACTGCCATACCCCAGCTCCGGGGTTGGGCGCGGGGCCACTTGCCCCACGCCACAGTTGTTTCAAAAGGCGATCGGCTGCGAACACACCGGTCGCAAGAGCTGCTACGCAGCGCCTAGCTGTTAGAGCCGCAATGGCACGTGGAGCTTAGGCGCGCGGCAGCGGTAGTAGCGGTGGTTCAACACCGGGTTTCCGCGACGCTTACGCATAACCAAACGTCCTCAAAGAGTTAGAACCCCTTGATTCCGAGGCGATATTATGCGATAGCCTATGCGCGTTCAGCGCAAGGCGTGGGCACGATCCCGCCTGTTTCTCGGCCCGGGGGAGCTTCTCCGGCCAAGACCTTAAACCAGCGTTTCCCTGTCGGAGTAGTGATCCGACTTGGAGACGCTGGTCGAGGCATCTGACACCCATGTAACGAAAAGCGGCCTCGCGCACAATAGCGCGGGCGCATTTGCCTGTGGATGTGGGTCCGTTTGACTGCCGTCAAAATTTAGTTAACGCCTACGATCTGCATATCTGAATTCTATATCACTGATTTTATTGATATATTAGTCGTGCATATAATGCACATGGCGCGTAATGTTGTGCGGAAAAGGGCTGCCTAGGATGGCCTACCGAGTCCGTTTTCGAACCCCCAACGTCCTCTTCGGCGGCTTTTTCCCGGCTTTTTTCCGGCCGCGATACTTTCGGCAACCTCGGCGGGACTCGTTCGGACGAAGCTACGTAGAGCATCGTCAAATGAATATCCACTTGAGCGGCTTTCATTGCTTCCGGCCTTTCACGCGATCAGCTCGCTTGTAGCGAAGGCGACCGTTGGCTTGTGCAAGCAGTGCATTAACACGCTCGCCTTCACCGATCCCACGCAGATTGAAGCGCCACGCGCTTTCGGAGCAACTACCGCGTGGGCGAAGCCGTCGAGCGTGACGCCCAGGTCCTTCGAGAGCGTCGTGCAGGGGAGGGGGCGGGGTGGGGGATGCCTCGCAGAGCACATCGCCTACGGCATTGCTCCACCCAACCCCTCCCGTGAAGAGAGGGGTTATTCCGCCGGGCGTCCGTTCAGCCGATCACCGCCTTCAGGTTCATGAATTCGTGCAGCCCCCAGGGCCCGAGTTCGCGGCCATGGCCGGAGCGTTTGATGCCGCCGAACGGCGCTTCGGGAGTCGAGGCGAGCATGCGGTTGACCGCGGTCATGCCGGCGGCGATGTCGCGGGCGAAGCGTTCCTTTTCGGCATCGTCGCTGGTCCAGACCGACGATCCCAGCCCGAACGGCACATGGTTGGCGAGTCCGATCGCCTCGTCGATATTGGCGACCTTGAACACCATCGCCACGGGACCGAACACTTCCTCCTTGGCGACCTCGCTGTCGGGATCGACATCGACCAGCACGCCGGGCGTCAGATAGGCGCCGGGCAAATCGGGTTTCTCGGCGCCGAACAGCAAGGTCGCGCCTGCGTCGCGGAACTTCGCGATTTGGCCCAACACCGTCGCGCGCTGTTCCTCCGACGACAGCGGCCCCATCTCGGTCGCGGAGTCCATCGGGTCGCCGGTCTTCACTGCCTTCATCCCCGCCGAGAATGTCTCCATGAAGGCGTCGTAGACATCGGCATGGACAATCATCCGCTTGGCGCAGATGCACGACTGGCCGCTATTCTGGGTACGCGCGGTGACCGCGGTCTTGGCGGCGAGATCCACGTCGGCCGACGGCATGACGACGAACGGATCGGATCCGCCGAGTTCGAGCACGACCTTCTTGAGCGCGCGTCCCGCGGCTTCCGCCACTTGGGCGCCGGCGCCTTCGCTGCCGGTCAGCGTCACCGCGACCACGCGGTCGTCGGCGATCAACTCGGCGACCTTGCCCGATTTGATCGCCAGATTCTGGAACAGGCCCTCGGGTGCGCCCGCCGACAGGATCGTCTCCTCGATCGCGGCGGCGCAGCCCTGGACCGACGAGGCATGTTTCAACAGCCCGACATTGCCCGCCATGATCGCCGGTGCGGCGAAGCGGATGACCTGCCAATAAGGGAAATTCCACGGCATCACCGCGAGCACTGGTCCCATCGGCAGCCAGCGCGCGACGGCATGACCGACCGGCGTGTCAACCTCGACCGGCTTGAGCAGCTGCGCACCGTGCCGGGCATAATAGCGAAACGCCGATGCGCATTTCTCGACCTCGGCGACCGCCGACTTGAGCGTCTTGCCCATTTCCTCGGTCGCGATCCGTGCCAGCCGATCCTTGTCGTCCTCGAACCGCTCGGCGATGTGGCGGAGCAGGGACGTGCGCTCGTTGAGGTCGCTGTCGCGCCAGGCGAGAAAGGCATTGTGCGCCTTGGCCAGTCGCGCGTCGACCTGCGCATCGGTCAGTTCGGCATAGCTCTGCCCGGGCTCGCCGGTGGCGGGATTGATGCTGGTGAACATGGCGCTCCACTCTCGTTTTGCCCACCGAACGCGCGATGCGACGAGCGGGTTCAACCGGTCCCAACGACTCATTGTGCAAGCGGAATGGTCGTGCAATCCTGCCCTACCACCTAAAGTGGGGAGAACAGAGAATGATGGGTATAATCCGCATGGCGATCGTCGGCCTTATCGTCGGCATCCTCGCCAGGTTCTTTTATCCGGGCGCAGTTCATCTCAATTGGCTCTGGAGTATCGTGTTGGGCGTCGCCGGATCGTTCCTGGCCGGCTTTATCGGCCAGATGATCCAACCCAAGCAGGGCCAGCAGCCGCTGCATCCGGGCGGCTTCATCGCCTCGATCCTGGGCGCGATGCTGCTGATCTTCATCTTCCGAACATTGCTCCACATGGTCTGATCAGCCGCGGCGGATCGGCGGGTTGCCCCCGCCGGTCCGCTGCCGCATAGCGTGGCGCATGGACACGCCGATCGATGACCTGTCGTTCGAGGACGCGCTGAAGCGCCTCGAGGAAATCGTCCGCCAGCTCGAAAGCGGCGAAGCGAAACTGGACGACGCAATTCGCCTTTACGAAGAAGGCACCCGCCTCCGTCAGAAATGCACCGAGCGGCTCGACGCGGCGCAGGTGCGGATCGAGGCGATCCGCCTCGATTCGGATGGCCGTCCCGCGGGCGTCGCACCGTTCAACGCCGGCTGAGCGGGGCGCAATGCCCGGCTCCCCGTCGCTCAAGGCCGCGCTCACCCAGGTAGGGGCGGAGATCGATCGCCGCTTCGATCTGCTGCTCGCGGTACCGGGCGATCCGCGCGCCGAATTGTACCAGGCGATGCGCCACGCCGCGATCGGGGGCGGCAAAAGGCTGCGGCCGTTGCTGGTATTCGCGACCGCCGGCCTGTTCGGGGTCGACCGCGAATGTACCGCGCGCACCGCCTGTTCGATCGAGGCGATCCACGTCTATTCGCTGATCCACGACGATTTGCCGGCGATGGACAATGACGATGTGCGCCGCGGCAAGCCGACCGTCCACCGCGCCTATAGCGAAGCGGCGGCGGTGCTGGCGGGTGACAGCCTGCACGCGCTGGCGTTCGAATGGCTCGCCGATCCGGCGACGCATCCCGATCCGTTCGTCCGCGCCGAACTAGTGCTCGAACTCGCGCGCGCCGCGGGTCCCAACGGCATGGCCGGCGGGCAGATGATGGACCTGAAGGCCGAAAGCGAGACCTTCGATCTGAACACCGTTACCCGGTTGCAGGCGATGAAGACCGGCGCGCTGATCGGCTGCGCGGTCGAATCGGGCGCGATCCTGGGCCGCGTCGCGCCGGAAGGGCGGACGGGGCTGCGCGGCTATGCCCGCGACATCGGGCTCGCCTTCCAGATTTCCGACGATTTGCTCGATGTCGAAGGCGACGAGGCCAAGGCGGGCAAGAAGCTGAGGAAGGATGAGGGCGCGGGCAAGGAGACGTTCGTCTCGCTGCTCGGCGTCGATCGCGCGCGCGGCCAGGCGCGGATGCTGGTCGACCAGGCGATCGACCATTTGCGCGGCTATGGCACCGAGGCCGATCTGCTGCGCAGTATCGCGCGCTACGTGCTCGAGCGCGACCGCTAGTCAAATGGGGAGGGATTCATGACCATTCGCACCGGGGTCTATCCCGGCACGTTCGATCCGATCACGCTCGGTCACATGGACATCATCCGGCGTGGTGCGAAGCTGGTCGACCGGCTGGTGATCGGGGTCACCACCAACCTCGCCAAGTCGCCTTTGTTCACCGACGATGAGCGAATCGCGATCGTCAGCCGTGAGGTGGCTGCGATCGGCATCGACAATGTCGAGGTGGTCGGGTTCAGCTCGCTGCTGATGGACTTCGCCGACCGCCAGGGCGCGTCGATCGTCATCCGTGGTATCCGCGGCGTCACCGACTTCGAGTATGAATATCAGCTCACGGGCATGAACCGCCAGCTCAACCACCGCGTCGAGACGGTGTTCCTGATGGCCGATGTGTCGCTCCAGCCGATCGCCAGCCGGCTGGTCAAGGAAATCGCGGTGTTCGGCGGCGACATCTCCAAATTCGTCACTCCCAGCATCCGCGACGAAGTGATCGCCCGCATCGACCGCGACGGTTTGCGGCGGGTTTAGGCCGGCGCGTGATTTTGCTCGCACAAAGACACGAAGGCGCAAAGTAGGGAAGAATTGGTTCGCGCAGAGGCGCAGAGCGCGCGGAGGTTTGTTGAGCCTCGCGATGCGAGGCTCCTTTTTGGGCGGCGGATTGCCCCACGGCCTCCACTGCTCGGCGCCCGCGCCGCTATGCGGACCAATCTTCGCGTCTTCGTGTCTTTGTGCGAGTCATTCTTCGAGCCGCGTCGCCGGCGACGGTACCAAAACCTGCCTCAAAAAAGCCGCACGTACTGCGCATTGGCGCTTGGCGATAATTGCTCTAAGCCCCCTCACCGAATGACCGTCTTTTCCGGAGTGCCCATGCGTTTCTTTCTCGGCCTGATTGCGATGATGAGTGTCGCAATCGCCGGCAGTCCTTCGATCGCTGCAAAGAAGCAGAAGGCGCCCCCAACTCCGCCGGCCACGCCGCGGCTCACGCCGCCGCCGATGACCGACAAGGAAAATTTGCTCTATCTCGACCTGTCGACCGGTGGTCGCGTGGTGATCTGGCTGCGTCCCGACGTCGCGCCCAAGATGGTCGAGCGAGTGAAGATTCTGACTCGCCAGCATTTTTATGACGGGCTCAAGTTCCACCGCGTGATCGACGGCTTCATGGCGCAGACCGGCGACCCCAAGGGCGACGGCACCGGCGGCTCGACGCTTCCCGACCTGCCCGCCGAGTTCAACTATCTGCCGCACGTGCGCGGCGCGGTGGCGGCGGCGCGCGAGGGTGCCGCGGCCGATGCCTCGGCCGAGGACAAGACCAAGGCGGAAAACAGCGCCAACAGCCAGTTCTTCATCGTCTTCCTGCCCAAGCTGGCGCTCGACAAGAAGTACACCGTCTTCGGCCGCGTCATCTCCGGGATGGAATATGTCGATGCGGTCGAGCGCGGCGAGCCGCCGGCGAACCCGTCGACGATCTTCCATGCCTATGTCGCCGCGGACAACCCGCCGCCTTACTCGGCACCCCCGCCGCCTCCACCGCCGCCGGCCCCCGTGCTGGCGCCCGCGCCGACGCTGACGACGCCGACCTTGGCACCCGGCAAGAAGGCGCCTGCGGCCAAGGCGCCCGCCGCAACGACGCCCGCTCCGGCTCCGACGCCGGCTCCGGCCAAGAAGTAGTCACGGCCAACTGACGCGAGGGTGGCGTGGACGTCGACCTGTTCGACTTCGACTTGCCGCCCGAGCGGATCGCGCTGCGCCCGGCCAGTCCGCGCGACGCGGCGCGGATGCTCGTGCTCGATGGTGCGGGACCTGACGGGGTGACCCGCGACCGGCTAGTCAGCGACCTGCCGGGCGAGCTGCGGCGCGGCGACCTGCTGGTGTTCAACGACACGCGGGTGATCCCGGCGCAGCTCGAAGGCGTGCGCGGGGAGGCGCGGATCGGCGCGACGCTGCACAAGCGTGAAGGCCCACGGCGCTGGCGCGCCTTCATCCGCAACGCCAAGCGACTGCGCGACGGCGAGACGATCGATTTCGGCGCGGGCGTCACCGCGATCGCAACGGACCGCGCTGAGGACGGCAGCTTCGTGCTCGATTTCGCCGGCGACGAGCCGGTCGAATTGCTGCTCGATCGCGCCGGCCGGATGCCGCTCCCGCCCTATATCGCCGCGCGCCGCCCGACCGACGCGCGCGACGCCGACGATTACCAGACGATGTTCGCCAACGAGCCCGGCGCGGTCGCCGCGCCGACTGCCGCGTTGCACTTCACGCCCGAGTTGATGGCGGCGCTGGACGCGGCCGGGGTCGAGCACGTCACGCTGACGCTCCACGTCGGGGCGGGTACCTTTCTGCCGGTCAAGGCGGAGGACACCGACGAGCACAAGATGCACGCAGAATGGGGCCGCATCGACGCCGCCACCGCCGATCGGATCAACGCGACCCGTGCGGCAGGCGGTCGGGTGATCGCGGTCGGCACCACCAGCCTGCGCCTGATCGAGAGCGCGGCGGATGGTGAGGGGCGGGTCCATCCGTTCGAAGGCGATACCGCGATCTTCATCACCCCGGGGGTGAGAATTCGTGGGGTCGATGGGCTGATGACCAATTTCCACCTGCCGAAATCGACCTTGTTCATGCTGGTCTCGGCGCTGATGGGGCTGGACCGGATGCAGGCGGCTTACGCTTATGCCATTGAGGATAGCTACCGTTTCTATTCCTACGGGGATGCGTCGCTGCTCCTGCCGTAAGGGTCTTGCTGAGGGGCAAGCGCGACTTGTGTCGCACTTGCCCCGCACAAAGTCGGTCGGAAGCCGAAAACGGTTGCAGGACAATGGCTATATTGCGCCTGACGGGGCCGGATGGCGCCGGCCCCGCGATCGATCCGTTAATGCTGGGCCACGGTCGCGGTCGGAAGGCCCGCATTGCCTGCATCAGGCCCAATCGTGTTGTTTCCGAACGAGATGATTGCCGCGTTCCCCGTCGCTTTCAGGCCCACGCTATTGGCATAGGCACTGACATTCGAGATGCGGACGGTGGTGCTGGGCGTGGCGACGATGCCGCCATTGTTGTTGCCGGCAATCGTCACGCGATCGAGATTGACCACGGTCGGACCGCCCGCGGATCCGGCGAGGACGCCGCGTGCCGCATTGTACGAGATATTGCTGTTGGTTACCGTGGCGGTGCCGCTATCAAGCACTTGGAGACCGGTCTGGGTGTCGGTGATCGTCACATGGTCCAGCACGGCGCCCACTGCGACGCCGCCATTCGGGATGATGTCCACGCCATTGCCCAGCGTGTTGCTGATCGTGACATCGGTCATGAACAATTTGGCCCCGACGCTCGCGGCGGACGGTTCGAAGCTCACGGCGCCGACGCCGCCCGTACCCTGATTATTGATGAGGACATTTAGCATCGTCAGCGATTTGCCGCTGAGGAATCGCACGGCATAGGTGCCGACGGTGGTGCCGGCGCCGTCGATCGACAGGTTGCGTAGATACACCTTGATGGTGGGAGTCGTGCCCCCGTTCGGATCGTTGATGATGATGCCCGGAACACCCGAATTCAGGATGCCGCCCGGGCTTCCGCCTTTGCCCTCACCGCAATCGAGCGTGATCGACTTGGTGATGGTAACCGAGCCGAACCCGCCCGGGTCGAGACAGTCGATCTCGCCGCCCGCAGCCGTCTTGGCGATCGCGCCCGCCCAGGTCTTGCAGGGCGCGGTGCGGCTGCAGGGGTTGACGTCGTCGCCGACACCCGAAATCCACGTACGAGTCGCCTGGGCGCTCGCCGGCGTGGCGAAGCACAGGCCAAAGAGCATCGCGGTAATCGCGAGCCCAAGCATTTTAATCATACGATTCATGGCGTTAAATCCTCCCCTTCGGGCACGATCACGTGCGCAATCGATCAAGGACAGCGACACACTATCCACCGGAAGGCCGGAAGCGTTTCGAGTCCGTACCGACCACCTTATCAATTCTTTTCTCAGACTGTACATTGAAAGAAGCGCGTCGAGACGATTTTGCAGTCTCTGATAGGCTCGAGATCGGTTAGACCGCCAACCTGTTGTGATCCGCACTTGCCGGATCTCCACGATGTGCCGGTCGCCGTCCCGGCCATCCATGGCCTCGACCCGATCGCACCGATGGCATCGGCGGCGCGAATGAGGCACATAGCAAGCCATGTCGGGGGAAATGGCGTCGCCTTGGTCCGTGAAACCATATCGCCGCATCGGTATCCGCTGACCCATGGCCGGTCGCGGCGACGATCCTGACGCGGAGTTGGTGGCCGGCGCGATCGCCGGCGATCGCGCGGCGTTCAGCGCGCTGCTCGAACGTCACTATGACCGCATCCACGGACTGGCCTGGCAATTGACCGGAACGCGCGCCGATGCCGACGATATCGCGCAAGACGTCTGTTGCACGCTGGTCGAACGGATCGGATCGTTCCGCGGCGAGGCCAAATTCACCACCTGGCTGTGCGGTATCGTCTTCAACGCGTGCCGCGACTTCCATCGTCGCCGCAAATCGTTGGGCGGGTTCGCCACGCGCCTCGCGGTGCTGGCAGGCTTGGCGCGGGGCCCCGACGGACGCGATCTGCACGACGCGATGTGGGTGAAGAGCGCGATCGCCGGCCTGCCGCCCGCCTATCGCGACACGGTGGTGCTGGTTGCCGGGCAGCAGCTTTCGCATGCCGAGGCGGCGGCGATCCTGGGCGTGGCCGAAACCACCGTGTCGTGGCGGATGCACGAAGTGCGGCGGATGCTCGCCGGGAAAGCGACGGCCGAGGCCTGAGCCCGGCGCGGTACGCACGAAAAAATTTCGACCCTTGTCCAAGGAATCCCCGGCGAGCCGCGTCGAAGGGGAATGCGGACGATCCTGCCCGCTGCAACCAAGGGAGAATGATATGCCCCGTTTGTATCGGGCGGTCGCCACCGGGCTCGCCCTGACGCTGGTCGCGTCCTGCGCCGGAAACGACACCCGCCTCGCGTCCGCGTCGGACGAGAACCGGGCGGCCAAGGCGGAGGAGGGCGGTTCGGACATCGTCGTCACCGGACAACTCGTCGATAGGGGACGGTTGGA
>Ga0307517_10008125_pt1 | contig 15102 bp, 7 predicted proteins | sample 23_EM_MG_FD_194515 | JGI IMG/M metagenome (GOLD analysis project Ga0307517, IMG submission 194515) | Populus trichocarpa ectomycorrhiza microbial communities from riparian zone in the Pacific Northwest, United States - 23_EM | ecosystem: Host-associated > Plants > Roots > Unclassified | place...
ATTAAAAATTTATTTGTTAAAAAAAAAAAATCAACCCAAATTTAAAACATTTCTCAACCTCAATCTATTTTTTCTATAAAATAAAGGCTAAAAAAACAATTAAACTTTTTTTTATTGAATAAAACATATTAACACTAAAATCAATTTTTTTTTATAACTAGAAATGGTTAATTAACCACTTTCTCTCCTACGTTGTTTTTTAGTGACTATATATATAAATACACACACGAAAACTTTGGTTTTATTGTTTGTAAAAAATTAAAAAAAGGGGACCAAAATCGATGGTTAGGAAAAAATGGAGTCTTTTTTTGGCATTGTGCATTCAACACCTTTTTGATAAATTATGCCTTAAGATTTTATTTCAATTCTTTTTGGTCCTTTAGTTTGAGAATTATACATTTTAGTTCAAAATTTTATTTTGTTTTTATTTCAATCTTTTGATTTGAGAGGAGAACGAGAATATTTGAACAGCAGAAAAAAATAGAGAAAATGACCAGTTAGTCATTTCCAACAACAAAAAAAATTAATCTTGGAGTCAATATTTTTTATTTAATAAGAAAAGCTCAATTATTTTTGTTTTTAGCTTTTATCTTATCAAAAAAAATAGATCGCAGTCAGGAAATTTTTTAAATTCGAGTTGATTTTTTATTTTTTTTATCTATTCAATGTTGATTTAAAACAAAAAAATTAAGTTTATTAAGATTTTTATAATATTTTTTAGATGTTTTCAAATAAATAAAGTGTTGAAATATGTTTTTTATATCCTACAAATTAAAAAAAAAAAAAAAAAACCCAACTTTCCACTATCTTAGATAGCCGGTGTTGAACCAATAGACAACGTGTTATTTACCATTGCAATGACAGGTAGTTTGTTCTTGTTTAAAAAACAATGAGGTGAACGACGTCTACCAAATTTAAATAAATAAAAATTTACATGTTCATCTCTGTTTTGGAAGAGGGGCTACCCTGCACATTTCAATCTCTAGTATGTTTTCGCATAAGATTAAAATATTTTTTTATAATATTAAAAACATTCTTCTTAACAATCTGTCATAATTTTATTTTTTTTTCTTAAGATTTAATTATAATTAGTTTGCTTAATTTCACGTGAGTTGCCTTTTATCATGTATTTTGGAACAAGACAATAACGTCCTCTTGAATAGAAACGCGAATAATCAAATGACCACAGCAAGAAATATTGATTAAGTAATATTTTCTAAGTCTAATAAATAGAATCTTTCCTCTCTATTTAGATATCCCAGAAAGGCATATCTTTTATTAAAAAATATATCAAATTTTATTATTTTACCCTGTTTAAATATTGAATTCACATTATTCTTTGCTCAATTATATTTAATTTTAAAAGACAATATAATAAATATAATATAAAGTATATGAGTCGCCATATTATTTAATACATTGTTTTTTTTATTATTTCTTATGAAAGCTTCAAAAGAACTCTCTCTTAGTCTCTTGGAACGGACAGAGAAGAGGATACTCAAAGTACACAAGGAAGAAAATCTTAACAAAAAATGTGCAGGAATTTATTGCCACGCCAAAGCCAGTTTTTGGCTAAGAACAAAAGGAAGAAAAACAGCCACACAAAGAGATGATCAAGCAAAGGAATTTTCATATCTAGGCATCTGGATTTGCCAAGAAATATGCCTCGACAGCCTTGAACAAGCCTGCAGTCTTTTTGCCATACACATCCTTGATTTGATCTTTGTTGATCTCAGCATCACCCTTGATGTAATATGTGCTGGTTCTCTTGCAGATGCATCCTCCCTCGGGAGTTGGCACAAACTTGTGTTCATAAGTCACCTTTTCAACTGCATCCTTCCAGACATTGGCTTCAATCAGGCTGAAGCTGTATGTTAAGTTCTCTTCGTCAATGGCTTCAATCATCTGCTTGGCATAACTGAGTTCTTTGCCTGCACAGCGAAAATTTAATTTAATTACTTCTTCATGCAAGCATATATAGCATGTGATATGTTAAATGCAAGTATACAATTATAACGAAAAATATTATGAATACTAGCCTTCAGCAAAAGTGATCTTCCTGATGGTTCCTGGCCCTCCATTTCCTTCAATTATCTCAGAGCTCTTAATATGTTCTGGCAGAATTTTAGGCAGGAGAGTATCTGTATCAAGACAGTATGCCTTGAAAAGCTTGGCTGGGGCGACAGCAATGGCAAACTCATTTTCTGAAGTGATGACACCCATTATAACTTAGGATTTTCAAAGATCACAAAAGATTGAAAAGGAGAAGAGAACTTGTTGGTAAGGGATGTGTTTGTGGTGCTGACAAAAGAGAAGTAGAGGTGGTATTTATAGGAGGAATTCCATGGCTATGTTGTGTGCAAGGATCACTGAACTCTTAATATTCTGTTCATGGCCATTTTTTGTCTGATATGATCCAGTCAAATAAATCACCTCTGAAAACTAAATAAAGATGATCAATATCGTTGATACAGTAGTTCTGTGTTTATATAATTAATTGCAAGCATGCTGGCGAAAGAGTCAGGTCCTTCTTGCACAGCGCAGCCGCAGCCCAATTTGCTTGGGAAAAAAAAAATGGATCTTTAAAAAATAATTATAATGCCTACATGTGTGTGTAGCGAACCCAAACCATGTTTTACCCATCAATAAATTTAATTTTAGTGTTTATAGATTCGGGTTTAATAAAGGAACTCAATAGAGGTGGTTTTGATATTGGAAAAAGTTGATCGATCTTAAAAAAAATTAAAATTTGAATTTGAATTTTTAAACTGACTAAACTATGTTTTGTTGTTGGAAATAAAATTTTAAAGCCTCAAAATTATAAAATTTTAAAAGTTGACTAAATAATGGCTACTCAAAATAATCTAGAAGGTGAAATATAATAATAAGCTTCAAAATTATATTATATTGAGAGGATTAAAAAAGGAGTTATACATTGCTAGAAAATAGAACAGAGATATTCTGGTACCTTATAATTAGATAAATTTGTAATTTTTTTTATATTTTAATACCATTTTAAAAAAATGAGATGATTTAGGTTTAGTATTTCTATGGTAATATTTGTTTTAATCGTTAAGTTTATATAGAATTTGTTAGCTTAATCTATTTAGTCAAATGGTTTACTAGGAAATTAGTCATAACTCTAGAATTAGTGCTTCAAAAACTTTCAACAATCCAAAGTTATTTCCTCTGCGAAGCAGGATTAGTGCTTCATCAAAACTGAGATTCAACCTTCGTCTAATATTTGCTTGTACACTTGAGGATGCATCCTCCATCAGGAGAAGACACAAACTTGTTAAGTGGCTTGAGCTTCAGAATCGGTGTTGGATCATTGGACTTCTTGAAGGCTTTCATGTCATTTTGAATTTGATAATTGAATATAGTTGTATTCAAATGGATGTAGATATAATTTCTAAAAATATTTTTTTGTTTAAAAATATATTAAAATAATATTTTTTTATTATTTAAAATTTATTTTTGACATCAGTATATTAAAACAATTCAAAAATATAAAAAAAATTAAAACAAAAAATATTAAGAATTTTTCAAAAGGACAGTTAGACTTGAAAAACAAACGCAATTTTTATAATAAAAAATAAAATTTTATTTTTAAATAGATATTCATACCAAGAGTGAATAATCCTAGATTGATACTTGTACTACTAGAGTTGATGTATTTTATTGTGTTTATGCAATCTATATGGTATTTTCTATAGTTAATATGTTTTTTTTATTATATATTTTCTTGTATTTTATACTCTCATATATACAGGTCTCAGTGCTGTAATGGATAAAAACGGAGAGAGAACTTCTAGCCAAGGTACAAAAAAATTACTCTAATTGAATATAAATAATCCAATAAATTAAATAGATATTCAATAAAAATACATACTTTGTGATTTATACCCATCTCAAAACGGTATTCAAGAAAAAGGAAGAAGAAACAAAAAATGATGCTGAAGAATAATAATTAAACAGTCACTTGCTCATCAATCCCATGGACTCAAGCTGCACTCCACTGGCACTGTTGGGAATCTTTCAGTGTCTTTGCAATAGTCATAGATCACAAGATTTCTTTCGACCCAGGCAAAGTCCATTTTTTGTTGATCTGAGAGATGCCATGCATCGTATTGATCCCACCAATTCTTAGTAGTAGTTGATACGCATTCAGGGTAGGGATCTTCCCATTGGCAAGCTTCAACACTGAAGTCCTTGTAAGAGGACACAAATGGAGCCTTTTTCCAGTCTGTTTTCTCTAGTCCTCCCCTGGTGGCCCAGTCGTCTGCGTTCCAGATACTAGAGAACAGGTACATGGGCTTCTCATTGGGGAAGAAATTGTTTGCTTCTCCATTGTTCTTGTGCACCCTTACTGGAACTTCATCCACGAAAAACCTGTTTGCATCAATATCCAGTGAAAAACTTTCACAGGCTTGCAGTTTGGATAAATTGAAACTATCATTTGCTGACATCCTCGTATCCAGTCCAATGAATTAAGGTTATGTTAGAATTTGAAAAAGGTCGGTTTAAGGTCTCGTAGGTTGCCTTTGCGATGCATCCTCAACCCTGTTTTAAAGCATAAAATATGCTTATGAAGGGGTTAAGGTTGGCACTTGGCACCTAATCACAACCCTAAACAGGGTATAAGTTTTTTTTTATTAATTAAAATTTTAAAAAAAGAGATTTTAATGGAACTATACAAAACTATAATATATATAAATTAACAAAATATTTTTTAAATTTATAATTAAAACAAAACACGGATAACACTATTTAGGGTCTGTTTGAGATTGTGACAGCAGTTATGATTCAAAATATTTTTTTTTTAGAAATAAATTAAAATAATATTTTTTTTATTTAAAAAAAATTATTTTTAATATTAACGCATCAAAATAATTTAAAAACAATTAATATAAAAAAATTTAAAATTTAATAAAATGCGGTTCCCAGCACGCCCTTAAACAATATCACATGTTTACACAGTTGGTCCATGTAACAATCCCTTTAATCTACTTTTTTGGCCTTTTCTTTTTTGCTTTTGCTTTCAAAGATTCCAAGATTTGAAAAATCCGAACATTGATCTCTACTTCTAAAACTGAGAACTCATCAATAATATGTATATATAACACAAGATTGAAGGACTTACACTATCTGATGGTTATTCCAGAGAATGGAATAGGTGTGATACTCCTCGGTAGGGTCGAACCAAAGCATGTGCCTCATTTCACGGTTGCCAGTCCCATTCTTGTATATATTTGTTTGTATCAAGTAGGGTTCTCCAGTTCTATTCCCCAAGAACTCAAAATCCAACTCATCTCTTGTTGGTCCTGCCCCATTCTCTGTACACATCTGCAAACATACGTTAATCCTCTTTAATTAGCCTCCTTCCCCATTAATTCTCTGTTCTTGCTATCGAATTACAAGTATGATTTCTTAGTGAAGCTTCATAGGCATACGATTTCAAGGCTCTTTGAGCCTGTGGGGTAGTAGAGGAAAGACTTACATAATAAGCTGTCACTACACCTGCAGAGTCGCCTCCAACCAATTTCAGCTTCATGCTAAACCATCCAAATCTATATTTCTGCTTGGTTTGAAATCCACAGCCTGTATATTCAAGAGACCAAATTAATACTTTAAAAAGAATACCAATCTTGAACATTAAGCAAGGTATATATATTTATTTGATTTAATTAATGAACTGATAATAAAGAACTTCAGCTGGTTTTGATTGAAGCATCAATGCATAAATTTGTGTACCTGTATCTTTGTCCAGTGAGAGATACCAGATCTGCCCATCTTCAGATGTTTTGAAATGATCTTCAGACCACATTATACTAAAGTTATCTTCAAAAGAAGCTTTTGGTTGAGCTGCTTCAGATGATGTATAAGAAGCAGCCATTAAAGCTGCAATGAAGAGAAGAGCTGCTGCCATTGTAGAAACGTTCTCTAAATTTTTCTTGGATCAGAAGGCAGAGAAGGAGCTTTCTCAACAGGCAGCTAGCTGGATCATTGTGAGGAGGTGATGTGCATTTAATGATTAGTACTTTATAATGCAGTACTTCCATTGTGAAGGTTAGAACTGGAAAACCAAGTTGACATGTCAACGTTGATAAATTATTTGGACATGATCACGGAATGTACAATTTTACCCATCTTAGATATGTTAATCATATGATTTGGGTTTTGATGTGGAAGATTATAATTAATAAATTACAAAGTTATAAAACCTAATCCAAGTACTGGATTACTAATTACGTGGATTAATCTTGGTTGAAACATATAATTCAAAATGTTGAGGTTTAAAAAAAAAATTAAAAAAATATTATTTTGAAGAATTTATTTTTAAAGAGTTAAAATTAGTTTTTACTGGGTAAATTAGGTTAAACATGATTAATTTTAAATATGATTTTTTTTTAAATTTGTTCGAATTAGAAGATAAGTTAGTCGAGTCTCGAGTCAACTTGTTAAGTCAAGTCAGGTTTAATAGCTATAATAAGTCATTGAATTATAATATATTTGAAATTTTGTGAATTGAATTCAATTTACAAAATTAAATGAATTATTGTATTTAAATTTTTTTTCCGGCCATTGATAATTTATAAAAAAAAAAGAAAGAAAGAAGCTAAAGTAAATTCATCTATGATTTGGCCTCAAACAATTTGTAATGATACAACAGTGGCAGGGGTATTATAGGCATTTGATAAAAATGGTGTGAGGAGAATTTACATCACATAAAAGATACATGGAAAGCCAGGCTGCCCTCCATTGGGTTTTGACAGAGAATTTTAAGGTGGGGTCCATATGTTGCTGAGTGATTTTGATTTGTCATACAATAATCAGAAAGTTCTTAGATTTGACAACTGGAATTTGAAGCACACAATAATGCGAAATCTCAAAAGGTAAATAAACAGACAAAAAATTACAGGCTACTTGCAGTTTTTATATGATTTTTTTATATTTTTAATATTTAAACTTTAAAATTACTGAAAACATTAAGAGTTTATTGAGTTGTTGTGGTTATTTTTTAAATATTTTTTGTGCTGAAATACATTAAAATAATATTTTTTTTATTTTTTAAAAATTTATTTTTAAGATCAACGCATCAAAACGATCTAAAACATATAAAAAAATTATTTTTTTTTAAAAAAAAAATATTGAAGAACTGCGCATGCCTTGGCATTTCTAGAAAAAACATAGCACTCTACAGGTTTTTCAAGGCAATCTCTTCACTTTAACGGAGCGATGGAGGAGGTCAAAATATCAAGCTATAAAGAGAGAAGTTTTACTAGGAAGCAGAGCTTGCTTTCCCGGTAATAAACAAGACCAACATGCTAATCGCAATGACCGAGAAGGAAGGCTAACACTATACACTATACAGTGACAAAACATTATCCTCTTCTTCACTATGGTTCAGACAGGGCATGTGGGCATCCAGTGGTATACCTTTAATTAGGATGCTCAAGGATGGAATCTAATTAACTGTTTGATGATTACAAGTCAAATGCTTCAAACATTGGATCTCAATGGAGCACATGCCAGGCAATTTTGAAGTGATTATATGGTGATAAAGGCATGGATATAAAACCTTTACCTGTATAGGGGATTGACCCGGGATCTAGACATGTGGGGTCTTGGTCGGGTTTCTATATTTTAAAATTTTAAGAATTAATTAACTGATTTTATTGAACAAAAGAAGAGAATAAGTTATAAGTAACATTCACAAGCTCACGTTTTACAGTTTAAGCATAATTATCAGACATAATCCTGCCTGGCAGGTAAAGAACTTTTTTTTTTTTTAAATCTGTTTTTTTTTTCCTATCTAGAGATCCTTTTTTTTCCATTATATTTCAGTTGGTTAAGGCTCCTGAGCCTGGCATGGTTGTCAGGCTCAGGCGAGTGGGTTTGCATGGCTTTTAGACTCAAGGTGATTGGGTCTAACATGGTTGCTAGACCCATATTACTTGAGTCTGGCAAAGAGTTAAGTAGAGGTTTAAAAATTAACCCACTTGATTAGGTTTAATAACACTATTAAAATATTTTTTATATTCTTAATATTTTTTTTTATTTTTTTAAAAAAATAATATTGATCCAATGCATAGCGCGAATGAATATATTAGTGTGTGTAAAAGACTATCAATAATTGATTTAGTAATAACAAGTTGGAAAAAAAAAAGAAGAGAGTTGTCCATGTGACAAGCTATAAAAATATATCTAGTTGGTAGTTTGGTCTTACATAAATATAATAGATAAATAGACTATAAATGTAACTAATTTGATTTCTAGACCTTATGACCTTACAAATTTCTAGTTGGTAGTGTAGCTAAATTTTCATGTGTAGGGCAAGAGTGAAGGTAACTGTGATGTTGCTACTAGTAAATAATAAAACTTATATATTACGATTTAAACGGTCATGGACTTGAGCCACACCTAGCTAATTTCTTTATTTATTGATGGTTAGAAGGGGGTTAACTAAACAAATGAGATGAACAGAGAAATTGTGGAAATCACAAACCCATGAAAGCATTGTGCTAGACCTAATTCATTCATGATATATGCAATGATCAACCTGAATTATGTGTTGTGTGGGTGTGATAAACATGCATATGACACGATCTTCCCATATGTTAGTTCAAGAATAGTTTTTGGATTTGTAATGGTAGATTTTTAAATATTGTTATGAGGTTTTTCTTTTCTACCATCATGGGCTATTGGAGGAAGTTAAATGGATGAAAACCAGCTATGGTAGCCGCGCGCGATGCCACGAGCCGAGGCAGGAGAACTTTGCCTAGAAGATGATAAATGGAAACAATAGAATGACGGGAAACAATGGAAATCAAGAGGAAAGGGATTCATAGAATCGATGGTGGAGATGCATAAAGCAGCCACGGGGTTGACCCGGTCAAAGAGCCGGGTTCTGAGTTTTATGGGTCAACCTGTATCAACTCGGATCAACCCGAAAAATTTAAAAAAATATATGTAAAGTTTTAATATTTCATATGAAAAAATTAAGAAAAAATCTATATGAATATAGGCCATATATGTTGTAAATAATGAAGTTTAAAAGAATATTTTAAAAAGTTTTTTTTTATCTCATATTAAAAAGATGTCATGTTATGCTTTTAAGTTAAAGTATTTAAACCAAAATTTTTTTTTCCCACATTGAAGAAACATAACTTTTTTCTTGTGAATATAGAGCATATATATTAAAGGACTTCAAATCCCACATTGAAAATATATTATGTTATCCTTTTAAGTTGAAATATTTAAATCAAAAGGTTTTTTATCCCACATTAAAAAAACATAACTTTTTTATTGTGAACATAGAGTATTATACGAAAGCGCTTCAAAATTCAAATCCCACATTGAAAAAATAACTTTTTTCTTGGGAACATAGAGTATATATATTAAAGGGTTTCAAATTTCATATTGAAAAAACATAACTTTTTTCTTGAAAATACAGAGTATATATATTAAAGGGTTTCAAATCCCACATTGAAAAAATAAAATACTTTTCTAATATTTATATAGTAAGCTTTAAAAAGTGTTAATAACCAACTAAAAAAATATGAAAAAAGAGAGGTATAGGAGAAAAATCACATTTTAAAAAAAAAAACACCGGGTCTCGTCCAGGTCATGGGTCTCCTGAATTTGGCAGGGTCATTGCACCGACTGGTCTTTTGATAAACCGGAATTAGTCTAGCCACCAGATCAAACGGATCCTAGGTTGACCAACCAGATTGGTCCGGATTTAATAACTTTGAGCAAAAGTCATGCAGGCTGCAATGAAAAAGCAAGGAGATGCACTAGCCCATTGAAAGCTAGTCCTCCTGCAATTATGAGAGGTATAGTTTAACTCGGTCTTGAGGGTTTGTTCTCAAGAAATTATTAATTTGAGTATTATAAATCTTAGGGTTATTGAAGATTTACCTGATTATTAACTTTAGAATCTTAAAAGATTAGTCGAGATGTATATAAACTATTCCTCCTGCATCTGTAAGCGTCAACTGTGATTGAAACGGGGAACACCATCAGTGGAAGGGGAGAGAACCTAGAAATGAATAGGAGGCAGGGAAAACTTTGTGCGAAGACAAAAACTGTGAACAGTGTAGTTCTAAAACAAACATAGGTGAGTAAATGTTGGTTTATTTAAATGCAAGGAGTGTGCTTGGGTGAAGTATAACAGCACCACATGAAGTGGCATATTTGTTCCATGGAAGATGTAAAATGGATACTTGACATTGCAGCAATGGTGGAGCTTTAAAAGTAAGGGAGCAAATGAAAACCAAGTACACTAGATGAAAGCTAGATTCATAAAAGAAGCAATCTTCAGATTCATTTTGATTCACTTTCTTCTCTTTCATGTTAATATCATAGCCTTAAATTTTAATAAAATGTTCTCAATAATTAAGATTAAATAATACATTTCAATTGCGATTTTATTAAACTGGAGGGTTAATTTGATCACCTAGTCCCAAGTGAGTTTAAAATCAAATTAAATAAAAATTAACTTTACATGATCTCTTATTGATTAGATAAATCACTCGTAATTTTATTAAAATTTAATTTGATTTTGAATTTTTTTCAATGCAATATTTTTTTTAAAAAAATTCTAAAATAGTATTATTTTAAATTAATTTGAGTGAATCTATATAACTGGTTTAAATTTAATAATTTTATAACAAATTAAATTAAACAAAAATTAACTTAACAGGATATTGATTATACAAATCACTTACAATAATTTAATTAAAACTTGATTTAATTTTGTTTTTCTAATATAATATTTTTTAAAAAAATTCTAAAAAAATATTATTGTAAATTAATTTGAATCAATTCATCAAACTCATAATCAACTAATTTAAATTTAATAATTTTATAACAAATAAATTTATTTTTATGAATCATGAAAACACATTTAAATAATGATTTTAGTCTTAAACATGAATGCGTTACTAAGATCCGATTTGAATTTTGTCATTCATGAATCAACAACTTGAATGACTTATCGTTCAAAGATAACTCAAAATACCGTCATTCAGAGGGAAGAGGGAGCAACTTTGTGCACAAAAATGTCTCTTAACAGAGCAAACCCAACAACTTCCATGAAATGGAGAATCCAAATCAGACAAAACCAGTTAGTGTTCCAAATATCGTCAATCCTCTTACAAAGACACAACTGGGTTTCACTTCTCCAAAACTTCAACCTCTCCACAAAACTAACTCCTCCTCTCTTTAACCAAATCCTCCACAAAACACAAACTAACCCTCAAATTTCTCTGCGCTTCTTCAACTGGGTCCAAACCAACCTAAAGCTTAAACCAGACCTTAAATCCCAATGTCACATCATCAATATTTGTGTCAATTCGGGTCTCACTCTACCTGTGAGACCAATCATGGATTCTTTGGTGAAAACACATCACGTGTCAGTTCTTGGAGAGGCCATGGTTGATTCTTGTAGAGGTAAAAGTTTAAAGTCTGATGCCTTCAGTTTTGTTCTTGAATGTTACTCGCATAAGGGTCTGTTTATGGAAAGTTTAGAGATGTTTAGGAAGATGAGGGGTAATGGATTTATTGCTTCTGGTACTGCCTGTAATTCTGTTCTTGATGTTTTGCAAAGAGAAAATGAGATTAAATTAGCTTGGTGTTTTTATTGTGCCATGATTAAAGATGGGGTTTTGCCTGATAAATTAACTTGGTCGTTGATTGCTCAGATTCTTTGTAAAGATGGGAACTTTGAGAGAATTGTTAAATTTTTAGATATGGGTGTTTATAATTCAGTTTTGTATAACGGTGTTATTGATTGTTGTAGTAAAAGAGGGGATTTTGAAGCTGCTTTTGAGAGGCTAAATCAGATGTGTGAGAGGAAACTTGACCCTGGTTTTAGTACTTATAGTGCGATACTTGATGGAGCTTGTAAACATGGGAATGAAGAAGTGATTGAGAGAGTTATGGATATAATGGCTGAGAAAGGCTTGCTTCCAAAATGCCCTTTGTCCCAATGTGATTCAGTCATTCAAAAGTTTTCTGATCTGTGTAAGATGAATGTAGCAACAATGTTTTTTAGGAGAGCTTGTGATGAGAAGATTGGATTACAAGATGCTACTTATGGGTGTATGTTAAAGGCATTGTCTAAAGAAGCAAGAGTAAAGGAAGCAATTGGTTTATACAGTTTAATTTCCGAAAAGGGAATCAGAGTGAAGGATAGTACTTATCATGCATTTTTGGATCTTCTCAGTGAAGAAGATCAGTATGAAGAAGGATATGAGATATTGGGGGACATGATGAGAAGAGGTTTTAGACCTGGTACAGTTGGGTTGTCTAAATTTATCTTGTTACTAAGTAGAAAGCGTAGATGGAGGGAAGTGGAAGACTTGCTGGATTTAGTTTTAGAGAAAGGATTACTGCCAGATTCATTGTGCTGCTGCTCCCTAGTTGAGCATTATTGCTCTAGGAGACAGATTGATAAAGCTGTTGCGTTGCATAACAAGATGGAGAAATTGCAAGCAAGTTTGGATGTTGCAACATATAATATACTTCTTGATGGGCTTGTAAAAAACGGTAGGATTGAAGAAGTAGTTAGGGTATTTGATTACATGAAAGGACTCAAATTAGTGAATAGTGAAAGTTTTACAATAACAATCCGTGGGCTTTGCCGTGCAAAAGAAATGAGGAAAGCAATGAAACTTCATGATGAAATGCTGGACATGGGGCTGAAACCTGATAAAGCAGCATATAAAAGGCTGATATTGGAATTCAACAAGTAGAATGTACAGGCAGTGTGTTTGTTCTGCGACTTTTCCTGGTCAAACTGTATACTTTTGCCCTTCTTTTTTTTTTGAGTTAGCAAATATGATGCTCAGGCCAAGCGTTACAGTTTCTAAATTTAAAGAATATTGTTGTGGTCTATTTTCTGAACCATGCAATTTCTGTTATATGAGCATATATAGTGCTACAGTGCTGCATAATTGTCTGCTGATAACATGTTTTATGAGATGCTCGATGGTAAACGAGATCAAGTTTTTGTCCTCTCACAAACAGGTGATGAACTTCAGATAGATCAAAGGAAGATGGAGCAAGCCTTTGCATTATGTCGTAAGTTGGAGAATTGCATACAAGTTTGGAGGAAGCAACATATGGTTGAACTTCTTGATGGTTGGTCAAAGAAGTTAGGGTTTACAAAAACAAAGAAGAGAGGGTTGATGAAGAGGTTTGGATGTTTGATTACACAGAATAACTTGATGATGAGTCCATATTGCAAGTTTCACAAATACAATGTGCTAGCTTTCCTACTTCAAAGGAACTGAGAAGAGCAATGAAACTCCATGAATTGTTGTTGAAGATGGGGCTTAAACCGATAAAGCAACAGATACAAGCTTTGATATTGAGATGCAAGCAATGTATTGTGTATCTTTAGCTGTACTGGATCAAACTAAGAGGTTGTTTGGGATTTTGTTATCTAAAAATTTGATTTTTTTGTTTAAAACTATCTTTTTTAAACAAAAAAAAATCAAATATATGGACTCTGTATTTGTTTTTAATCATTAACTATTGAATTAATTCATGAAAAAATAGTACGAAATAATAAATATAAAGTACAACTTCTATAGGGACTTCATTACTAAATTTGAAGTGATTTTTACTCATTCATCTAACCGGTTATTTATTTTTACTTGAAAGTATTCTTGCAGGACACGAATTTGGAAAAAGATTCATGTTAATCAAAGGGGTATATGGATGGCTCAGGACGGGGTTCTTGGCACAAGAGTAGAGAAATGCTAGGTGAGCAAACTCTTGGAAGATTGACACTGAGATTTTAGTTCTGAATTATCATAAACTTAATAAAATTGCCTATAATTTTTTATTTAACTATTAAATTATATTTAAATTTTATGAAGAGATTTTTCCTCGCTAACTTTATAAAAAATTAGCTTGTTGTAATCAGATGAGATGAGAAGACTTTCAAATTACACCTGAATAGTATTGTTGGGATTGGTTTTCTTATTATTAATTTTTAGATTTTCTTTTGTTTAAGATTTTATTTGTTTTTTAAAATTTGAGTTTTTGTGTGAAGATTTTATTGACTAAATATTATATTATTTATACTTTTTTTTTTAAATCTTATTTCAATTTGCGTTATTAGGCAACTATTCTCATCTCAACAAAACAAGTAGTAGCTCAAAACTGCAAGCTTGTACCACGAAAGCCCATGAGTGGACAAAATAGCATGGTAACAGCCCAAGGAAGAACTGACCCAAACCAAAAAGCAGGGATTTCAATCCAAAAATGTGACATTGTAGCAAGTTCTGATCTTCAGCCTGTTAAGGGCTCATTCAAATCATACCTGGGCCGACCATGGAAGGAGTATTCTAGGACTGCTGTAATGCAGTCCAACAATGGTGAATCCAGCTGGGTGGTCAGTGTGGGAAGGGGAGTTTCCATCAAAGACTTTGTATTACGGTGAATACTCGAACCAGGGACCAGGTGCTGGTGCTGGTAAAAGAGTGAAGTGGCCTGGTTATCATGTCATTACTAGTGCTAACGAGGCCATGAAATTCACAGTGGCTGAGCTGATACAAGGTGGCATGGCTGAGGGTTACTGGAGTTGCTTGTAAAGAAGGGCTGTGAAAATGGATTGGGTTTTTGTGTACTTATCATGTCTTCTAGAAATAAGTGAATTTTAATATAATTAACCTGGTCAATATTTATTTGATTTAATTTAAAATATAATCCGGGATAAATCCTAAATTGACGAGTAATCTTGTGAAACACTGTAGGTAGAGAAAAATAGGATTGGGATACTGACAAAGAGCTTAGTTCGTTTAGGTAAAACTATGCAATCATACCTACCTGTTCATTCACTTAAACACGATAAGCTGACATGAGAAAATTAAGAAGGGGCCATTAATTATATATATTACATGATAGCTCAGTTTTACCACAAATATATATATATATATATTCTCCGATCGATCGAGCTTAATATATATATATGATGGTAACTCTTTGTCTACAGTGCTCTTTCTTTTTTTGTTTAAACCAAAAAATCAGTCAGGATGTCAACCATTTTAACGAACATGTTTGTATCCCAAATCTCGAAATGATATT